>Ga0193728_1001840_pt1 | contig 10939 bp, 5 predicted proteins | sample U1c1metaG_FD_143037 | JGI IMG/M metagenome (GOLD analysis project Ga0193728, IMG submission 143037) | Soil microbial communities from a riparian zone of the East river system, Colorado, United States - U1c1 | ecosystem: Environmental > Terrestrial > Soil > Riparian zone | place: USA: East River... | reverse complement strand
ACGGCGGCGCCGAACGGGCTGCCGAGCCGCTTGGCCTCGCGGACCTTCTCGACCTCGTTCACCGTCGGTGTCTTGACGTCGCGGCCGGGCTCGTGGCCCTGCTCCACCGCGGCGGCGTCGGCGGGCTTGTCGGTCGTCGCCGGCACCGCGGGCGCGTCGGACGGCGCGTCGGTTGTCGGTGGTGTGGCCGGTGTTGCGGGTGGCGTAGCCGGCGGCGGCTGCGGCGTGGGCTGCGCGGCGACCGGACCTGCGAGCGCGGCGATCGCGAGCGCGGCGAGCCGGCCGCGCCGGCGCGCGCACGCGAGCATCACGACGAGGACCATCGGCAGCAACCAGCTTGCGCCGCCCGCGCCGGCGTCGCAGCCGGTCGAGCTGCCCGGAACCTTCGGCTCCGGCGCGTCGCAGTAGTTGTTCGTGATGTCGCAGCCCGGCTGATACGTGAGGTACTGCGCCGTCAGCGCGTCGACCGCGGCGAGCTTGTCGTCGTTCGTGCGATTCGGATCGAGCGCGATCTCCATCAGGGCCGTCGCGGCGGTCGTCGCGAGCGCGAAGTTGCGCGCGACGAGCGGATCGCCCTGCTCGCAGTGATCCATCGGCGCGAGGTGCGGCGGGCCATCGCGCTCCGGTTGCGCGCCGCTGTTCGAGACGTAATCGATCCAGTTCATCACCGTCGTGACGTGAAGGCCGTCGCTGGTCCGATACGTGTGCGTGAAGCCGTCCTCGAGCGCGTGCACGGCCTGGCCGAGCTTGACGTAGAACTGCGGCAGCATCGGGTCAACGCGGCCCGCGAACGAGACGTAGACTGCGAGCTCCATGCGGTGATCGGGATCGACGGTGCCGTCCGCCGCGAGCCCTTCGAGCGCCTCGGCGACGCGCGTGTGGATGAACTGGCGGCAGCGATCGAGCGCGGCCGGATCGCCGGCGGTGCCGTCGTCCTCCTTGTTGCGGATGCAGTGCTCCTCCTGCGTGTCGGGGTTGCCGTGGACCTCGACGAGCTGGAGCGAATCGAGCGGGTTATTGCCCTTGAGATCGTTGTCGCGCACGCCGAGCAGCAGCGCCATCGCGGCGAGGTCGCGCACGAAGTCGGCGGGCGGCGCGAACTGGACGGCGTCGATCAACGCTGCCTCGTCCGCGGTCGGCACGATCACCGGGGCCGTCGCGAACATCAGCCGGGTCGCGCGGACCGCCGCGGTCGTGATCCTCTCGTGACAACCAGTGTTGTCGAGCTGGCTACCGATCGTCCAGGCGCCTGCGGGCCGAGGAATCGCAGCGAGCGCTGCTGCGATCACGAGTACTTTCAACATGAGAGCTGCGAATTGCACGCAGCCGGCCAGGTTCGAAGCCGCGCCCTTCGCTCCACCGACGGTATCGCCGCGCGAGCGCGCACACCGCGCGGTGCTCCGCACGGGGACGGTAACAAATTGCACGAGGTGCGCGTCGTAACCGCATGGGATCGCTGATTCCGAAAGGGACGGTTACAAATTAGCGCTCGAACCGCGCGAGGTAGAACGCGTCCGCGTCCGGCGGCCAGGTCCGGTGCTCGTGGACGAGGCGCAGACCGCTGCGCTGCGCGAACGCGCGCGCTTGCTCCGGCCCTTCGGCGCGCGTGAACGTGCACACCGAATAGACCAACGCGCCGCCGGGCGCGAGGCGCGGCGCGACCGCATCGAGCAGCTCGCGTTGCACGCCCGCCAGGCGGGGGACATCGGCGGCGATCAGGCGCCACTTCGCGTCGGGGTGGCGGCGCAGCACGCCGAGCCCTGTGCACGGGGCATCGAGGACGATCAGGTCGTACGCGCTGCCGAGCGGCGCGCGCGGATCGGTGAGATCGCAGACGTGGCGGCGAATGCTCGCGAGCCCGAGCCGCTGCGCGGTCGCAGCCGCGAGCCCGAGCTTGGTCTCGCTGCGATCGGCGGCGTCGATCACCGCGGCGTCGTCGGACAGCTCGGCGAGGTGCGTCGCCTTGCCGCCGACACCGGCGCACGCGTCGAGGATCGCCATGCCGGCGCGCGGTGCCGCGAGGTGCGCGACGAGCTGCGCGCCGGGATCCTGGACCGTCCAGTGCCCGGCCGTGAACGACGGGCTGCGCGCGGGATCGCCGAGGTTGTCGATCGCGAACGCCTGCGGCGTGCCGGGCGGGATGTCGACCGCCTGTGCGGTGACGCCGCCGGTACGCAACAGCTCCATCGCATCCTCGCGCGTGGTGCGGAGGCGATTCGCACGCGCGACGAGGGGCGCCGAGGTCGCGAGCGCGGCGGCGTGCGCGGCCACGCCGTCGGGATCCGCCGCCCGCAGCTCGCCGAGGATCCACGCCGGCAGCGAGAACTCGTCCGCCAGATCGCGAAACGGCGGTTCCGCGGCACTTCCGACCTTGCGCAACACGGCGTTCGCGAACCCGGCGAGCTTCGCGCCGCCCGACGCGCGCGCGGCGCCGACCGCGTCGTCGACGACGGCGTACGGCGGCACGCGATCGAGGAAGCGCAGCTGATACGCCGCGACGCGCAGCGCGATCACGACGCGCAACGGGGTCTTCTTGAGATCGGCGTGCGCGCCGATCAGACGGTCGAGCCGCGCGCGGTGGCGCAGCACGCCGTAGACGAGCTCGGACGCGAGCCGGCGATCGCGATCGTCGAGGTTCGCGCGCGCGAGCTCGCCGTCGAGCGTCGGCGTGGCCCAGGCCTTGTCGCGCTCGATGCGCTCGAGGACGCGGCGCGCGAGCTCGCGGGCGGTCATCGAGCGAGTGTCCCCATTACGTGAGCCTGTCGCCGGCGGCAATGCCGCGACCGGCGGCGAACGCGGCGGCCGGCATCCGCTTTTTGCCGGCGACCTGGACATCGCGGATCGAGACGACGCCGCCGGTGCACGAGACGTGAAGACCGGCCTTGTCGATCGCGAGGACGGTGCCGAGCCCGCCGGCGGCGGTGCGATCGGTGACGACGGCGCGGAACAGCTTGATCGGCTGATCGCGCAGGGTCGCGTAGGCGCCGGGCCACGGGTCGACGCCGCGGATGCGAGCGGCGATCGCGCGCGCGGGTTGCGACCAGTCGATCTTGCCGTCGGTCTTGTCGAGCATCTTCGCGTGGGTCGCGCGCGCGTGATCTTGCGCGACGGCGTGCGCGGTTCCGCTCGTGATCTGCGGCAGCGTCTCGAGGAGTGCCGCGGCGCCGATCGGCGCGAGGCGCGCGAGGAGCTCGCCGGAGGTCTCTTCGGGACCGATCGTCACGCGCCGTTCGGACCACACCGGGCCGGTGTCCATGCCTTCGTCGAGCTGCATGATCGAGACGCCGGTCTCGGTCTCGCCGTCGATCACGGCCCACTGCACGGGCGCGGCGCCGCGATATTTCGGCAGCAGCGAGCCGTGGACGTTGATGCAGCCGCGCGCCGGTGCTTCGAGCACGGCCTTGGGCAGGATCTTGCCGTACGCCACGACGACCGCGAGCTCGACATTCGCGTCGATCAACGCTTGCGCGAGCTCGCCGGTGCGCGCCGATTTCGGTTGGATCACGGGCAGGCCGAGGTCCACCGCCGTGATCTTCACGGCGGGTGCGCGCAACTCGCCGCCGCGGCCGGCGGGTTTGTCGGGCTGGCTGACCACGAGCGCGACGTCGTGCGCGCCCGCGAGCGCGCGCAGGCAGGGAACGGCGAACTCGGGAGAGCCCATGAAGGCGACGCGCATGGTTAGTCCACCAGGTTCGAGAGATACGTGACGCGCAGGCGATCGTCGCGCAACACGCGGAACGCTTCGTCGAGCACGGTCGCGATGTCGTCGAGCTCGCGCGCGAGCTCGCGGCGCAGGTCGAGCGGGAAGCAGTCCGAGGCGAAGTCACGGCGCGCCGCTTGATACGCGCGGCGGATCTCGAACCCCGTCGCGTCGCGGCGCACGCCGAGCAGCGCGAAGTAGTCGGACTCGCTGACCAGCTCCCACCGCGCGCGCACGCGCTCGCGATCGATCGCGAGGTCGGTCTCGCCGACGAGCGCGGTCGATTCCTCGAGCCCGGTGTCGGCGCGCCGCGCGGTCGCGAGCCCGAGCACGACGAGCCCCCATGCGAGCGGCAAGATGTCGGCGAGGTCGACGTCTGCGGCGCGCGCGACGTGTGCGAGATCGGATTGCCCGTCGAACGCGGCGAGTGCGGAGCGCTCCTCGGCGGCGAGGTCGGCGGTGTTGATGATGCCGCCGAGCCGCTCGCGGTCGCGGACCTCGATCACCGTCGAGGCCGGTCCGAGGAGGCGATCGAGCGTCGACCGATCGAGCTTGCGGCGAATGCCCTCGAGCACGAGCGCGGCCGGGTGACGCGACATCCGGATCCGCTCGCTCGACGCCGTGGTGTCGAGCGTGACGAGGTAGTGGCCGTGGTCCCAACCGAACAGCGAGTACACGATGTCCTCGACGTGGCGGCGCACCGCGGGCAACAGCTCGCGGCGCTTGAGGTAGCCGAAGTCGACGAGGATCTCGCCGATCCTGCGGCCCGATTGCGCGACCTGGGTCTGGCAGCGCTCGTACTGTGCCGCCGTGATCTTGCCCTCGCGCACGAGGAGCTCGCCCATCCGATCGCCGGGTTGGCTCGACGATGCGAACACCGGCCGGCCCTGATCGAAGTAGATCACCTTCTCGATCTCGTCGCGGCGAAACGCGAGTCGCCCCGTCGTGTTCTGGGCGAACAGCCTCGAGAGCAGGAGCGCGACATCCGACACGCCGCGCACGATCTCGCCGGAGTCGGGCAACCCGCGCTCGCGAACCTGGGTGTCCCACGAGCCCGGCGAGGTCGTCAGCTCGCGCGCGTCGGCGAACAGCGGGCCGCCTTCGATCTCGGTCGCACCGGGCGCGCCGAGCCGCGGCTCCTCGCCGAGCGCCGCGAGATCGATCTCGGTCTGATGATCGTGGCGCGGGCCGAGGTCGACGCCTTGCGACGAGCTGCTATCGCCCGCGAACAGGCGCTGCGCCATCATCGACATCTTCTCGCGCAGCTGGCGCGCGAAGTCGCGCCCGCCGGAACGCGGCATCTCGGCCGGCCGCGGCGTCGGCACGATGACGTCCGGATCGTCGAGATCCTCGGGCATGATCGGCGGCGGCGTCTGCATCCCGCGCCCGACCATGAGCTCGTCGGCGAAGTCGTCGAGCCCGGGCGCGTCGTCGCGCAGGTGCTCCGCCGCAATACGTTCGATCTTGTCGCCCGTGCGATCGATCAGCTCTGCGAGCGGAATCGGCTCCGACCAGTGATCGTCGGCGCCGCGCTCGGCGATATCGAGGTCGTCGGGCGGCGGATCGGTCGTCGTGCGCGAGACCAGCGGCGGCGGGTCGCTCGGGCCACGCGGCCGCGTCGGTGCCGCCTCCGGTCCGGTGATGTCGGGGCCCGCGATGATCAGCGTCGGCTCGCGGCTCGGGACGTCGGTCGATCCGGGGCGCCACGCCTGCACCGGCGCGACCTGATCGAGCTCGCGGCTGCGCGGATGGATCAAGATCGCGGGCGGCAGCGGAGCCGCTTCCTCGGCGTTGTCCTCGACGAGATCGTCGTCGGGCTCCTCGCCGCCGATCGAATCGGCGATCGCTGCCCAGCGCGCGCGCATCGCGGCCCGCGCCGCGGTCGGATCGTCGTCGACGAGCGCGGGGACCGCGCCGGGGATGCCCACGCCTTGCACCGTGACGGCGCGCGGCGGTGCGACGACCGCTTGATTCGGTTGCGTCGTGCGCAACGCGACGACCTCGAGCGCGCTCTGCACCGCGAACCGCACCGCCTTCTCGCTGAGCGGGCGCGACACGAACCGATCTGGGTTCATCTCCATCGCGTCGAGCGGCGTGCGGATCGGCCCGACGTCGTCGCCCACCACGACGAACGCCACATTCATGCGCGGGACCATTCCGCGCAGCGTATCGATCAGCGAGGTCGCGTCGCCGACGTCGAGGGTCGCGGTGATCACGACGACCGGCGGCGTCCGCGCGTGGAACAGATCGATCGTGTCGTCGCCGCCGCTCGAGACCAGCACTTCGATCTCGCCCTGCGGCAGCGGGGCCGCGAGCGCGCTCGTCAGCTCGCCAACCCGATCGGGGTCGGCGACGATCAACACGGTCGAAGCAGCGGGGGCCACGGAAACCGCCGCAGTATCGCACAGCTAGGTCAGTCGGCGCCGTACAGCGCGAGCCCGGCCGTCAGCGAGATCGCGGTCGCGCCACCGGCGTCGAGCAGCGCGCCGCGCAGATACGGGCCGACCCCCGCGAACATCCGCGGCCAGTACTCGCGATCGCCCGGCAGGCGCAGCGCGAGGCCGACCTCGCCGAGGTCCGATTTGGCGAACGCCGCCCGCGCCGGCCCGCCGCCGATCCGGTAATCGAGCCGGCCGTCGACGGTCGCGTGCAACGGGCCGAGCGGGAGCTCGAGCCACGCCGCCGCCGGAATCGCGAAGTTGAACCCGCTCGGAAGCGTCGACGCGCCGGTCGCGATCCCGATCGTACCCGCACCGAACCGCGCCGCGAGCCCGATCGGCATCACCGCACCCTCGAAGCCGTTACCAGATGCGCGGATCGCCGCGGCGGCGGCCCACCCGACGGGCGCGCCGAAGCCCATGTGCAACCCGAGCTCGAACTGCCCGGTCGCGCTGCCGCCGAAGTCGCTCTTCGCACCGACCACACCACCGCCGAGCGTCAGCGCGACGAGCGAGCCAGCCGGATCACCGCGCAAGGGACCGGCATAGATCGCGGGTGGAGCAACCGCGGGTCCGCCCGTGTGCGCGCCGAGCCACGCGAGGATGTCGTCCTCGACCTGCGCGCCTTTGGGCTCGTGCACGAGGTCGTGCGCGAACGCCGGATAGATCCGCAGCGTCTTGTCGGTCGATGGCGCGCGCTCGATCAACGCGCGGCTGCCCGACGGTGCGGTCAGCTGATCCGCGGTGCCGTGCAGCGCCAGGATCGGCAGCGTAAACCGATCGACGTGCTCGAAGATCCGCGCCGTCGCATCCGCGAGTCCCGCCGCCGTGCGCGCCGGGCCCGCGCCTTGCTCGACGAGCGGATCTGTCACCATCGCCTCGCCCACCTTCGGGTCGGTCGAGAACGACATCGGATCGAGCTTCATCACGCCGAGGCTCGGCGCGATCACGCCGAACATGCGCACCGACGCGACCAGCAGCGGTGGCACGCCGAGGTTCAACACCGGCGCCGACAGGATCAAGCCTGCGATCTTCTCGCGATGCTCGACCACCTCCATCGCGACGATCGCGCCGCCCATCGAGTGACCCATGATGAACACCGGCTGGTTCGGTTCGGCCGCGGTCGCGATGCCGACGAGCTGATCGAAGTCGGCAACGTAGTCCATCCACGGATCGGGCGCGACGCGCGGCCCGGCCGAGCGGGCGTGGCCGCGCAGATCCATCGCCCATACCGAGAACCCGGCCGCGGCGGCGCGGCGCGCGAGGTGATCGTAGTTGTCCGAGTGATCGCGCAGCCCGTGCTGGATGATCAGGATGCCCTTGACGCCGTGATCCGGCGCCGTCGGCAGCCAGTGCCTCCGCCACAGCTTCGTACCATCGTGCGCGTCGAACGCGGCGACCTCCTCGCCCGGCGGCGCCGGCTCCGGCCGCAGCTCGAGGTTCGGTGTGTGCGCGCATGCGGCAAGGACGACGAGAGCCCAACCCTTCACCGCGAAAGCATGCCTGATTTGCCGGATCGATCTCACGGCGCCCGTACGATTCAGGGCGCGGATCGGATCTACAACGCCGACATCGGATCGACGTCGAGCTGGACGCGGACCTTGCTCGACACCTCGGTGGCGGCGACGGTGCGCGCGACGCGACGGAGCGCGGTGCGGTCGGTACCGCGCAGCCAGACCTGCCAGCGCGTGCGATTGCGCAGCCGTTCGAGCGGCGCCGGGACCGGGCCGAGCACCTCGACCGAGCCGGCGATCTCGGCGTGCTTGGCGACGGCCTCGGCGGCCACCGCGAGCTTGCGCGCCACGCCGGCGACCGCGTGCTCGTCGGGGCCGTCGACGCGCACGACGATCAACCGCCCGTGCGGCGGATAGTGGAGATCCGCGCGCGATGCCGACTCGGCGTGGAAGAACATCAGGTAGTCGTGCGCGGCGGCCGCGACCACCGCCGACGCGCCCGGGCGATAGGTCTGCACGATCACGCGTCCGGCGCGCTCGCCGCGCCCTGCCCGCCCCGCGACCTGTGCGAGCAACTGGAACGTGCGCTCCGACGCGCGAAAGTCTGGAAGATCGAGGCCGGTATCGGCGCACAACACGCCGACGAGCGTCACGCCGGGAAAGTCGTGGCCCTTCGTCACCATCTGCGTGCCGACGAGGATATCGACCTCGCGCCGCGCGACGCGCGACAGCACTGCCTCGGCCTTCGCGCCGCTCGCGACATCGCGATCGAGCCGCGCGACGCGCGCCTGCGGAAACTCGAGCGCGACCGACTCCGCGATCTTCTCGGTGCCGAGGCCCTTGCGCACGATCGTGTCGTTCGCCTTGCACTCCGGGCAGCGTTCCGGCACGCGCTCGACCTTGCCGCAGTAGTGGCAGGTCAGCCGATCGTTCGAGCGATGGTACGTGTACGACACCGAGCAGTTCGTGCAGCGAAACGAATGGCCGCACGCGCGGCACATCACGAACGTCGAGAACCCGCGCCGGTTGAGGAACAGGATCACCTGGTCCCCCGCTGCGAGCGTCTCGCCGATCGCGATGCGCAACGGCGACGACAGCATCGCCTCGCCGTCGGGCACGTGCGTGCGGAGGTCGACGACCTCGACGGTCGGCATCGGCTGCGCGGTCGGCCGCTGGGTCAATACGAGCAGCGTGTAGTGGCCGCGCTCCGCGTGATGGTAGCTCTCGAGGCTCGGCGTCGCGGACCCGAGCACGCACACCGCGCCCGTGCGCTGTGCGCGCACGAGTGCGACATCGCGCGCGTGATAGCGCACGCCTTCTTCCTGCTTGAACGAGCTGTCGTGCTCCTCGTCGACGACGATCACACCGAGGTCGGTCAGCGGCGCGAACACCGCGGAGCGCGCGCCGACGGCGATTCGCGCCTGACCGCGCCGCAGCCGCGACCACTCGCCGAGCCGCGCCTGATCCGACATCCCCGAATGTAAGATTGCGACCTGATCGCCGAACCGCGCGCGAAACCGCGCCGCGAGCTGCGGCGTCAGCGAGATCTCCGGCACCAACACGAGCGCCGTCTTGCCGAGCTCGAGTGCCTCCGCGATCACGCGCAGGTAGACCTCGGTCTTTCCGCTGCCCGTCACGCCGTGCAACAGGAACGGCAGGAGCGCCGGCTCGAGCATCTCGCTTGGCGCGCTCGTCATCGCCGCGCCTCGTGCACGCGCGACGGCGGCGTAAAGCGACGACGTGATCGCGGTGACGGCGCGCGCTTGCTCCTCGGTCGGCGTGGGGATCGAGGTGGGCTTGAGCGCGTCGCCGATCGGCGCGGCATCGAGTGCCGCCTCGCGCTCGCTCGTGCGCACGAGCTGCGCCTTCTCGAGCTCGCGGATCGCGGCGGCCGCGTTCGGAATCGCGAGGTCGTGGACCGCACGTGGGCCCTCGACAAGCGCCTCGATCACGGCGAGCCGCTTCGGCGCACGCGCGGCGGCGGTGCGCGCCTGCTCGATCGGCACGGCGAGCTCGACGACGCGTTCGTGCTTGAGACGCGTGCGCGCAGCCTCGCGCTCGTCGAGCTCTTCGACCCAGCCTTGCTCGATCAGCGGCGCGAAACCCTTCTTCAGCGTCGCGCTGAGGCCCGCGCTCGCGAACGGCCCGTTCTCGAGCCGCCCGAGCAACGCGCGCGGCTTCGGTGGCAGCGCGCCGGCGAGCATCGCCTGCCCCGCCGCGGTCAGCGCGAGCACGCGCCGCGCCTTCACGCCGCTGCCGGCGGGGAGCGCGGCTTTGATGACCTCACCTGGCGGCGCTTCGTAGTAGCTCGCGATCCACAAGCACAGCTCGACGAGCTCCGCCGACAGCGCCGGCTCGTCGTCGAGCACGTCGCTGATGTCGATCAACCTCTCGAGCTCGGGCGGCGGCGGCGTCCCGGTCCGCGCGATCACACCGGTGATCTGCTTCTTGCCGAACCGCACGAGCACGCGCGCGCCGACCTGCGCCGTCGCGGCGAACCGCGCGGGCACGCGATAATGATAGGAGCCCGGAACCGGGGCCGTGACCAGCACCTCGGCCGTGTCGTTCGGCGCGGTCGGCCCGGGCGCCCCAGTGATCGGCGCGGTCGGCCCGGGCGCTCCATTCGTCGGCGCGGGTCCTGGCGGGACCAGCGATCCGGCCGCACTCGCCACGCTCGGGCTCGGCGCGAGCGCGCTCGGGGCGGATGGATCGGTGGCGGCCACGGAGGTCCGACCTTACCACCCGCGTCGGACATCGCTTGCCGGCGCACCGACGACGAGTGCCTCGCTACGGTCGCGACGACCGGTGTTGCAATCGCGAACCGGCCGCGTAGTGTCGGAGGGGTACTCGCAACACGTACGAACGAGGCCGCACCTCGCTCGCGGCGTTCGCCCTACTTCGGGTGGTGGCAGAACGGGCACGACGGATCGTGGCAACACGATGCGCCTGGCTGACAGCAAGAGTCGCTCGTGCTCGCGTGCGCGATGGCGAGCGCGGGGATGCCGAGCCCGAGGAGGAGAATGACGATGCGCGTGATCTTCATGCCCATATAGGCGGCAACCACGCGATCCGTGACCGCCGATCTCGGCTGCGGGACGCGCTTCGGCTGCGGGACGGGCTTCGATGTGGGGCGGACCGGCTACGATGACGGTGCGTGAGCGACAAGCCCTTCCCACCGTCGGCGCGCCGGCTCGCGCTCGCACGCCAGGCCGGGCTGACCGCCGCGAGCCCGGTGGTGGTCGCGGGCCTCGCGGCCGCCGCGGTCGCGGTCGCGCTCGTCGCCGTGGTCGGACTGTCCGGGCTCGGCGATGCGGTGACGGCCGCGTGCACGTTCGGCGGCGATACGA
>Ga0193728_1001839_pt1 | contig 10939 bp, 10 predicted proteins | sample U1c1metaG_FD_143037 | JGI IMG/M metagenome (GOLD analysis project Ga0193728, IMG submission 143037) | Soil microbial communities from a riparian zone of the East river system, Colorado, United States - U1c1 | ecosystem: Environmental > Terrestrial > Soil > Riparian zone | place: USA: East River... | reverse complement strand
TCCGCCGGCAAGACGATCGACGACGAGGCACTGCGCGCCGCGATGAAGGACAGCGGCCTCGGCACGCCGGCGACGCGCGCGGCGATCATCGAGACGCTGCTCAAGCGCGACTTCATCGTGCGCGAGCGCCAGCACCTGCTGCCGACCGCAACCGGTACCAGCTTGATCGAGGCGCTGCCCGTCGCGAGCCTCGCCTCGCCCGAGCTCACCGGCAGGTGGGAAGCGCGACTCGCGCGGATCGCGCGCGGTGAAGACTCGCGCGCCGCCTTCATGGCGGACATCGCGCGCTACGTCGCGGATCTCGTCGACGCGATCCGTGGCTCGACGCCCGCGCCGCCGCCGGCGAACCAGCCGCCGCCCGCATGGGAGGCACGCAAGAATAGCCCCGGCAGTGGTGGTGGCGGCGATAGCGGTGGCCGAGCGCGAGGCAACGGCAAGGTGAAGCGCGGAGCGCGCAAGTCGGCCCCACGTGGGGCACCGCCGTCACCGTCCCCACGTGGGCCGTCGCCATCGCTCGATCGCTCACCGGCTCCACATCGGGCACCGCCATCCCCATCCCCACGTGGGGCATCGCCATCTCCCCATCGCTCTTCGTCTCCGATCTCGTCGTCGGCTCCGAGCTCGTCGCGCATCGGGCTCCATCACGATGACGCGATCGTCGCCGCGTTGCGCGCGAGCTCGCAGCCTGGCGGCGGCAAGATCGTCTACGGCGTCGGTTACGCCCACGGTGGCGTTCCCGTTCCCGAGCGCGGCCACGATCACGGGCCCGATCACATTCCCGATCACGTTCCCGATCACGATCGTGTCCACGTTCGCGGGGACGCGAAGCCGAAGCGGCAGCCCGCCGAGCTCCGCTGCCCGCGCTGCCGCGCTGGAACGCTGCTGACCGGATCGCGCGGCTGGGGCTGCTCGCGCTGGCGCGAAGGCTGTCGGTTCGTGATCTGGTTCGAGATCGCCGGGAAGAAGCTCACGGCCACGCAGCTGCGCGAGCTCGTCGTGAAGGGCAGCACGCGCAAGAAGCTTCGCGACGGCGAGGCGCGGCTCGTGCTCGACGCGGCGGCAGACCCGAGCGTGCGCGTCCAGCGGACCCCGTGACTACCGCGGTATGCGGACAATTCACCCGGGCCTGCGGCGCACCCGCGATGCTACGCTGAGGCGTGGCAACGCCGGAGCTTCACCTCGCGACGGCGTTCGTGCCGGAAGGCGAGCATCGGATCACCACGACGCGCGAACCGAACCCGAGCTTGTCGGTGCGGTTCGTGCTCGCGCGCGGTGCGAGCTCGGTCGCGTGGGCGGTGCGCACCGACGTCAACGCCGCGGTCGCGATCGAGCTCGACGAGCTCGCGGCGAGCGAGCCGGTGCACGCGGGCAACTGGGAGGCGCCGCCGGTGCACGCGGCGCGCTACGAGGAGCTGCTCGCGATGGACTTCGCGGAGGTCGACGCCGGACCGCTATTCGAGTTTCCTGCGGAGCTCGTCGCGCCGGTCGAGATCGTCGAAGTCAGGACCGAGCGTGACCTCGCGACGAACTTCCACGGCTGGGTCTCCGGCGAGATCAGCGACGGGCGCGCGCCGGTGATGGCGATCGCCGAGGACGGCGCGCCGGTCAGCATCTGCTTCTGCGCGCGGCGCTCGAACACGGCAGCCGAGGCAGGCGTCGACACGGCGGAGCGGTTTCGCCGGCGCGGCTATGCGGCGCGGGTCACCGCGGCGTGGGCGCTCGCGCTGCGCGCACGCCGGATGACGCCGCTGTACTCGACATCGTGGGCGAACGACGCGTCGCTCGCTGTCGCGCGCAAGCTCGGCCTCGTCACGTACGGCAGCACGTGGACGATGACGTGATCAGCTGAACGTGATGCCCTGCGCGAGCGGCAGATCGGTCGAGTAGTTGATCGTGTTCGTCGCCCGGCGCATGTAGTTGCGCCACGCATCGGAGCCGGACTCGCGGCCGCCGCCCGTGTCTTTCTCGCCGCCGAACGCGCCACCGATCTCGGCACCGCTGGGGCCGAGGTTGACGTTCGCGATGCCGCAGTCGCTGCCTGCCGCCGCCAAGAACCGCTCTGCCTCGCGAAGATCGTTCGTGAAGATGCACGACGACAGGCCTTGCGAGACGTCGTTGTTGAGTCGGATCGCATCCGCGAGCTCGCGATAGCCGAGCACGTAGAGGATCGGCGCGAACGTCTCGTCGCGCACGACGGAGGTCTGCGCCGGCATGCGCGCGATCGCCGGCACGACGTAGGCGCCGCCTTCGCAGCCGGTGACCTGCGCGCGGCCACCGCCGCTGATCTCGCCGCCTTCACCGCGCGCGCGGCCGAGTGCCGCCTCCATCGCGGCGAACGCGGCGCCGTCGATCAACGGCCCGACGAGCGTGGCCGCGTTGCGCGGATCGCCGATCCGCAGCTGACCGTACGCGCGTTCGACGCGCGCGAGCAGCTCGTCGCGGATCTGATCGTGGACGATCAGGCGGCGCAACGTCGTGCAGCGCTGGCCACACGTGCCCGCGGCGGAGAACAGTACCGCGCGGGTCGCGAGCTCGAGATCCGCGGTCGGCGCGACGATCATCGCGTTATTGCCACCGAGCTCGAGCAGCGAACGACCGAACCGCGCAGCGATCCGCGGTGCGATGGCGCGACCCATCCGGGTCGAGCCCGTGGCGCTGACGAGGGCAACGCGCGGATCGTCGACGAGCGCAGCACCGGTGGCGGCCCCACCGATCAGGATCTCGGAGAGGCCGGCCGGTGCCGCACCGAACCGCGCGACCGCGCGCTCGAACAGCGCGCCGCACGCGAGCGCGGTGAGCGGCGTCTTCTCGGACGGCTTCCACACGACCGCATCGCCGCACACGATCGCGAGCGCGAAGTTCCACGCCCACACGGCGACCGGGAAGTTGAACGCGCTGATCACGCCGACCACACCGAGCGGGTGCCAGGTCTCGCTCATGCGATGACCCGCGCGCTCCGAGGCGATCGCGAGACCGTAGAGCTGGCGCGACAAGCCGACCGCGAAGTCGCAGATGTCGATCATCTCCTGGACCTCGCCGCGCGCTTCGGCGACGATCTTGCCGGCCTCGATCGTGACGAGCGCCGCGAGCTGGTCTTTATGCGCGCGCAGCTCCTCGCCGAGGAGGCGGACGAGCTCGCCGCGGCGGGGCGCAGGGACGGTGCGCCAGACCTCGAACGCGGCGTGGGCGCGATCGATCGCGGCGGTGGTGGCAGCGGCGTCGTGGGTCGCGAGCCGCGCCGTGATCGAGCCGTCGATCGGCGACCGAGCGATCAGCTCGCCATCGTGGGTAGCGACTCCGAGTGCGGCGAGCGTGGGCGCGACGTCCATGCCCGCCTCATACCACGGTCGTTACTCGGACTCTTTGATGTGCGCCTTGTCGACGGCCTTCAGGAGCTCGGGCGACAGCTGGCTCGCGTCGAGGACGACCTTGCCGTCGTGCGCGGCGCGGACCGCGGGACCCGCGACCTCGAAGTCGCCGTTGTTCTCGATATAAACGACGAGGTGGTCCTTCGCGACCCGGCGCACGGCGCCGATCTCTTCGCCGCCTTCCTCGAGGAACACCTGATCGTCGACCGAGACCTGGAAATTGTGCGTGCCCATGCGCGCCAGCTTAGTCCGAAGTACGCTGCCTGCCCATGCGCCTCGCCTCGATCCTGCTCGCTCTCGCCGCTTGCGGCGGTCATCCGCACGTGGCGAAAGATACCGATCAGCCACCCCCGCCCGACAAGCCGCTGTACGAGCGCCTCGGTGGGACTCCCGGCATCACCGCGGTGGTCGAGGAGTTTGTAACCACGACCGGCAAGGATCCGCGGATCGCGCAGTTCTTCATCAACGCTGATATTCCGCGCTTGAAGAAGCTGATGGTCGCGCAGATCTGCCAGAACACCGGCGGACCGTGCCACTACACCGGCAAGACGATGAAGGAGTCGCACGCGAACATGCACGTCAAGGGCGGCGACTTCGACGCGTTCATCGACGACCTCGGCAAGACGCTCGCGAAGCTCAACGTGCCGGCGCGCGAGACCAACGAGGTCGTGACCGCGTTTCAGAGCCTCAAGACCGAGGTCGTCACGGAATAGCTCGCAGCTCGACCGCGACCCCGCCGAGCACCGCGTTCCCGCTCAGCGGATCGCGCAGGTCCTCGTCGAACAGCGTGTTGAGGTTCGCACCCGGGCGCGCCGCGGCGACCTGCATGCGCGTGTCGGGCGCGTCGTGACCCCAGCCGTGCGGCACGCTGATCACGCCGGGCATCATGTGCTCGGACAGCTCGACCTCGACGGTGATCGTGCGATCGCCGCGCACGAGCTCGGCGCGCGCACCGTTCGCGAGCCCGTGCCGCGCTGCATCGCTCGGATGGACGAGCGCCGTGCAGCGGAACCGGCCCGATGCGAGCGTCGGCAGGTTGTGCATCCACGAGTTGTTCGAGCGCAGCTGGCGGCGGCCGATCACGACGAGCTCCGGCACCGCGCGCTCGAGATCCGCGGCGACCCGCGCCAGATCCGCGACCAGCATCGCGGGCGCGAGCTCGATCTTGCCCGATGGCGTGCGCAGCACTTCTGGAACGCGCGGCGCGAGCGCGCCGAGATCGATGCCCTCGGGGTGCGCGCGCAGCTTCGCGACCGTCAGCCCCTCCGGGTTCTGCCCGAAGCGATCGCCGTACGGTCCGGCGCGCAGTGCGAGCTCGAGCACGCGCTCGGGGCCGCGTAGATCCACGACCGCTGCGAGCATCGGTTCGGCGAACGGACCCGCGGTGCGCTGCACGTCGGCGGCGGTGAGCTCGTCGTCGAGCGCACGCAGATCCGCCGCCGCGCCCCGCCCCATCGCGATCGCGGTCAAGCGGAGGAGCAGCTCCCACTCCGCGGGGCGATCGGGACGCGGCAGCACCGCCGGGCTGAACCGCGCCGTGTTGCGCCACGCGAGCTGTGGGAACGCGATGTCGTAGTGCGCGTCCTCGAGCGGAGACAAGCCGGGCAGGATCACGTCGGCATGGCGCGTGGTCTCGTTGAGATAGATATCGACGCTGATCATCAGCTCGAGGCCGGCCAGCGCTCGCGCGAGCCGCGCGCCGTTCGGCGCCGACAACACCGGGTTGCTCGCGACCGTCACGAGCGCGCGGACCTGCGCCTCGCCGGGAGTCTCGATCTCTTCGGCGAGGCAGCCCATCGGAAACTCGCCGAACACCTCGGGCGCGCCGCTGACGCGACTCGTGCGCCGGCCGGTCGTGATGCCCTTGCCGCGGCCCGGGGTGCCGAGCGTGTTCGCCGCGAACGCCGCCGCCTTCGGAAACATCGCGCCGCCCGGTGCGTCGAGGTTGCCGGTGAGCACGTTGATCGCATCCACGAGCCAGCTCGCGAGCGTGCCGTACTCCTGCGTGCACGTGCCGATCCGGCCGTACACCGCCGCGCTGTTCGCCGCCGCGATCGTGCGCGCGAGCTCCGCGATCTGATCCGCCGCGATCCCGCAACGCGCCGCGACGCGTGCGGGCGTGAACGGCGCGACCGCCGCCGCGAAGTCGTCGAGCCCCGCGACGTGATCGGCGAGCCGGCCGAGCTTCACGAGCCGCTCCGCGACCAGCACGTTCGCGATGCCGAGCAACAGGAACGCATCGCCGCCCGGGCGGATGAACACGTGGCGATCCGCGAGCGCCGCGGTCTCGGTGCGGCGCGGATCGATCACGATCAACTTCCCGCCGCGCGCCTGCATCGCCTTCGCCTTGCCGCGGAAATCCGGCACGGTCCACATGCTGCCGTTCGACACCACGGGGTTCGCGCCGAGGACGACGAGCAAATCTGTGCGCACGAGATCCGGCACCGGCACCGACAGCCAGTGCCCGAACATCAGGCCGCACGAGAGCTGTTTCGGCATCTGATCGAGCGTCGATGCCGAATAGATGTTCTTGCTCCCGAGCGCACGGCCGAACCGCGCAGCGTAGAGCAGGAGCCCGAACTTGTGCGCCGTCGGATTGCCGAGCGACACCGCGACCGCATCGCGATCACGCGCGAGGATCGGCGGCAAGCGGCGCTCGATCTCGGCGAACGCTTCGTCCCACGTGACCTCGACGTGGCGACCGTCGCGCTTGACGAGCGGTGCGCGCAGGCGATCCGGATCGTCGTGGAGCTCGCCGAGTACCGCCCCTTTCGGGCAGATGAAGCCGTGACTCGCGACATCGGCCTCGTAGCCGCGCACCGACACCACGCGCTCGCCTTCCATCCCGAGCTCGAGACCACAGCACGCCTCGCACAGCGGGCAGATCCGGTACGCCATGGCGCGAGCGTAGCCCCGAAAGGTTCGATCAGCCGCCGACCTTCTTGCCGAGATCCTTGCCGGCGTCCTTGATCTTGTCGGCTGTCTCGTGGGCCTTGCCCGCGACCTCTTCGGAGCCCTGCTTGATCTTGGTGCCCGCCTTGTCGGCGAGGTCCTTCATCTTGTCGGCCGCTTGATGCGCCCTGCCCGCGACCTCTTCAGAACCCTGTTCGATCTTGGCGCCCGCCTTGTCGGCGACGTCTTTGGCCTTGTCGGCAGCGGTGTCGATCTTGTCTTTGAGGTTGTCGTTCATGACGCATTGTTCTGCAACGACGGTGCCGACATCGGCATACACCGTCTCGCGCGCTTGCGGCGGAGATCGTCGTGCGGCATCGCGCGGTGGGCCCGCGAGCGTGCGGCCGTCACGACCGTCGCGACATCTTCTGACAGCCGATCAGGGAAACGTCGGCATCGCCGTCGGCTCGGGCGCGGCGTTGCGCGCCTGCGTGCTCGCGCGATACGCGTGATTGCGCGCGCGCATCATGTTGCCGAGCGGCTTCATGTCCTTGCGGCAGTGCCACGGATCGAATGCCGCCTTCTCGACGTACTCGGTGATCGCCTTGCCGCGCGCCGACGCGATGTCCTGCACCGGCAACGTCAACCGCGCTACCGGCACGAGCTCGCCCTTCCACTCGACGCTCGCGTCTTCGATCGGCGTCGCCGCCGCGTCGGTATAGAACTTCACGCACAGGTCGTAGATCACCGGTGTGGTCACAAGGCGCGCTGCGAGCTCCTCGCCGAGCTCGCCACCCTTACTCACCGTCACCGGATCGTGCGGCCGCACCACGTACTGCACCGCGTACCGGCCGAGCTGGCTCGGCAGCGCGCTGTAATACTGGGTCGCCGCGAGCGGTGCGGTCGGCAGCTTGAACCCGGCGAGCGCGCCCTTGATCACCTGGATCGCGCGCACCGGCCCGAGGCTGCCGATCAGCCGGAACGGCAGCAGCGCCGGCGTCTGCGCCGCGCGCACGAGCTTGATGAACTCCTCGGCATCGCGCACCGGTGTGACCGGCGTGCGGATCGCGAGGAAGTCCTGTGTCACCGCGCTCTCCATGCCGGGAATGACCTTCTCGCCGGGCACGCCGATCACCTTGATCGCGATGCCGCGCACGTCGGGCTTCTTGTCGTGCTGACGGCGCGGCGCGCCGTTCGAGTAGCGCACGAGCGCGGGATACGTCTTCGGCGAGTCGAACATGCCGAATCGCGCATCGGCCGCGACGTCGGGCAACACCTCGAACGTTGCCTCGGCGCCGAGGTTGCCTTTCGCGTGCAGCGCGCGGCCCGCGTGCGCTTTGGCCTGGATGCCCGACAGGACGCTCGTGAAGTACTCGAAGCGCTCATCCTCGTCGGGCGCGATGACTTCCTTCCAATCCGTTCCGGGCATGGTCGCGAGAGTGTCACACCTTCGCGCCGGCGAGGTCGCTGCCCGCGTCGAGGCAGAGCAAGCGCACGCGCCCGGTCGCGCACGTGCGGCCTTCATCGTTCGTCACGACCGCCTGCCACAACTGCGTCTTGCGGCCGCGCGTCACTGGCGTCGCCGTGACATGCAGCGTGCCGCTGCGGACCGCGGTCACGAACGAGGTCGAGTTATCGAGCCCGACGACAGATTGCTTGCGCGCGAGCGCGACGACGGCGGCGCCGGTCGAGCACGCGGCCTCGATGATCCCGCAGTGCACGCCGCCGTGCACGATCCCGTACGGTTGCGTGTGGATCGGCGCGACCACGAGCGAGCCGATGCATTCGTCCTCGGTCACCTTCGAGAATTGCAGCCCCATCGCGGTGTTCCAACCGCCGAGCATGCCGTTGAGCTGTGCACTGAAGTCTTCGGGCATGACTCACGGTACGCTGCGCGCTCGCCATGACCAAGCCGTTCCCGGTCGCGCTTTCCGGCATCGATCTCCTCAACTCGCCGCGGCTCAACAAGGGCACCGCGTTCGACGAGCGCGAGCGCGACGAGTTCGGCCTCCACGGCCTTTTGCCCCCGCACGTCGGCTCGCTCGAGCTCCAAGCGCAGCGCCGCGAGCGCGCGCTCGACGCGCAGGGCACCGACTTCAAGAAGTACGGCTTCCTGCGCGACCTCCAGGACACGAACGAGACGCTGTTCTACGCGCTGCTCGCGCGCGACGTCGAGAAGATGCTGCCGCTCGTCTACACGCCGACGGTCGGCGAAGGCTGCCAGCGGTTCTCCGAGATCTGGCGCAAGCCGCGCGGCCTGTTCCTGTCGTATCCGAACAAGGATCGGATCGCGAAGATCCTCGGCCACCCGCGCTACGACGCGATCAAGTGCATCGTCGTCAGCGACGGCGAGCGCATCCTCGGCCTCGGCGATCAAGGCGCCGGCGGCATGGGCATCCCGATCGGCAAGCTCGCGCTCTACACCGCGCTCGGCGGCATCCACCCCGAGCATTGCCTGCCGATCCTGCTCGACGTCGGCACCGACAACGACGCGCTGCTCCAGCACCCGCTGTACATCGGCTGGCGCCACACGCGCGTGCGCGGTGACGACTACGACGCGTTCGTCGACGTGTTCGTCAAGGCCGTCGAGCGGCGCTGGCCGCACGTGCTGTTGCACTGGGAGGACTTCGCGGGTGTCAACGCATCGCGCTTGCTCGCGCGCTACCGCGACGAGCTGTGCACGTTCAACGACGACATCCAGGGCACCGCCGCGATCGCGGTCGCGACGTTGATGTCGGCGATCAATGTCACCGGCATCCCGCTCGCAGACCAGCGCATCGTGATCGTCGGGTTCGGCAGCGCCGGGCTCGGCATCGCGAACTTGATGGCGCAGCTGATGCGCGATCAGGGCGTGGCGAATCCGCGCTCGCGGTTCTACGCGATCGATCGCCGCGGCCTGCTCACCGAGGACATGCGTGACTTTCGCCCCGAGCAGCTCGCCTACGCGCGCCTGACCGAGGAGATCGCCGGCGGATCGCTCGAGGACGTCGTGCGCCACGTTCGTCCGACCGTGCTGATCGGCGTGTCGGGTCACGCCGGCGCGTTCACCGAGGCGGCGGTGCGCGAGATGGCGCGCCACACCGCGCGGCCCGTGATCTTTCCGCTGTCGAACCCGACCTCGCGCAGCGAGGCGACCGCGCAAGATCTGATCGACTGGACCGAGGGTCGCGCGCTGGTGTCGAGCGGGAGCCCGTTCGCGCCGGCCACCTTCGAGGGTCGATCGATCGCGATCAACCAGACCAACAACTCGTACATCTTCCCCGGCCTCGCGCTCGGCATCATCGCGAGCCGCGCGCGCCGCGTGACCGACACGATGATCATGGCCGCGGCGAAGGAGCTCACGTTGCACGTGCCGACCCGCACCGATCCGACCGCGCCGTTGTTGCCGCCGATCGCCGCCGCGCTGCCGCTATCGCGCTTGATCGCAGTCGCGGTCGGGCGCCAGGCCATTCGCGATGGCGTCGCCGATCTCGACGAAGCCGCGCTCGAGCGCGCGATCGACGCGAACATCTGGTCGCCGGTCTACGTACCGTACGAGCGGGTACGCGAGTGACCGCCACGATCTATCTGGTCCGCCACGGCGATACCAAGTGGTCGCCGGAGCGCCGGCTCGCGGGCCGCTCCGATCTGCCGCTCACCGCCGATGGCGAGGCGAACGCGCTGAAGCTCGCGCCCCGGCTCGCGAAGCTCCAGTTCGATCGCGTGTTCACGACGCCGCTCGTGCGCGCGCGCCGCACGGCCGAGCTCGCCGGCTTCGCCGATCGCGCGGTCGTCGATCCGCGCTTGATCGAGATGAGCTTCGGCGACTACGAGGGCCGTACGGTGCAGGAGATCCGCGTCGAGCGCCCCGGCTACGCGTACCTCAAGGACGGATGCCCGAACGGCGAGACCGCCGCCGACCTCGGCGCCCGCGTCGACGCCTGGCTCGCCGAGCAACGCGACGGCACCGTGCTGGTGTTCGCGCACTCCGTGATCATGCGCGTGCTGACCGCGCGGTTCCTCGGCTTTCCGCCCGAGGCAGGACGGCACTTCTTCTTCGCGCCCGTCGCGATCGGCATCCTTGGCTTCGATCCGGTCGATGCCGCGCCCGCCGTGCAAGTTTGGAACGATCGCTCACATCTGCTGTGAGCACGCACACACAGGGCCTGATGACGATCTGGTATCGTGGAGCGTTGTGAGGGCCACGATCGTCGTAGCTGTACTGGCGGGGTGCGGGTTTGCGCCGAGCGACGCGCGCACCGGCGCCGATGTACCGATCGACGCGCCGGTGGCGATCTGACGTGTGACCCGCACGCGACCTGCACGACCACGGGCGGTAACGCATCGTGTGCGTGCGCGCTCGGCTTTACCGGCGACGGCTTCACGTGCAACGACGTCAACGAGTGCGCGACCGCGAATGGCAACTGCGATGCCGCGTGCGAGAACACGACCGGCAGCTTCGTGTGTTACGCGCCGCAGACCTGCGCGGACCTCGCGAACCATGGCGTGACGGTCGGCGACTCGTCACACACGCTGTATCTCGACGGGCTCGCGAGCCAGCCCTGGACCGTGTTCTGCGCGGGCACGGGGGCGGCGGCGAAGGAGTACCTCGCGCTCACCGGCGCGAACACGTCGATCTACCAGCAGGGCGGCAAGAGCCCGGGCACCGACGTCAAGACCGCGTTCACGAAGATCCGGTT
>Ga0193728_1001838_pt1 | contig 10939 bp, 2 predicted proteins | sample U1c1metaG_FD_143037 | JGI IMG/M metagenome (GOLD analysis project Ga0193728, IMG submission 143037) | Soil microbial communities from a riparian zone of the East river system, Colorado, United States - U1c1 | ecosystem: Environmental > Terrestrial > Soil > Riparian zone | place: USA: East River... | reverse complement strand
GATAAACTTCTTGCTTATCTCTGTACTAAGGGCATTATCGATCTTAAGTCGGAAACCTTAGTACTTAGGAAATGCAGGTCTGCATTTAGCAGTAAGTAGGTATCCCTATACTTTAAAATGTTTATACTTTTAATAGCGGCGTATAATAAAAGGTATTATCTACTTGTTTTTAATATTATACTAGCTCTATACCTTAAGTAGAGTAAATGCTAAGCAGTTTTAGAGCTTTTAACTAATGGTACCGATTACCTCCCTACTAATAATAATAATGCTAGTAACGTAGTGTGGCCTAGTCGGTTAGGTAAACTTAATGCTAAGCCACCTGTTAATAAGGAAATAGCAGCTACAAGGCTTAATAGAAATGCTGCTTTATTAGAAGCTTTTACTAAGCACTTAGCACGCAAGAGCACCACTATTTACTCCTTAGGAGATAACGCCCGCTAGGATAAACTAGTAACTATTCTAGAAGACAGTAAGAAAGAGAAGGATAATAACGCCGCTAAATTAAAGGATAATATATTTAATACGCCTACTACTCTAGAGGAATATATAAACCTTACCGCTAAGGTAGTAGAAAAAGGCGAAGATAGGTTATACTTTTAGGTGGTTAATCCTATAGCCGGCCTCACTAATAAAGAGCTAGTAGAATTGCTAGACTATAACTTTACAATATAATTAGAGGATCGCGTTTTACTAGTTAATAAGATATTTAATAAGATAAAGGGCAAGAATACTAAAACCGAACATTTAATAAAAGAAAATTGGTCCTTAATATATACCATTTTTAAATAAGATAAAAACGATTTTAAGATGTAAGTTACTTTGCTAGGGTTTAAGTATATACTTTATCTCTACTAGGTCTTACTAATTACTTAGTGCTTTACGCAGCATTATAATTTTTTTAGTAGAATTATTGGTAATAAATAAGGCCTTAATAAAACCTACTCTGCACTACTTCTTATTACCTTTAATTACCTACTAGTATAGAATGCCCGCGATATTAAGAATAATAGAAGGGATAATATACTATAGTATAGGCATCGTGTAGATAGGGAATCTGGCCCTTGTCTATCTATAGAGTATTAGCCTATCTAATACTAGTATAAAGTAGGTAGTAGTACCGCAAAGCTGCCGTTCCGTCTAGGCCCCGGTCTTATTATTACTCCTATACTACTACTATTAAATTAGATGGAAGAGTTTAATAACCTCTTTAATGGTAATCTAATAGGGCCTTATCTAGCAATAATTTTACTAGTAGGATATACTTCTACGCTATCCGCGTAAAGGCCCGGTTACGGAAAAAATATAACTAAGCTAATAACTATAAAAGCTGCTACTGTAATAGGTGATAAAGATATCTATTTAGGGCACTCTAACTAAATATAATATATAATTCTAACTATATCTAGATCTGTTAAGGGCTAAATCCTTAATATAGTTGGGTATTTTAAAGAGGTTTAAGAAGAATATAAATTGCCTAGAAGTTGGAAAATCTATATTAAGATATTGATACGGCTAATACCTAATATTTGTTATATCTTATAGGCAATAGTGGTTATTAATAAACTTTATTTAATTAAGAATAAAAAGTCTTATTTCTATAAGACCACTCTTTATAGGCTTTAGGGGCAACTAATACTATAGGCTATATCTAGAACTCTATTTAAAAAAGGCCCGGCCGACTTAGGAATATATATTAAGTTCCTATAATAAAACTAGAAGATAAATATTAACCCTTTAAATAAAATTAAAACATCCTATAATATTTGCTCTAAAGAGAATCTATAAAATATTTAGCTTATATTTAACGCACTCTAGAGACAGCAGACTGCTAAGGGTAGGGATTATGTTATATTATATTTAGAGTTAGTAAATATTTAGGCTTAGGTTAATAAATTCGGTCTGGTCCTAGAGGTAATTATAATTTATTAGACTAGTAATTCCCTTAGTCTAGATGGCAAGCCACTTATTAAACTACCGAAACTTAACTATAATAATTAGTTGAACTACGTCCTACCTAACCCGGTTTAATAAAATAAGGTCGTTAAGGATATTAAAGCCTTTATTAATAATCTTAGAGTAGTGCTATAGTTAGAACGGGAAAAGTAGAGGTAAGAATGGGAACGAAAATATCCTGGCTAGCGTTATCCTATTAGATAGACTATAGGTTATTTCAAGGCATTATAATACTAAATGAGACTAATATACTCCTTTTTAGGTCTAATAAAGATTAAAAAGGAGTTTAATAGAGGCTAGAACTTATAGAATTTAGACGAAAAGGGCTGGTTTAATAATAATAGTAATAACTCGCTAATAAAACGTTATATTAATATATTATATAACACTAGTATAAAGCTCTATTACCTTAATAAAGTTCTAAATAAGATATATATAAATAACCAGGCAATTATCTAAAACCCTATAGACTAGGATAGTAAAAAGAAGAAAAAAGATAAGATTGTTATTATATCTTGTTTTCCTATATATACCCTAATTATATATAAATAGGTGCGAAAGTTCTATCTAGAGTTCTATATTACTATCTATAGGTCTTATTAAAGGCTAAAGCACTAGTAGGTAATTATCTATAGCTACTAAGAAATAATAACTGTTTCTAGAAATAGGGTTATTTATTTAGTCTTAGCTAAAACGGATATTATTATTAGAATAATAGGAACTATTAGCATAGGCTATACCTTATACTATAATAGACGCATTATACTCCTTAAACTATAGCACCTATTAATATATAAATTATAAGCTATAAAGCGAGCTTACCGCTTAGGACAAGATTATAAGGTAATTGCGAATTATATAGTTAATAAGGATATAATATTAGAAGCTATCCTTAGTAATAAGACTGTATTACGCAAATTTATTACTAGTATTATATAGCTACTAACCGCCGATAATAAATAGAACGCCGCTTATTTTACTAGTAAACTCTATAAAGATAAACACGCGGTTAAAAGGTTTAAGGCTACTAATAAGAAGAGATATAAGGGCAAAGAACGCGTAGAAGAGTAGAGCTTTTATAATAATAATAGTATAATTATTTAAGCGATAGTGTAGTTACTGTAGGTAGGGTGGTTATAAAGGTCGTGTTTAGGTTTAGGTGATTTAGTTAGGTATATATCCTTTCTATATATATATAAGGCCCAAGTATAAATAAGGAAGTAGCGTCTATCTTATTATTGGTAAATTACTACTTCCTATTCTAGGACTATTGCTTAGAGGTTCTATATTTGTAGTTTAGTTTTAGTAGTAGAGTTTTATATTTGGGTAGGGAGTTTATCTAATAACTTTCTACTTATATCTAGTATACCGTAGAAGCTACCTTATTCTACTCCTTTAGAGGTAAAAGGGTAATAGACTTTCTACTACTCTCTACTAGTATTAACTATACTATAGAATCTACTATATTCTATATCCCTAGAGGTAGGAGGATAATCTACTTTCTATTGCTCTCTACTAGTATCTACTATACCGTAAAATCCACTATATTCTATATTCCTAGAGGTAGAAGGATAATCTACTTTCTATTACTCTCTACTAGTATCTACCGCATAGCAGAATCTACTATATTCCACATCTTTAGACGTAAAAGGATAGTGCGCTTTCTATTGCTCCCTACTACCCTCTACCACACTATAGAATCTACTATACTCTACCTCTTTAGATGTAATATAGGGATACCCTTTCTACCGTCCTCTACTTCTATCCACCGCACTATAAAATCTACTATATTCTACTTCTTCAGACATAATATAGGGATACTCTTTCTACTACCCTCTACTACCCTCTACTATACTATAGAATCTACTAGATCCTACCTCTTTAGACGTAATATAGGGATGCCCTTTCTACTGTCCTCTACTCCCTTCTACCGCACCGCAGAATCTACTAGATTCCACTTCTTTAGATATAACGCGAGGATACTCTTTCTACTATCCTCTACTGCGCTCTACCTCTTTAGACGTAATATAGAGATACCCTTTCTACTATCCTCTACTCCCTTCCGCTATATAGAATCTACTATACTCTACCTCTTCGGACGTAATATAGGGATACTCTTTCTACTACCCTCTACTCCCCTCTACCGCACTATAGGATCTACTAAATTCTACCTCTTCAGACGTAACGTAGGGATGCCCTTTCTACCGTCCTTTACTCCTATCTACCGCACTGCAGAATCTACTTTATTCTACTTCTTTAGATATAATATAAGGATACTCTTTCTATTACCCTCTACTATCCTCTACTATACTATAGATTCTACTAGATTCTACCTCTTCAGACGTAATACGGGGATGCCCTTTTTACCGTTCTCTACTACCCTCTACTATACTATAGAATCTACTATACTCTTCCTCTTTAGATATAATATAGGGATGCCCTTTCTATTACCCTCTACTAGTATTAACTAGTTCCTTTAAGTTATCCTAGATATATAGTAATTATATTATACTATATCCTTTAATTAAAGAGGTAACTATTAATTTATACTATAATTCAACTATTTGCCTTATTATGGCCTGCTATCTATAGCTAAGAAGACTATCTAATCTAATTTCCTATATTCGGTTATATAAGCTTAGACTACTACCCCTTATATATACGGCCTACTATCGCAACTTAATATATTAGAGCTGGCGCCTATTTCTAAGAACTACGGAACAGCCTATATAAGACTGTAATTATTAATATTAGAAAACAGGATTGCCGACCGAACTATAAAGGGCACAACGTATTGCTGATACAGAAATTCCTTTCTCTCACGGCGTACGCGTTATATACCGCTATTAGCCCTATATTAGACTCTAATAGCTTATCCTAGCGGCCTTATTAAGGACACGACGTAAGAAATAGATCTTAGTTGGTTTAATGGATTAAGGATAAAATAGATATTACTAATACGCAATATAAAACAATATACGATATAGTTAAGGATATAATATAAGCGTCTAGTCTACTAGAGAATCCCTTAAATACTAAGTAAAAGAGAAATGAACTTTATAAAGCTATAACCCACTTATATACGTAATTCTATTCTATTTTTATAGATCTTATAGATATAGATAAAGAGCGGTATATTTAAGCAGTTACTTAGCGCTGTAACTATAACAAGAAGCGATAAATAGAATATAAATATGCTGAACCCTTACCTTTAAAGTACTCTTGAAAGAGCCTTAAAGACCCTATTGCTAGATTAACCGTAAATAGAATAATAGAAAAATAGTAGCGGGTGGTTAAGACGTTTGAGGCGATAATAATATACGTTAAACAATTTCTAGACACTAGAGTATTAATATATATACAGCTAAGAGATCTACTTCCTAAAGGAAAGAATATGGATAATATTTCTGTGGATAAGCTTATCTTCTTAATATTTAAGGATACTTTAAAGCAGGACGTAAGCTTTAATAAGGACTATAATATATTAATATACGTTTTCCGGAGTAGAGACCGGTAAAAGGTTACTAGTAAACGGATATGGAAGACTATTATAGATTATGCGATTATACTTAGTCTAAATTTTATTAATTTTACAATTAAACAGAACCACCTAAGTATGCTATAAATTTTAGACTAGAGTTAATCCTATATACTAACTTATATAGTAATAACTATATTAAAGAATCTACTACCTATATTAGAGTAACAAAGCTACTATATACTACTACTGTTAAAAGCGTATACGCTAACTTAACCTTGCTAGGATATTTTAATACTACTAACTACTAATATACTAGCGGATATACCGCGTTTATCTCCTCTAAATTAACCTAAAACTATTAAGACGCTAGTAAAAAGAAAAGGTATTAAATTGGGAGTTCGCCCCCCTTAAAGCGCTAGAGAGCCTTAGGTGGATAAAGTCGTAAGTAGAAATAGACCTATAGCCTATAGCCTTTAGGCTAGTAGCGAAGGGGGTAGGATTAAAGTATTTACTATTAGAAATACGATCTCCCTTTCCCTCCCCTTTAGGGGGAATAAAAGCTAGTATAGAGGGCGTAATACTTAGGTCCCTACTACCACTAAACCGCTTTTTTAACTGGCCCTTAGTTTTTAGTAATAATAAAGGTAATAGAACCAGGCTTATCTGCGACTGCGATAACGCTTAGAGTTATGTCTTAGGGTAATATAATTACGGACTTAAAGTCTTACCCGAATCCACTATTATAGAATCTTTTATCTATAGCTGTGTTATAAATTAATATAATATAGAGCCTAGGTCTATAATTTCTTACATAGATAGGATACTATCTAACTTGCTTTTAGTGTTAGATACCCATAGTATAATAGTCCTAGAGGCTTAGTAAGTACGTAATACTAGCCGCTGCTATAATGGCGGACTATAAGATAGAGTAGGATAAGGGGTTTAGGTATAGGAGGTAGATATAGCAAACGGTAGTAGACTTAGAGTATAATTCTTAACTGTTGCCTCTATTCTAGGGTTAAGTGGGGCCTTAGTCTAAATATATATAACTTCTTATTCCTCTATACTATTAAAGTCTAAATTAGATAAAGGTGTTAAGGGGAATTAGGTTAGGATCGGTATCTATTAGTAGTAAACAACCTATAAGCTATTACTTAAGTAGGATAAGGGCAACTCGTCTCTAGCGTATTAGCGCATGTGTCTTCCTTATTATCATCTTTAAGGTAGTTAATTGTATCTTCCTTATAGTCGTCTCTAATATAGTTAATCGTGTGCTATATATAGTATATCTCTTAGTATTAAATCCTAGGAGCGCTATTAAAAAATTAGTCCAAAGGCTAGAAAGAGTTAATAAAGTTATAAGTTATAGTATTAATTTAATATAATTCTAACAGTAGCTTAACGGGAACAGCTTAGCTTATCCGCGTTCCGACTATAAATAACGTACTATAACCCCTATTTTCTCCTATATACTTATCCGTCTCTCTAATAATAACCCTTATTATATAAACAATTGCTTCTAATATAGTACTTTTCCTACCGCTTTAGACTATTTACTTAACCCTATAAATAATGCCACAAAACCAGAAACTATAAAGTCCCTATACTACTAGTTGTGTAAAAAGAAGATAATATTACTAGGCTAAATAAATAGAGGTTACTATAGGCTTATAAGCTCTATTAGGAGGTATATCTAATTAGCTTATATAATATATAGAACTATAATACGCCCTAAGAGAATAGTAAAGGTTCTTATAAAGCGGCACAGACGCGCTTTTAAGTAGGCTTCTTAGATACTATGTTAATATATACGCGGCTAATATATAATATACTAATACTAATACCTAAGATACCTTATAAGATAAGAGTGATACGTTAATACTAGTGCTAGGCACCCGTAAGAGGCACCTGCCTAATAATATAACCAAGAATATATCCTTTGTTACTTTATTCTTAAACTATACTATATCTAATTTAACTAATAAACCGGCTATAGATACTAAGCTAAGTCTTGTAAATAGGACACCTTTAAAATTATATATATAGGGCTTGTCTAAATTACTAATTGTGTGCTAATAGGCGGTTTAATTAGCAGCCTATCTCTCTTTATTGTAATAGGAGCGGACTAAGGTCTAATATACTAGGCTTACCTGGAATACTACGTAATATTAAATACAGATAGTACTACCTTAAGCCACCTAGCTCGCCTAAAAGAGACATTATATATAGAAGTACTTAACCTAAGCGACTACCTTATATAACACTTGCTTTGGCCTTATACCTCTATTAATTAAGCCCTAAATTACTAGATGCCGCACTTATCTATAATATTAATAGTGGTTTTAACTTACCTTTTTATAATAGATTAATAGAATCTAATATAAATAAAACTAATTAGAAAAGGATGCGTATATAAGTATAAATATAATATTATCTTAGAGCGCGCTTTATATAGGACTACTATAGATACTATATAAACTGGAAGGTTAAGAATGCCTATAAAGCCATTCTTAACCAAGTAATAAGTATATTTCTCGCGAAAATATATACGGGTAAGGGCGGATCCTTAAACCTATAAGTTAATCCCTAAGTAGATCAATTTCCTTCTACGTTAGAGACGCTAATTATTAAATTATAGACTATAACCTAAGCTAGTCTATTAAGAGAGGAATGAAAATAAGTGGATTATAAACCCGATTAAGTTAGCGCGCGTAAGGTACTTTTAGAGTATATTAATATACTAGGGAGTTATACTAACTAAATGCGTATAGATGAAGGATAGGTTAGGAGACTTTAGAATTAAAGTAAACCGCAAGTTCTAGGCTATTATTAGGGAAGTGTATAGCCTAGGCTTCGGTAATAATAGTAAAAGGTAAAGAGGTTACTAAAAGACCACTCTTTTATATATAAACTGGCCAAAAAGGTATATGCTTCTTAAATGCACCCCTCTATTACTATACCCAATATTTCTCCACACTAGAGATCTGCTGTTTTCCATCCCCTAAATTCAGCCACCCTTTATATTAAATTTCTTCTATTTTCCACCTAAACTTTCTACTATTTTCTATCTCACAAATTTACCTACTTTTATATAATAATTCTACTTCTTTCTACTACAAACCCTACCACTTTCTATTACCTTCTATAAGTAGTCCCCCTTTTATATATTACCTAATTATAAATAGAAACTATACTACTTTGCTAATATTAATAGGTTAGTAAGAGACAATTCTACTATAAAGCAATTGTCGCTACCTACGCAGATATATTCTGGGTAAATAGTTCGATAGGAATAGCCTAATACTAGTCTTCCGCTAAATATTTTAACGAGCTCGCTGGCGCAATAGTATACTTTATTACGGTTAGTTTAAGGCATAGTATCTAGGAGTACCTATCCGGCCACTATAAGACTATTAAGTATGTTAGTAGCGAGGAGGTTTAAGGTGGGATAAATTTACTATATTTTATATCTTACTGCTAATAAGGATAAAGCAATCTATAAGGAGCTACTTACGACGTAGGACGCTACGGCACTATACCGCTGGGTTGCAATTAAGTTTTATATATTCCAAGATACGAAGATAAGGGCATAACTCTACAATAATGAAGACGAATAGTTCTCTAACGCCGAACTATGGCGGAATCTATATAGTAATATCTTAGATAATTTATTTAAGGATCTAGATAATAAGAGCACTAAAAGCTTAAAGGCTGCTATTTAAAGGCGGTGCGGTAGTACTAATTTAGATTACTCTACCTTGTTAATACAGCCCTACTCTTCTAGCTTACCTAGACCTAGACTAATTAGAGGTAGTGCTTTAAAGGGGAATAACCCAGTATAGTATTTAGTTTCTTTAATCCTAAGCTTCTTCCTATAGTTATATACTAATTATAAGTATTTATATAGGTAACCGTCTAGGAAATTGCGAGTATATAGGGTAATAAAGAGGAAATATTAGATTTCTACTTAATTATAATAGGCCAGAAGAAAGTATGGGTATAAGTACCTATCTACTCCAAATTTATATAGGATAATTTTAAGAATACCCTAGGTTTACTAGATGATGGAGCTGGCTAGTATAATAGTGACGCTGGTAAGGATTAGTATATATATAATAATAAGGCATTTTAGAAGTTTATACGGTTTGTAAAAGGTTATAGTAGGGTTATTTTTTAGTAAAGTAGTAAGGAGGATTTTTAAAGCCTATAGCGTTATATAGCATTACTAGGTCTAAACCTAAGCTTTTTATACTTATACTAGCGTACGCAATTCTAAAACGATATTTATATTACTTTAGCAGTTAGGCTAGGCCTCTTATATATATAGTCTTAACTTATTTTAATATAGAGAATTATTAAATAGTTATGCTAGCTTTTACTTTTTCTAGCTAACTATAAATATTAAAGTACTATATCTACTTAAGTATTTTTATAATTTTAGAGTAGTAGAAAAACTAGTATTTTACTAATATACTTAATTTTTAAATCTAGGATTTTATTTTTCTTATTGCCCTAATTGTCCTAGAGGTCCTAGTGGTCCTGGTAGTCCTGGTGGTCCTGGAGGTCCTAGTGGTCCGGGCGACCTCCTGACAGGTTCCTGACAGGATGCCGAGTGTGAATGTCTCCTAGAGCTCCTGACAGCCCTGACAGGAGCTGTTAGGAGCTGTTAGTACTGTCAGGAGGTATAATATTTTGCTGATGTATCTACCGCATTTACGGACTACTAGATACTATCATATCTAATTATAGGCTGTAATTTATATTAGCCTTTTAGAACAAGTTTACCTAGATCCTAGGTATTAGGCTAAAGCTCTCTATAGTATACTATCCCTAAATAAATAGCCAGATAGAGATTATAAATTAATATTTAGATTAGAAACTCTAGCCTTTTATTAACTACTTTTAGGATAACTAAGCTAAACTACTACCCCTAATAGACTATGCCTAAGCAACCCTACCCTATAACTCTACTAAATTTGCTCCTATTTAACTAGAAATAGGCTACTTACCCTATATAAGCTTTAACTAGGAAAGACTAAAGGGACCCTAGACTGTATGCGAGAAACTATCCTATAAGGAAGCCTAGTAGTACGCTAAGCGCTTAGAAGAAACCTAGATAGTAGCCTATATAAACCTAGGAAAAGCCTAGAAATTAATAGAATAGTAAGTAAATAAGTATAGGCGCGAGCCTAACTTTGCTATAGGTAATATAGTTTAGGTTATAATAAAGAACTAGAAGATAGAATAGCCTAGCTATAAGCTAGACTATTAAATAGTAGGACTATATAAGGTCCTTAAGAAGATAGGTAACTTATATAAAGTAAAGCTCCCGGATTTAATTAAGGTCTACTCTATCTTCTTACTAGATAAGCTATAGAAAGCTATAAACAACCTATTGCCTAAATAAAAGAATAAACCGCCCCTACTAATTTAAGTTAATAGCGATAATAAATAGGAAATTAAAGAAATACTGGCCTATAAACTTATAAGGGGAACGCTAAA
>Ga0193728_1001837_pt1 | contig 10941 bp, 10 predicted proteins | sample U1c1metaG_FD_143037 | JGI IMG/M metagenome (GOLD analysis project Ga0193728, IMG submission 143037) | Soil microbial communities from a riparian zone of the East river system, Colorado, United States - U1c1 | ecosystem: Environmental > Terrestrial > Soil > Riparian zone | place: USA: East River... | reverse complement strand
CCTTCGCGGACGCGGTCTCGGTGGTCCCGGCGGCGGTCACCGCCGGGACCCGGCGGGCGTACGGCTCGTACTGGAACCGCGTCGTCGAGCAGTGGGGCACCCGCCGCCTGGACGAGCCTGTCCCGTCGGAGATCCGGCAGCTGATGGCCTACGTGAAGACTCATGTGGTGGCCCGGCGCAACGCCCGCGGCGGGCGCAGCGCGAGACCGCCTGCCGCCGCGGCGGCGCGCTGGGCCTGCGCCCGCAAGACCTCGACCCCGACCAGTGCCTGGTCCTGCTCCGGGAGAAAGGCGAGACGGTGCGCTGGCAGCCGGTCTCGCCCACCCTGATGGCCCGCCTGGCGCCCACGGGAAGACGACGAGCCACAGCATCGCCGCGCTGGCTGCGTGGATCAGCGAGCGCCGGGCGGAGACCGAGCTGAAAGCGGCGTGACCGTTGGCACACATCACCGAAAGCATCCGGGCGAATCACCGCTTTGTGGCGAATCTCGTTCCCGTCGACATCATCAAGCAGATCGACCAGGCCGAATTGCTGGACCGCATCGTCTACGCAGAGTCCCTCGGCCGCCGGTCCCGGTCAGCCGTCAGCCCGGCGCGCCTACACCGAGCAGGCCCGGCGGGTGCTCCGCGCCCAGCCCCGCGCCGTGACCGAGCGGCGGGTGGCCGACCTGATCACCAAGGCGGCGGCCATGCCGGCTACCGCGCGGGCTGACGCGCTCCGCCGTGACGCCCAGGCCGTCCTGACCGAGCAGCCGCCCGCGCCGCGGCGCGCCGAGACGGCGGCGGTCATCAAAGCGAGGCCGGGCTGACGACCTGGTCGTCGTGCGGCCTCGCTGCACAGCCGCGTGCCCACTTCCGGACTATGGCCCTGATCAGCCGGTGCCGGTTGCAGCCGCCCGTTCGTTGGCCCAGGCGCGGGCATCTGCCGCATCAAGGACAGCCAGTTCAGCCTGCTCGACCGCCCACGAGGCGAAGTCCACCGCATCGACGGCGTCGTCCTCCGCGTCCTCGGCGTGATGTTCGGCCCGCTTGGCGTCAAGCTCATCGCGTTTGCGGCCGATGCGGTCCTGCAGATCCTGCATTTTCGCCGCGGCATCGGCCCTCATCGACTGCCACTGGCTTTGCGCGCGGTCCGCGGCCCGCTCGGCCTTGGCGCGGCCCGCCTCTTGCTGAGCGGCGATATCCGCCTTGACCTGCTGTATGCGCGCCTTGACCTGCTCGCTGCTTTCCTGGCGGACCTGATCCACGGCCGTCTTCAGCTCTGTGGCCTGCCTCTGCACGGCGTCAACTCGCTCCCGCAGCGCCTCAGAGTCACGATCGCTCATTGTTCCCCCCGGTTCCTTCTCCCCCCGGACCCGGCTTGGCTGCGGCACCTGAGTCCAGGCCACCGTCACTTTCTCACCGTAACAGTCCCAGGCCACGCCGGGCCAGGTAAGGCGGCTGGTCGCCTCGTCGCTACTCGCGGGTAACCGGCGCCGGCTCGGGCGCTGCGTGCGCGCGGCCCGGCCACGATGCTGGACGCGGCGCCTCCGGGGAGCGTGCCGGTGCGGCTGCCCGCGACGCTGTCGCAGGGATCGATCCGCGGGCGTCTTGAGCTGTCTCAGCTGCTCGGGCGCTGGACGCGCGCATCTGCAGCGTGGCTGAAACCGCATCGGTCCCGGAGCCTGGGATGAGCCTGCGTGCGTTGCTCGAGCCTTCAGTGGACCAGGACCTCGAGGCCGATGATGGCGAGCCCGAGCGCGGCGTCGAGAACGCCGGCCGCCGCGGACTTCCACCAGGGCAGCCGGGTGCGGCGCCCGACGACCGCGCCCCACGCGAGCAGCTGGGCGACCCCGACGGCGAGCGCTGCGTCGAAGCCGACGCCGTTGGCGTAGACGCCCGCCCACGCGAGGACGAGCGCGAGGAAGGGGAGCGCGCCGGCCTCGACGATAGGCCACTCCTGCCACGCGAGCCGCAGGAACCGGGGCCAGCCGCCGAGCTTTCCGGTGGCCGCACGCTCCGCGAGCAAGTCGGCCCAGACGTGTGCCAGCCAGAAGACCGCCGTCGTCGAGACGACTGAGACGGCGGCGGCCCTGGCGGTGGCATTGTGCTCCGAGAGCGCGCCGACGAGGCCCGTCACGAAGATCGAGCCGTAGATGGCGGCCGCGAAGCGACCCCGCCGACTCTCGATCTCCGGCACCGGCCGACCTAGCTAGCGCCGCCGCGGCGCGGTGCGCGGTGGGACGTGCGCCGTCGGCGGGGTGCCCAGGTGGCGCCGCGAGATCCGTACCCGCAGCGCTGCCGGCCGTATCGTGAAACGCAGCGGCGGGATCAGATCCGCGGGCTCGCCGTCAATCCCGGCGTGCACCGGTTCCTGGGCGCTGACGTCCAGGCGGCTAGCGTGCCAGGACCGGCCAGGCGCACGCGGCTCGCTGCCCGGCGGGTCGATGATGACGATCCCGAGCTGGCCGGTGTCCAGCGCCGGCCGGGTGCCGCGGGGCAGCGGCCGCTCTAGGGCATATGGGTTATTCGATACGAGCACGGCGTCGACGCCGCGGTGCTCGCGTCCCGCGTCGTCAATGAGGCGCAAGCCGGGCGCCTGTCCGCTTGGCCCGGCTACCTCCTGCGCGGTCAGCAGGAGCGTGCGCACCTTGGCGTCGCGATACTCCGGGCGGCGGACGGCTTCGCCGTAGACGCCCAGCGAGACGTTGTTGAGGAACATCCGGTCGTTCACATCGCCGACGTCGATAAGGCGTTCCACCCCGTCGGTGAACGCCTCGAGGGCGCCGGTCAGGTCGCGGCGGTCGACTCCCAGGTCGAGGGCGAAGTGGTTCCGGGTCCCGGCCGGCACGCAGACAAACGGAAGCCCGCTGGCCGCAGCCACGGCCGCCACCTCGGCCAGCGAGCCGTCGCCGCCCGCCATCCCGAGCGCACCCGCGCCGCTTGCCGCGGCAGCACTGGCCAGGGCTGTCAGGCTATGGCCAGGATCCAGGATGATCACCTCGATGCCGAGATCACGCGCCCGCTCGGCGACTCCCGCACGCGCCGCTGCGCCGCCGCCCGACCTGGGGTTCACGAACAGGACAGGCGAGCGAGCCGGGCCGGCGGACCGCCAGCCCTCGGGTGACGGCGCCTGCGATGGCTGGCTCATGGCATGCTCCGGCACGGCCATGGCCATGGGCGGAACCGAACGCGCGTGCTGATCGCCACCATGACGGTCTTCCAAACCTGGCGCAGCTCGAAACGACGCCGGTACCGCGGGCCTTACCTGTATCCGACTCTCGTATGCAAGCGACCGATTTGGGCATGGCTGACGGGTTCCTGATCGAGTCCTGCCTGCCCCTGATCGCTGCCCGGGTCTGGCGGCCGGGCGGCCGGGTCAAGAGGCGCGCAGCGCTCACGTAGTGACCGGGCACGTTCCATTCTCCTGCGCCGCAGGCGCTCTTGCCGCGGCGGCCCGGCCGCAGAATGATCAGGCAGCCGGGGGCGGGCTGGCAGGCTCTGTGTCCAGCGGGAGATCGGTTCTTAGCCCCGGGCGGTTCCGGGGGCAAGGGCGCGACGGTGCGGGGAGGAGCGTGGTCGTCGGGCGAGGGGAAGCGGGTCAGGGCAGCCAGCCTTACCTAGGCGCGCGGGTCCTGCGCGGGACCCGGTCACATGATGATGGATTGGGTGGCCCCGGCCTGCCGGGGTTTGCGGCCGCTCAGCAGGCCCTTTACCAGTCAGCAGGTGATGCAGGGCGGACAGGCGGGCAGGAAGCGGTCCTCGCGGATGTAGGCGTTTCTTTGGCCGACCCGGATGTCGTCGTCGCGCACGCCCGCGCCCTGCTGGCCGACTCCCCGGCCGCCAGCCCGCCGAGAGTCACTGCCGTCGAAGCTGACCTGCGGTACCCCGGTCACCTGCTCACCAGGCTCAGCTACCGGAGTGAAGGTTTCTTACGGCCGGGTCGCTACTCCTTCGATGTCGGGCGTTCTCATCCCTTTCCTCCTGCCGGTTTATCCCGGCGCACCCCACGTTCCGTGCAGAAGCCGCAGATCAGGCTCGCGCCGCCTACATAGCGGACACCGCCTGGCCAATAGACGGGCACCCGCCAGGCTCATCCTCGCGACGCTGGCCGCCTTGCCCTGCACCTTCGGCGCGGTCTGGCTGGCCTCCGGCGCCGCCCTGGGCGGGACTCCGGGCCCTGCACCGGAGCGCAGCGTCGGCCTGCGCGGTGGCAGCGTGTCGCGCACCGCACGGCGAACAGCTCGCTGAACTTCTCATCGGGGATGCTGCGCGGAGCCCGCTGGACCAGCCCGGACCGGAACAGTCCCGGCCGCTCGTCGCGGTGAACGTCCATCGGATTGTGATGCGCCCCGGCACGCCCGTCTTGGCAGCCCCGCTCCAGCGGGAACGGATTCACCATCGGACCTGAACCAATCTCAGGCTGGACATCGTAGAAGCGCTGGGAGGCCAGCTATCCGGCTGGCCTCCGGCGCTTAGTTGTGGTTTCGCCAGCAGTGCGGACAGCGAGGTCTATTCATCGCGGACCTGGCTACGCGGCCCGTGTCCCCTTGGGCTGCTGGCCTCTGCCTGAGCGGCAACCGTTTACAACGCCGGTCGCCTGATCAATGAAATGACCTGATCAATGAAATGAAAGGAAGACCATGAGACGTATCACCGCGATCGCCGCCTTGGCGGCGATCGCCCTGGCGGCTGCCGCCTGCGGTAGCAGTTCCAGCATTAGCAGTTCCAGCAGTAGCAGCCCATCAAGCAGTGGCGGCACGGTTGACATCTACTCGAGCCTCCCGTTGCAAGGAGCCTCGACCGCGCAAACCGGCCCGATGGTCAATGGGATCAAGCTCGCGCTCGATCAGGCCGGCGGCAAGGCCGGGCAGTGGACCGTGAAGTACACCTCGCTTGACGACTCGACCGCGGCTGCCGGGAAGTGGGACCCCGGCCAGACGGCGGCCAACGCGCGTCAGGTGGCCGCAGACCCGAAGGCCGTCTACTACATCGGCGAGTTCAACTCCGGCGCCAGCGAGGTGTCGATCCCGATCCTTAACCAGGCGGGAATCCCGCAGATGAGCCCGGCGAACACCTACGTTGGCCTGACGACGAACCTGCCGGGCAGCGCCCCTGGCGAGCCGCAGAAGTACTACCCGACCGGGACCCGCAGCTACCTGCGGATCGTCCCGATCGACTCGATCCAGGCCGCGGCCGACCTGATGGCGATGAAGCAGGCCGGCTGCACCAAGGTCGCCGTCGCCAATGACAAGGAGGCTTACGGCGCTGGTCTGGCGACGCTGCTTGGGCTGGAGAAGGGCCTTTACGGGCTTACGATCACGAGCAACACCGGGATCGACCCGACCGCGCCCAACTTCCGCTCCTACGCGTCGACGATCGCCGGCCAGGACGCGGATTGCTTCTTCTTCGCCGGCATTGTCTCCAATGGCGCTGTCCAGATCACCAAGGATGTCCACTCTGCAATCCCAAGGGCCAAGATCTTCGGCGGCGACGGGGTCTGCACCGACTCCTACACGAGCGCGACGAAGGGCGGCGTTCCGGCCGCGCTCTACCCCCTGACGGAGTGCACGGTCGCGACCCAGGACCTGGCCGCGTACCCGGGCGGCAAGAGCTTCCTCGCCGCGTACAAGGCCAAGTACGGCGTTTCGAGCCCGGACCCGTACGCGATCTACGGCTACGAGGTGACGAAGCTCGGGCTCGACACGATCAAGAGCCTGGGGGCTCAGGGCGACAGCAAGTCGGCTGTGCTGAAGGCCCTCTTCGCGATCAAGGCGCGGGCGTCGGTGCTCGGCACCTACGGGTTCGACAAGAACGGCGACACGACGCTGAAGTCCTACGGCCTGTACAAGGTCGGATCCAACGGCGAGCCCGTCTTCTACAAGACGCTCACGCCGACGCAGACCGTTAAGTAACGAAAGAGCTGGGGGGCGCAACTGCGCCCCCCAGCATCCTTCAGGCGCGCATCCGCACGCCTCCGGACACTCCTAAAGGGAACCGTGGCAATCAGAACAATTGCACCATGCCCGCCCGCCGTGCCGGTACAACCGCTGGTCGCGGTCCGCCGCTACGTCGGCCGCTGGGGCCTGATCGTGGCGCTCGCCGCGCTGCCGATCTACTACGGCATCCACGACCTGACATACGGCTATCAGGCCGGCTACGTGGCAGGTCATGCGGTGTTCCGTCAGGATCTCTCGATGCTGGGCTACGACTTGGCCCAAGGCCTCTCCAACGGCGCGATCTGGGCGCTGATCGCGATCGGGTACACGCTCGTCTACGGAATCATCGAGCTGATCAATTTCGCGCACGGTGACGTGTTCATGATCGGCTCCTTCACCGCCGTGGGCCTGTGGGGCACGTTCGGGCTCGGGCTCAGCACCGGCGCCCTGGGGCTGGTCGGCGGCCTGCTGGTGACGCTGATCATCACGATGATCGTGACGGGGTCGCTGAACGTCCTGATCGAGCGGGTCGCCTACCGGCCGCTGCGAAACGCGCCCAAGCTCGCACCGCTGATCACAGCGGTCGGCTTCTCGTTCATTCTCCAGAACGTGGGCCTGCTCTGGCGCGGCGGCTCACCGCAGAGCGTGCCCGACCTCATCCACGTGCAGCAAACGGTGTTCAGCATCGCCGGCGTGCCGATCCAGCGCGGCTACCTCCTCGCCTTGGCGGTGATGGTCCCGCTCGTATTCGCGCTGGGCTGGTTCATCAGCCGTACCCGGGCCGGGCGGGCGATGCGCGCCACCGCCCAGGACCCGGAGGCTGCCCGCCTGATGGGCATCAACGTCAACGCCACGATCTCGCTCACCTTCCTGCTCGGCGGCATGCTGGCCGGCGCGGCGGGGCTCGTGTACGCGCTCTATGAGACGAACATCTGGTACTTCCAGGGCTTCAAGGCCGGACTGATCGCGTTCACGGCGGCGGTGATGGGCGGCATCGGCAATGTCCGCGGTGCTGTGCTCGGCGGACTCATCATCGGGGTCATCCAGTCGCTGGCCGATTCGCGGATAGGCCCGCAGTGGACCGAGGCCGTCGTGTTCGGCTACCTCATCGCAATCATGATCATGCGCCCGCGTGGGCTGCTCGGCGAGGAGACGAGGGAGGCGGGATGAGCGAATTGCGCGCGCAGCTCCGGGAGTGGCGCGACGCCGTGCAGAAGCGGTTGCCTCCCTGGCGGAGCCGCGCGCTGGCGGGGTTGCTGATCGTGATCGGGATCGTGCTGCCGTTCTTCTTCCCGCCGTCCAGCGGCTTCATGAACGCGACGATCATCGCGGTCGCCTACGCGGTGATGGCGCTGGGCCTGAACGTCGTGGTGGGCTTTGCCGGGCTGCTCGACCTCGGGTACGTCGCCTTCTACGCGCTCGGCGCGTACTCGCTCGGGTGGTTCGGTTCCGGGTTCTTCTTCAAGGCTCACGTCCACGTGCTCGTCTCGCCCGTCACGCGCACGCTGCCGGGCATTCATCTCAACTTCATCCTGCTACTGGCCGGCGCCGCGATCATCTGCGCCGTGGCAGGCATGCTGATCGGCCTGCCGACGCTGCGCCTGCGCGGCGACTACATCGCGATCGTCACGCTCGCGTTCGGCGAGATCATCGGCGTGGTGGCCGTCAACGGCCAGAGTGTCGGCGTCGGCGGCGGCATGACGCTGACCGCCGGCAATCTCGGTATCAGCGCCGTCGACCAGCCGTACTTTCCGGGGATCGGGTTGTTCGATCTCCTGAACCTGAGACCGTGGTACTGGCTGATCCTGGCAATCATGCTCTTCGTCCTGTTCGTCAACCTGCGCCTGCGCGACTCCCGGCTCGGCCGTGCCTGGATCGCCTTGCGCGAGGACGAGATCGCGGCCGTGTCAATGGGCATTCCGCTGGTGAGGACGAAACTGCTCGCGTATTCGATCGGCGCCGCATTCGGTGGCATGTCGGGTGCCTTCTTCGGCACCTATTACACCGAGGTCAACGCCGGCCAGTTCCAGTTCGGCTTCTCGATCTTCATCCTCGCGATGGTGATCATTGGCGGGCTGGGCTCGATCTGGGGGGCAGTGGTGGGAGGGCTGGCGCTGGGCTACATCAACAACTACCTGATTCCAGACGTCCTGAACGGACTCCCGGGCAAATTCGGGCTGAACTTCCAGCTGACCCAGGTGGAGTTTGGGATCTTCGGGTTCCTGCTGGTGATCATGATGCTGCTCCGGCCTCAGGGACTGATCCCCGAGCGGCGACGCCGGCTCGAGCTCACAGCCAAGATCGCGGCGGAGGATTCCCAGCTCATGGAAGCCCAGGGCACCATCGGGGGTTCGACGTGAACTCGGCCGGGACCTCGGCGCCGCCTGCGTCCGCAGCCCTGCGCGCGGTGCACGTCACGAAAAAGTTCGGGGGGCTGGATGCCCTCAAGGACATCTCGATTGACGTTCCGCAGTCCTCGATCGTGTCGCTGATCGGGCCGAACGGCGCCGGGAAGACCACCTTGTTCAACATGCTGACCGGGCTGTACCGGCCGACCGAGGGGAGCATCCTCCTCGGCGAGCGGGATATCACGCGCGCGCGCGCTGATGTGATCACCGGGTATGGTGTCGCGCGGACCTTCCAGAACATACGCCTGTTCGGCGCGATGACAGCCACCGAGAACGTGATGATCGGGCACCACGCACGGATGCGGGCGGGATTGTTCGGGGCGATCTTGCGTCCGCCCTGGGTCCGCCGCGAAGAGCGGGAAACGCGCGCGCGTGCCCGTGAACTCCTCGCGTACGTTGGCCTGCACGAGAGCGTCTTCGACCGGCTCGCCTCGCAGCTGTCGTACGGGGACCAGCGGCGGGTGGAGATCGCACGGGCGCTGGCGTCCCAGCCGGAGGTGCTGCTCCTCGACGAGCCGACCGCCGGCATGAACCCCCGGGAATCTCATGCGCTGACGGAGTTCATGCGCAAGCTGCGAGATGAGCTGGAACTGACAATTCTGCTCATCGAGCACGACATGAAAGTCGTGATGGATGTCTCCGAGCGCGTCACGGTGCTCGACTACGGCGAAAAGATCGCCGAGGGTGAGCCGGCCGAGGTTCGCACGAACCCGCGGGTTATCGAGGCATATCTCGGAAGGCAGGAATGATGGCCCTGCTCGAGGTCTCACACCTCCATGCCCACTATGGCGCGATCGAGGCGCTCAAAGGCGTCTCGCTGGCAGTCGACGCGGGCGAGGTGGTCACCCTGATCGGCTCCAACGGGGCCGGAAAGTCGACCACCTTGCGCTCGATCGCCGGCCTCATCCCGGCCAGCGCAGGGAAAATCATGTTCGCCGGGGAAGACATCACGCGCGTGCCCGCACACGACGTAGTCCAGCGCGGAATCGCGCTTGCGCCCGAGGGCCGCCACTGCTTCCCCCGGATGACTGTGCGCGAGAATCTTGACCTGGGCGCTCACCGGCGGCGCGGGCCCGAGATCGCCAAAGACCTTGACCGCATCTACGAGCTGTTCCCGCGGCTCAAGGAGCGCGAGCGCCAGAAGGCCGGCACGATGTCCGGCGGTGAGCAGCAGATGCTCGCGATCGGGCGTGCCCTGATGGCCCGGCCGAAGCTTCTCATGCTCGACGAACCGTCCCTGGGGATCGCCCCGGTTCTGGTGCAACGGATCTACGAGACCATCGGCGAGATCAATCGCTCCGGGGTCGCGATCCTGCTGGTCGAGCAGAACGCCAACTACGCGCTCGACGCCGCCCGCAGCGGCTACGTGCTGGAGACTGGGCGTGTGGTCTTGGCCAGCGATTCGGCAAGCCTCCGCAACGACCCCGAGGTCCAGAAAGCGTATCTGGGGACATGAACGTTTACGCAGTACACGTCGTGGTCACCGAGGCCGCAATCGGTGGCAAAGCGCTGTATTTTCTGTTCATATGGCTGATCTCGGGGGCCGCAGCGTCGTGGATGTCGGAGCGCAAGGGCTACGGCGAACGGGTTGGCTTGACGTTGGGCCTGCTGCTGTCAGCCGTGGGGCTGCTGATCGTCTTGCTGTTGCCCGGACGCCCCGGCTCGAAGTGGCGAGTCGACGGGTGGCTGCCGCGACGGCGTGGCCCCGTTTGAGCCTGATGGCTCAAAAATCCAGTGGGGCCGTTTTACCGTAACTGGTCGCTGTATCTTGTCCGCCCCTTATCCGCCTATTTGAAGCTAACGATCTCTAATGGCGGGGGTTACAGAGCGGTGTGAGGTCCAGGCTGGTGCTGGCGGGGGAAGCCGCCGGGGAGGCCGGGCCGGTACTGCACCGGTCTGGGCCGAATCTTCGCCAGCGCGGTGAGCTGGGTGAGGTTGCGCCTGGCCGGGCTGGCCAGGGACCGCCTGAGGCGTGACCACGCCAGCTCGGCCGGGCTGAGCTCGTGCGCACAGGGCGGGAGCCGGCCGGCGGTCAGCCAGTCCCTGGCGGCGATCAGCTCGGCCATGGCCGCGCTGAGGTGGGTGCTCGCCTGACCCAGTGCGCTTCGGAACCTGTAGTGCGTGCGGCTGCCGGGCGCCTGCCGGCCGCGCTCCTCATCCCGGCCTGTCTTCATGATCGCGCAGGGTCTGGCACACCCTGGTCCCTGGTACGCCAGGTCCTTCGGGATCATGAAGCCGCCGGCCCGGCCCCCCGGGGGGCTCGCGACCGCCGGCCCCGAGCTCGCGGCCGCCGGCCCCGCCGGGGTCCCGCCGGGGTCCCGCCGGGGTCCCGCCGGGGTCCCGCCGGGGTCCCGCCGGGGTTTCGCTGACCGCCCGCCCCGGCCCCGCCTGCCCGGGGCTGGCCGGGAGAGCCCGCTCCTCCGGCTGCCTCTGGGGTAACACCGGTCCCGTTCGTGCCGCTGCTGCCGGCATCCCGCCGGCCGGCCGCTGGCCGCGTCGTGATCGCGGGAAGATTGCTCGCCGCCGGGTCCGGGAGGCTGCCGCAGTACTGGTGATCTTGGCCTGTCAAGGGTCCCGGCGTGCCCTGGCGGCGGCCGCCAGCCCCGGCGGCAGCCC
>Ga0193728_1001836_pt1 | contig 10943 bp, 7 predicted proteins | sample U1c1metaG_FD_143037 | JGI IMG/M metagenome (GOLD analysis project Ga0193728, IMG submission 143037) | Soil microbial communities from a riparian zone of the East river system, Colorado, United States - U1c1 | ecosystem: Environmental > Terrestrial > Soil > Riparian zone | place: USA: East River... | reverse complement strand
CTGCAACCGTGGAGCGATCTCCCGCTGCTGTTCTCGGCGGCGTACGACAACAACGTGCTGCACCTCGCGCAGAACGCGGAGGTTCGGTTCGAGGTGATCGTGACGTTCGGCAACCACCCGCTCGGCTTCGGCCACACGGGCACGAACATCGACATCAACGGCAACGGCATCATCGATCCCGACGAGAAGCGCGTGCGCAGCGTGCCCGCGCTGTTCGAGAAAACCGTCCCGGCGACGACAGCGGCGAACTCGACGCTCGCGCTCAGCGACACGGTCGGCGATATCTCGACGATGGGCACGGTGACGTTCACGAACCCGGTGATCAACCTCGGGACGACGACCGGCACGGTGAAGGTCAACTACGACCCCGGCACGAACGGCGGCTCGATCACGAACTGCGTGCACGGCACGGGCACCGGCGTCATCGATCCGGTCGGCTCGTTCACGTTCACCGCGGTCGCGCCGCTCGCGCTGACGACGTGCACGACCGCGCCGATCGCGCAGCCGGCTTGTACGCCGGGTGCGCCGGGCTGTGGCTGGCACGACGGCGACGAGCAATCGTATAGCCAGAACACGTGGGGCGCGGATCCTGCGTTCGGGCCGCCCGCGGCGCTCGTGGTGCAGTACTTCGACACCGTCTATCCGGCCGGCATGCAGCTCGGTGGCACGAACTTCATCCTGTTCACGTCGGGCGAGATGGGCGGCCCGCTGCTCACGTTCTTGCCGCAGACGGGTCCAGCCGCGGCACTCAACGCGACGTTGGTCGATCCGACGTCGAGCTCGTCGGGCATCTTCGGCGGCCAGGTCGCGGGCCTGCGCCTCAACATCGACTTCGCCGATGCGGGCTATACCGCGGGCACGGCGCCGGCGAAGTACGGCGACCTCCGCCTGTGCGCGCTGACCGACCTGCCGACGCTGAATAACTCGACGATCCGTCAGTTCCAGACCATCGTGAACGCGGCGCTCGGCGGCGATCCGACGCCGTACTCGATCGCGGACCTGTCAGCGCTGCTGATGCAGGTCAACGGCGCGTTCGAAGGCGGCTTCGTGAACACGTTCGCGCAGGATCACCTGTTCTCGACGCCGTGCCCTTAGGGCGCGCTGTCGATCAGGCGATAGACCTTGCCGTCCGCGGAGGTCGCGTAGATCGACGAGCCGGCACCGCTCACGCTCGTGAGGTCGCCCGTGAACGGAGTCGTGAACATCTGCCACAGGCCCGCGTGGTAGTGGAGCACGGTGGCCGTGCTGCCGACCGCGAACACGTCGTCCCCGGCGCGCCCCCACACCCCGGTCAGCGGATTCGTCGTCGGCACGGTCATCGCGGTCCACGCGGTCCCGTCGTAATGACGGATCTCGCCGATGCCGGCCGCGAACACATCGGCCTCGCCCGCGCCCCAGATCGCGTTGAACGTGCCGCTCGGGAGGTCCGCCGTCAGCGTCGTCGCGTCGAGGTGCTGCACGCCGGCGCCGGCAAACCACACGCGGCCCGACGGCGCGACCCAGAGGCCCTTCGTCGAGGGGACCGAGACCGTGTTCTCGGACGTCCACGTGGTGCCGTCGAACATCGAGGGGTAATCGGAGGCGGCGACGTATCCGGCGGACGTCGCCCACAGATCGGCGACCGTACCGATCGGGCCGTTCGCCGCGCTCCACGTCGCACCGTTCCACTGCTGCGCGGCGTTCGTCGACGCGACGAGAGCATCGCTCGGGCTGCGAGCCGCGACCGTGAACGCAGGGGTGGTGAGCTCGCGCGCCCACGCGGTGTCGTGGAGATGAAACACCCCCTCCGCACCGACCGCGATCACGTCGTTCGGCGCCGTCGCCCAGACGTCGCGCAGCACCATCGTCGCCACCGGCGAATTCGCGGTCGCCCAGCCCGCGCCGGTGTAGCGCGAGATCACGCCGCCGTCGCCGACTGCGATGACTTCGGCTGCGCCACTGCCGCCGACGCCGTGCAGCGCGGTCGTCGACGCGATCATCTGCGTCCACGACACGCCGTCCCAGTGCAGGATCACGCCGGCATCGCCGACCGCGAAGACGTCGTCGCCGGCGCTGCCCCACAGACCGCGCACGGTGGTCGCGAGCGGGGTCGTCGTCGTCGCGAACGCGCCGCCGTTCGCGTGGACGATCGACGTGCCGGCGGCGAAGACGTGCCCACCGCCGCCCCACACCGCACCGAACGAGCCGGTGCCGGGGTTCGCGACCGGGGTCCACGTGCTGCCGTCGTAGTGCACGATCGTCGCGCCGGTGCCGACGGCGTAGACGTCCGTCGCGCTCGCGCCCCACACCGCGTTGAACGTCGCGGCGCCCGAGATCGATTCGGTCCAGCTCGTGCCGTCGAACGTCGCGACGTGCCCGGTCGCGCCGGCGAGGACCACCTCTCCCGAAGGCGCGGCCCACATCGCCTTGTAGAGCGGCGACATCGGATCGGGCAGCTTGGTCCACGCGTTGTTCGCGAGCACGTAGACCTTGCTCGAGTTCGTCATCGCGTAGACCTTGTCGCTCGCGACGACGAGGCCGGTGACGCCGATGCCGGTCAGCATCGGGAACCGCGCGTCGACCTCCCAGCCGGCGTCGAGGTAATGCAGCATGGTGCCGTTGTCGCCGGCGGCGTAGGCCTCGCCGGGCTTGACGAACGCGATCGCCGACAACACCTCGGTCGATGGCGAGGTCATCGCGTTCCAGCCGACGTAGCGACAGCCGGCGATATCGTTGCTACACGGCTCGCACACGTCCGCGACGCACAGGCCGACGGGCACGAGGTTCGTCGTGCACGGATCGCGGTCCATTTTGCCGTCGCACGCGCCGACCTCTTGGGGGGTGCCGCAGTAGGTAGGCGCCGCCGCGCACGACGTGTCCGCCGGGCACACCCACGTTTCGCCACCACCCTCGCAGGTATGGGACTTGGGCTGCAGGCAGCCGGCGAGCACCATCCCGAGAGGAGCCCAACGCATCGCGATCATGATTGTGCCACGTGATACGATCGTAATGCCTCGTCGATGATCGGTACCGTACTCCACGATCGCTGGCGGATCTTGTCAGCGCTCGGCCGGGGAGGGATGGGCGAAGTTTGGTTGGCCGAGCACCTCACGTCCGGCCGCAAAGAAGCGCTGAAGATCCTGATGCCGCAAGCGGCGCTGGATCCACAGTTCGTGTCGCGGTTTCGGCGCGAGGCGCGTGCGGTCAACCGGCTCCGCCACCCGAACATCGTCGCGCTCTACGACTTCGGCCAGCTCCCCGATCACCGGTTCTACCTCGCGATGGAGTACGCCGAGGGGCCGAGCGTGTTCGAGCTGCTGCGCAAGGAGCGCCAGTTCGAGATTCCGCTCGCGCTGCACCTCCTGGGGCAGATGTCATACGCGCTGCATCACGCGCACTCGCGCGGCGTCGTGCACCGCGATCTCAAGCCCGGCAATCTGATCATCACCGGCGAGGACGCGACGCTCAAGGTGCTCGACTTCGGCATGGCGAAGATCGTCGGCGGCGACACCGACGAGAGCATGGCGCTGTCGACCGGCAACATGATCTGGGGCACCGCGAAGTACATGTCGCCCGAGCGCGTCACCGGCGTCGGCGACGATCCGCGCATCGACCTCTACGCGATCGGCTGCATCGCGTTCGAGCTCCTCGTCGGGCAACCGCCGTTCATCGGCACGAGCAACGACGTGTTGCACGCGCACATGACGCAGCCGCCGCCGATCCCGAGCCTGCGGCGTGCGGGCATTCCTCCCGAGCTCGACGCCGTGATCCTGCGCTGTCTCGAGAAGAACCCGGAGCATCGCTTCGCGAGCGCGGCGGACTTGTTCGCGGCGCTGCGCAAAGTCCCGGGCTATCCGCCGCCGAAATCGGATGGCCGTCGGCGGTTCGTGCCGATCGAGCGGCGGCCGACGACGCTCGCGAAGACCGGCGATCCGAGCGATGGCTACGGCAAGGTGCGCGGCGCGTTGCGCCAGGTCGCCGAGGCGCTGCTCGATCAAGGCCTCGACGACACCGCGCTGGTCAGCGGCGTCGCGTACCTCCGCGATCACGAGCGCTCGCTCGCGCGGCTCGAGGCGGCGCAGGATGCGCTCGAGCACGAAGCGGCCGCGGTGCGCGAGACCGCCGGCGATCGTGAGGTCTCCCTGCGGTTCGCGATCGGCGAGCTGCGGTTCGCGATGAGCGGGCAGATCGACGATGCCGATCAAGCCGCGCAGAAGATCGAGGACCTCGAGGGCCGGCTCGCGACTGCGGTCGCCGAAGCCGATCGCGTGCGCGCGATCGAGCAGGGCATCGAGGAGGTCGCGAAGGTCCGCGCCGGCGAGCTCGATCGCCTCAAGGCCGCCTACTCCGCGCTCGAGGCGATCGTCGACGCCGTCCTCGCGAAGCACGCCGGTTTACCCACATTGGAGCCATTGCTCGGCCGCCTCGCCGAGCTGCGCAAATACCGAACTTCGCGTTAGAGGGGGGTGGTGGGATAAGCTGACGGCCTTGATCGGCCGCGTCGTGGACGGACACGAGATCGTCACCTCGTTGGGTCGAGGCGGTATGGGCGAGGTCTACCTGGCGCGCTCGCCGAGCGGTGCCCAGCGCGCCTACAAGATCCTGCGCAGCGACATGCTTCAGGGCCCGCAGGCGGCCGCGCGGTTTCGCCGCGAGGTCACGCTGCTCGATCGGCTCAAGCATCCCGGCATCGTGCAGATCCTCCAGACCGGCCAGTTCGAGGGCGGCCTCTACCTCGCGATGGAGTACGTCGAGGGTCCCGATCTGCAGAAGGCGGTCGACAAGCACGGTCCGTTCTCGGTCGCCGACGCGCTGAAGATCCTGATCCAGCTCGCCGAAGCGCTCGCGTTCGCGCACCACCACAAGATCGTGCATCGCGATCTCAAGCCGGCGAACGTGCTGCTCGCGAGCGGCGATCCGGCGCGCGCGAAGATCATCGATTTCGGCCTCGCGAAGCTCGCCGCCGACGAGGGCCTGACCCGGCTCACCGACGACGAACAGGTGCTCGGCTCGCCGTTGTACCTCGCGCCGGAGCAGAGCTCGTCGAGCTCGGTCGGGCCCGAGGCCGACATCTACGCGCTCGGCGGGCTCGCGTACTTCGCGCTCATCGGCACGCCGTTGTTCGCGCCGCGCTCGGCGGTCGCGATGGTGTACGCGCACGTCCACGAGACGCCCGAATCGCTCGCGGTCCGCGCGCCGGACCTCGAGCTTCCGGCGGGGCTCGACGAGCTGCTCGCCGCGTGCGTCGCGAAAGCACCTGCGGATCGGCCGAGCGCGGCGCAGCTCGTCACCGAGCTCGGTCCGTTGCTCGCACGCGCACCGGTCTCGCGCCTCCACCGGCCGAAGATCTTGTTCGAGGCGACCGGCGTGCTCGAAGAAGCGGTCGGCGCACAGGTCCGCCAAGTCGTGCTCGAGCTCGCCGCGATCCTCGAGCTACCGACCGACGTGGCCGATCAGATCCAGAACGAGCTGTCCGAGCTCGAGCTCGAGCTGGCGATGCTCGACTCCGACGTGGATGCGGTGCAGGAGGAGCGTCACCTGCGGGTGTCGGCGCATGTCGCAGAGTTGCGCCGCGGCTATGAAGAAGCCATGCAAACGCTCACCGACGCGGTACTCTCGAGGAGAGCCACGGCCCCCGAGGAGGCAGAGCCGCTGTACGGCGAGCTCGAGGTGCTGTTCGCTCGCTATCGAAGCCGATGACGACGACGCAACGACCGGCGAGCTTGCAACGGACGACGATCGATCCTCGCGCACCGGAGGACTTCGACGGCAAGACCTCGACCGACAAGGTCGTGCTCGCGCCCGGCTTCAAGATCAACCAGTACGAGCTGATCCGCGAGCTCGGCCGCGGCGGCATGGGCCAGGTGTTCCTCGCGCGCGATACCAAGCTCGGTCGCCGCGTCGCGATGAAGTTCCTGACCTCGAGCTCGCCGAAGTTCACCGAGCGCTTCGTCGTCGAGGCGCGTGCGACCGCGCGGTGCAGCCACGAGAACATCGTCGTGATCCACGACGTCGCGGAACTCGCCGGGCTGCCTTACATGGTGCTCGAGTACGTCGAGGGTACGTCGCTCGCGCGTCTGATGAGCGGCAAGAAGCTCGCGCCGGGTCGCGCGATCGAGCTGATCATCCCGGTGGTCAAGGCGCTCGTCCGCGCGCACGAGATGGCGATCGTGCATCGCGATCTCAAGCCCGACAACATCATCGTCAACCAGAGCGGCACGGTGAAGGTGCTCGACTTCGGCATCGCGCGGCTGTTCGCCGAGGACGACGCGACCGGCCCGCGCAAGAAGACGCCGACGCCTGCAGATGCGATCGTCGGCCGGCCCGGCGGCATCGTCGGCACGCTGCCGTACATGTCGCCCGAGCAGCTCGGCACGGATGAAGTCGATCACCGCAGCGACCTCTGGGCGGTCGGTATCATCTTGTTCGAGATGCTCGCCGGCAAGCATCCGCTCGATCCGCTCACGCAGGGCAAGCTGTTCGGTGCCGCCGCGTCCGACGAGCCGATGCCGTCGCTCCGCGATGCGGTCGCCGGCGTGCCCGATCGGCTCGCCGCGATCGTCGAGAAGTGCCTCGCGAAGAAGAAGACCGATCGCTACGCGACCGCCGCTGACCTGCTCGCCGACCTCGAGCCGCTGCAGCCGTCGCGCACCGGCCGCCACCTCGTGCCCGACGAGAGCCCGTATCCCGGCCTCAACGCGTTTCAGGAGAGCGACGCCGATCGCTTCTTCGGCCGCTCGCAAGACATCGCCGGCACCGTCGCGCGCCTGCGCGAGCAGCCGCTCGTCGCCGTCGTCGGTCCGTCGGGCGCCGGCAAGTCGTCGTTCGTGCGCGCCGGTGTCGTGCCGGCGCTCAAGGCGACCGGCGATGCGTGGGAGTGCATCATCGTGCGGCCGGGGCGGCATCCGCTGGCGTCGCTCGCGAACGCGCTCGATCAACTACGCGCCGATAACGATTCGACGCCCGGCGGCGACGTCGCTCGCCGCCTGCGCGACGAGCCCGGCATCCTCGGCGCTCGCTTGCGCTCTCGCGCGCGCAAACGCCGCACGCAGATCGTACTGTTCGTCGATCAGCACGAGGAGCTCTACACGCTGGTCCCCGATGTCGCCGAGCGCCTCGCGTTCACCGCATGCCTCGCCGGTGCCGCCGACGATCCGTCCGGCCCGCTGCGCGTGATCGTCGCGATGCGCTCGGACTTCCTGGATCGCGCCGCCGAGGATCGCCGCTTTGTCGAGGAGCTCGCGCGCGGCCTGGTGTTCCTGCAGCCGCCGAACCGCGCCGGCCTCGAGCAAGCGCTGTCGCAACCGCTCGAGATGCTCGGCTACACGTTCGAGCCCGGCATCGTCGCGTCGATGCTCGACACGCTCGAGGCCACGCCCGGTCCGTTGCCGCTACTCCAGTTCACCGCCGCGAAGCTGTGGGAGACCCGCGATCGCCAGCGCAGCCTGCTCACGCAAGACAGCTATCGCGCGATCGGTGGTGTCGCCGGCGCGCTCGCGACCTACGCCGACGAGGTGATCGCGGGCTTCACCGGCAACGATCACAAGCTCGCGCGCGCGATCTTCCAGCGCCTCGTCACACCCGAGCGCACGCGCGCGATCGTCGACTCCTCCGAGCTGCGCGAGCTCGGCGCCGACACCGACCGCCTCCTCGGCCTGCTGGTCGCATCGCGCCTCGTCGTCGTGCACTCGACCGCGGTCGAGCTCGTCCACGAATCGCTGATCAAGTCGTGGCCGACGCTGCGGCGCTGGCTCGACGAGAACCAAGAAGACGCGAGCTTCCTCGCGCAGGTCCGCGCCGCCGCGCAGCAGTGGGACGCGAAGGGCCGCGTCGACGGCCTGCTCTGGCGCAACGAAGCGATGGAAGAGGCCCGGCTATGGCGCGCCCGCTCTTCGCGCCAGCTCCCCGCGAAGGAGGACGCGTTCCTCGCCGCCGTGTTCGCGCTCGCCACGCGCGCGACGCGCACTCGCCGCCGCATCCTCGTCGGAGCGTTCGCATTTCTCGTCGCGCTCGTCGCGGTCGGCGCCGTCGCGCTGATCCAGATCCGCGACGCCGAGCACCGCGCGAACGACCAGGCCTCCAAGCTCGCCCAATCGATCGACGTGATCCAGACCGAGCAAAAAGCGCGCGAGGCAGAGCACGCGAAGGCGGAGCTCGCCGAGAAGGGCAAGCGCGAGGCCGCCGAAGCTGCGCAGGCCGCGATCCAGAAGGAGCTCGACAAGGCGCAAGAAGTGATCGCGCTGCAGGCACAGACCCGCGAGCTCAAGAAGGAGAACCAGCAGGTTCGCCAGAGCGTCGACCGCGAGCGCCAGGAGAAGCAGGTCGCCGCCGCAAAAGCCGCCGAGCTCGAGCGCGAGAAGCAGAAGAAGATCGACGAGCAGAAGAAGCGCAACGGTCAGATCTCGACCGGCGGCCTCAAGTAACGCTCAGTCCATCGAGGCGTCGCGCACGTGGCCCGAGTACATCGCGCCCGAGCGGCCGAACGCGACGACGTGAGACACCTCCGGGTGGTGCAGCACGTGGATCGTCTCGCCCTTGCCGGGCAGGAACCAGCGATTGAATACGCACCGCAACGAGCGGTCCGGTCCTTCCAGATCGACCGCGGTTCGCGTCCTCGATCCGCCGAGCTGAAACGGCCTGCCGGTGACCTCCATCTCGAGCAGCTTGCCGTCGCGCACGAGCTTCTCCTTACTCGCGAGCCTCCGGCGCCGCCACCACACGAACGTCACGACCGCCAGCCCGGCCCCGGCCCCTAACAAGCTCAGCGACAGGATCTGAGCGCCGGTCGAACCGTCCTCGTAGCCGAGCGCGTCGCCGATCTTCATCGTCGCGAGGCTCGAGATCACGAGCGTGCACACCACCCAGATCGCGCCTGCGATCACGAAGCCCCACCACGGATCCATACGCCGTGCGTAGCGCTTGCTTAGCGCCTCGCTCCGGGGTGTCGCGACCGATAGTTCTTCGAGCGGCGTCATGATCCCGAACCTAGCTCGTCACGGCGGCGGATCGAGCGGCTTCGTCGAGCTCCCGATCTCGAAGTACAGACTGAAATCGAAGTCGAGCGGCGGCGGCGGATCCGGCATCGGCGTGAACGGGCCAGCGGCGCGAAACGCCCGCACCGCCTCGGCATCGAGCTCCGCGACCGTCGACGACGTCTTGACCGCGACGCTGTCAACGGCACCGTTCGGCGCGAGTTGCACGTGCAGCAGGATCGTCACCGTCGGCGGCAGCGTCTTCGTTACGCTTGCCGGCAAGCGCTTGTAGACCGCGGCGGGCTCCCAGACCGCATACACTTGGTGCTTGAGCTGGTTGAAGTAATGGGCGTACTTCCACTTCTTGGCCACGAGCTCCGAATCGCTCCCGTCGTCGGCCGCCGCATCTCGTTCGGAGTCGGGCGCCGCATCCGGTGGCGTCACCGCGAACGTCGGCCGGGTGCTCGGCGGCGGTGGCGCGTTGAAGCACCCGACGAGCACGACGAGAACCACGAGCCGCACCGCTGGACCGTACACCGCCACCCGATCATCGCGCGAAGCAGATCAGCTGCCGCGGTGGCGCGGCATATCTTTGCCGCATGCGCCGCCTTGCAGGGCGCCCTGCACCCAGGTTCGAGACGCCGGGTCCACGCAAGGTCGCGCGCGTCGATGCGTCGTGAACGCTGCGCGGACCTCGTGCGAGGACTAGAACTGGCCGGAGACGGCGAGACCGACGTGGTCGCTGCCGACGACCGGCGTCACGAGGTGCGGCTGGTTGAGGATCACCATCACGAAACCGGTCGCGGCGATCGCGCCGCCGACGGCGAACAGGCTGATCGCGGCGGTGTTCTGGGCGTCCGCGTGCGACTTTAGATCCATCACGTTCTGCGCGGCGGGCGTGCCGGCGATGCAGCCGTGCGGACAATCCGCTGTGACCGCGGCGTCGTAGCGATCGAGGCTCGAGCCCGCCGCGAACCGGACCGGCACGCCGACCACCGCGACGACCGCGCCGCCACCGAGCACGGTCCATGGTAGCCAGCGGCTCCAGCGGCGGTGGAGGGTGCGCGCGACCGCGATCGGTTTGAGCTCGATCTTGATCGTGACGTGGTCGCCGGGGTTGAGCCGGATCGCGCGGGTTTCGGTCTGGTACGTGGGTTTCTGGACCACGATCTGGTGATCGCCGGTGAGCACGCGCTGCGACGAGCCCTCGAGTGGCTTGCCGTCGAGGCTGACGACCGCGCCGGGCTCGGCGCTGACCTCGATCTCGGCGACCCGCGCGGCCAGGAGCTTTTGATTCATCTGGGCCTGGCGCCACAGCTCGGGACCGAGCGGCGCGGCGCCGAAACGCATCGCGTGCTCGAGGTTGTCGAGCGCGTCGACCGGGCGATCGAGATTGATCAGGCAGACGGCGATGTTGTAGCGAATTGCGGGGTGGTCCCAGAGGGCGAGCGCGCGGGTATAGGTCGCGAGCGCATCCTTGTACTCGGCGTCGCCGAACGCCTTCGCGCCTTCGTTGTAGAGATCGAGCGCGGCCTTCTGGTTCTCGGCGCTGACGCCGGCGGCCCACGGTTTGTCGTCGGCTTGCGCGTGCGCGGGCGCGGCGATCACCACGAGAAACCAGCAGATCAGTGCAGCCCTCACCGGTAGATCTAATCAGGGATCGTGCACGCGGCGCAATGTCGCAGCTGCCGTCGAGAAAGCTGCGGCATCCCACGGTTGACACGATGAATCGCCGAGACTATAAGACCCGCGCTAAGCCCTGACTTTTCGATAGGTTCCCATGCATCAGGACTTTGTTTCGCTCGCCGCACACCCGTTGATCGACATCGATCTGACGGTTGTCATTCAGTTCGCGCTCTTCCTGATCATGTTCGCGATCGGGAACGCGTTCTTGTTCCAGCCCTACTTGAAGCTGCGGGAGCGGCGCAAGCAGGACATCGATGGCGCGCGCGCGGAGGCGGAGCGCATGTCGGCGCAGGCCGATACCGAGCT
>Ga0193728_1001835_pt1 | contig 10943 bp, 11 predicted proteins | sample U1c1metaG_FD_143037 | JGI IMG/M metagenome (GOLD analysis project Ga0193728, IMG submission 143037) | Soil microbial communities from a riparian zone of the East river system, Colorado, United States - U1c1 | ecosystem: Environmental > Terrestrial > Soil > Riparian zone | place: USA: East River... | reverse complement strand
GCGAATGCTTGTTGGTTTGCAACTATAGTGCTTGAGCCAAACAGTAAGACGACTGCTGCAATGGCTACAGTTGAAAGAGCGATGCTTGTTTTTGAATTCATCGTTGCCTCTAATACACTATTCCTTTTAGCAGTTACTCACTTATTGGGCCTCCTTAAAGAGAGTTACATTACTTTGGATCTGGTTAGTAGAACAATTGGATTACTGTAATTAGTAAGATCTAAATTCATGTCCCTATTTTCGTAAGTTATCATTGACATATCCAAAAATTGCGGTAAAATCCTTTATCTCCATATTTTCAGATTTTGTACCTTGTAACGGTCTTGGCGAAATAGATTATTCCAGAAGATGTAACATTCATAGCAATTTAAACAGATAAAAAAAGTACATTTTTGGTAAGCGATCCTTTTTCATGTTAGCCCGAAAACAATTATTGATGGTAAGGTTGTGTTTTTGGAGTGGCACGCAATTTAAAATACGGAGCGAAATTGAAAGCGAGAAAGAAGAAAGCAAAATATCCATTATCATTGTTGTGAAATACCAAGAAGTTTCGATAATTTCTGAACCTTCTCTTTAATCTGTGCCAGTTTTTTTACCTATGTCCCCTAGATGGTCGTGCGATTGGTCGTGACCTTCCAGATTTTTTATACACCTTAATCTCCCTACATTATCATCTTGGTAAAGCTATTTGCTGGGGTAATATGGTAGTAATTTTTATTAAAATATCTGCTGTGATACACCTACATAGTGACTACTCTCGCTACATTTACTGTTTCATAACTGAGGTTGTGCCTGAGGATTAAATTTGCCTATTCGCTCCCATAATTAAGGTTCTCAGTGGTCAGTACCTATTTTAGGAATTGAAAGAGCATATACCACGCTGACATTTAAGCAGAAGCTTGATAGAGTAGAATACCAGCCTACTGAAAAAGGTTTAGCAGTGCAACCTATTCTGGATATGATGGCTTCGTACTCGATGAAGTATTGTAGTAAGGATGTTTTCAAGGATACAAAGCCCGGAGAATTCCAAGAAGTATATGGAAGAGAAATGGCTAGGTTTCTTCCTACGCCTGAAATATCATAGTTCATCTACAATATGCGTCAGAGTTCGCATGCTGTCGCTTTTAAAGTAGCTATGTTAACTAATGACAAGGTAATTTAACACCATTATCAACCAACATCAACCTATGTGTTCGGCTATCAGGCTAATGCGGCAGATAAATCGAGATATTCAACAATGACAAGAAAGAATTGGAATCGTGAATATATCACATGTGACTAGGTTTCTTCATTCTTAGTCAACAAATAGCGTATCTAACCATATACATTGTGATCAATAAAAAAATATGAACGAAAAAAAGATTCCGCATACCCAAAACGCACTAGTGTCATTTTCTGAGGCAATAGAGAGTGTAGCTGATAAGGTATCAAAATCCGTAGTAAGTGTACGTTCAAAGACTAGAGGAATTGGTTCAGGAGTTGTTTGGACTTCAGATGGCCTCATAGTGACTTGCAGCCATATAGTCAGAAAACTAGACGAACTAGAAGTTAGTTTCAGCAATGGTAACTCCTTTCCAGCCAACGTCATAGGAAATGATCCATATTCTGATATCGCACTCCTGAAAATTCAAGCCAATGGCAAGAATGATAGCATTTCCCTTAATCCGATAGAGATTGGTGATTCTGAAAATCTGAAAGCAGGACAATTTGTTCTCGCTCTTGCTAATCCCTATGGAGAATATCCAAGCATTACGGAAGGAATAATCACAAGCGAAAGAAGCTCACTTGGAGGAGGGCGGTGGGGAGGAATAACGAATAATATAGTTATCACTGATGCACGTCTGAATCCCGGATATTCAGGAGGTCCATTAGTTGACGTAGAAGGAAAGATGATAGGATTAAACGCAGCATATGTTTCGTCTCGTGGTATTGCAATTAGAACAAGTAAAGTAAGAAATATCACCGACCAACTTGCGAAGGATGGATCTATTAAGATAGCATACCTTGGTGTGGTCACAGATGAAATTTCACTTCCCAGAGAGGTAGGAGCTCAACTAGAGCCAAGTCAAGAAGACGGCCTCATGGTTCTTTCGGTGGAAAAAGATACCCCTGCAAAGAAAGCAGGGCTATTACTAGGAGATATTATCATAGGATTCGACGATCAGCCTATAGCGAATATTCATGACCTAAGAAGACAACTCTTAAATCAAGATGTCATAGGAAAATCAGTAAAGCTTGCCATAATAAGAGGTGAGAAAAAGAGTGAGTTCACAATTACTCCTAGAGAATCATCTGGATCCAACTAACTGCAATTAAAGTCATGCGGAAGAGAAGTAATAATATAATATATGATACCAGTTAATGAAGATCTAATTGTTAATGCAGTTCAAAAGGTAAGTAGAAGTGTTGTAAATATTGCGAGTGTAAGAACCGTACATGACCAACTATTCCGTGTATTTCCGGTTGAAGGTGTTGGCTCGGGTGTAATAATCGACGAAAGATGTCACGTACTTACCAATAATCATGTTGTTGACGAAGCCCAGAAACTGAAAATTACACTCACTGATGGAAGCATCTTCGATGGAAAAGTGATAGGAACAGATGAGACGACTGACTTGGCAGTAGTAAAATTAGATTCGACAGAAACACTTCCATTCGCTGCATTGGGAAATTCTGATGATTTGAAGATAGGTCAAATAGTGATTGCCATTGGTAATCCATTTGCTTTAACTGGAGGGCCAACTGTAACGGCTGGGATTGTAAGCTCTCTGAACAGAAAAATTCAATTTGAAAAAGGAGTCTTGGAATTGGTTCAAACTGATGCAGCAATAAATCCAGGTAACTCTGGTGGACCTCTTATCAATACAAAAGGCGAGGTTATAGCAATTAACACAGCAAAAATGCCATATGCACATGGAATTGGATTTGCAGTACCAACCAACATTGCTAAATCAGTAATGACAGAACTAATACAAAATGGAAGAGTAATCAATAGACCATGGATTGGAATCTCATATGTAAAAATAACAAGACAATTAGCTCAATATTATAGATTGCCAGCCACAGAAGGTGTGCTGATAGCACAGGTAGAATCACACAGCCCAGCTGATGATGCAGGATTGAGAAAGGGAGATATAATCGAAGCAGTGGATGGCAAGAGAATAGATGATACCACAGAAATTTCATTAAATGTGAGAAAGAAGACACTAAAGGACAAGCTAACAATGACTATAAACAGATATGGAAGACGCTTTGAAGTTCCAATACAACTTCAGGCGCGACCATAAGTCTTATTATTATTTTTATTCTATTTGTATTCGCAGGTTGCGATTAATTAGCTAATGAAAAATTACCTCTAGGATTGATTTTTGTCTATCAAATTACAAAATTAATATAGCTTCTTATTTTTTGATTTGCTTGTTAAAGAAATAGCAGATATGGAGTAATATCACGAAGCTTTACGCGTAATCATGAGCCAGTTTGATATTTGGGAGTAACAGGATCTAAATGTAGTAGTATGTTTATACTACTTGACGTGACTAACCTCGATAAATGCTAGTCAATTAATGCCCGATCCTTCTATATACTATCAGGAGTAAAGAAAAAAAAGAATGACAACAATAGTTGGTATCAAAACAAAGGAAGGCGTTGTACTCGGCTCAGATAGACGAGCAAGTAAAGGCTTCTTTATAGGTTCAAAGATAACACAAAAAATAACAAAAATAGATGATACTTTAGCAGTAGCAATAGCTGGGCAGTTATCTGATGCTGAATATATGATTAAGGTTGCAAAAGCTGAGAGAAGACTAATGGAACTTAGAAGAGGCTTCCCACTCACAGTGAAGGAATCTGCAAGGCTAATCGCAAATCTAGCGTATTCTGGTCTTAAGAACTATCAGCCATATTTTGTAGAATTATTGGTGGCAGGCGTAGACCAAAATGGCGGACATGTATTGGCAGCAGATATGAGTGGTGCAATAACCGATGAAGACTTTGCATCTTCCGGTTCTGGTTCTCCAATTGCATATGGTGTTCTCGAAAGCGTTTACACTAAGGACATAAGTAATGAACAAGCAAAACAAATTGCCACTAAAGCTGTTGCAGCAGCAATGGAACGAGACCCTGGATCAGGAAACGGTATAGACGTACTAGTGATTCCAAACTTGTTAATGGTCACAGAGGAGAAGAAGGGGGTGAGTCATTAGATGGCAGAAAGTGGTGCTACTGCTAGATATCCTTACTATTATGGTCCTGAGGGTAGATTAGTATTAGTAGATAGTGCGTTAGAAGCAGTAAACAGAGGTTCAACTACAATCGGAATTAAAACTCCAGCCTTTGCCTTGATTTCTAGTCACATCAAACCTACCAAGCCCTTAGTAGAACCTGCTGAAAAAATATTTACAATTGACGGACATATTGGCGCGACAGGTTCAGGGTACATAGGTGATATATTGCAACTAATTGATGAGATAAGACTTGCAGCACAAAAACATAGACTCACCTATGAAAGCCCCATCGATGTGAATACACTTGCAAAACATCTCAGTTCATACTTGCACAACTATACCATCTATGCCGTTAGACCTCAAGCGGCCTCGATAATAATCGCGGGAATAGATCAAACTGGAGTTCAGCTATATCAAGTAGATCCAAGTGGAACATTCTTTCGAGGAGCAGGTTTTGCAATAGGTCAGTATTCAGATATTGCTCTTGACGTGATGCAGAGAGAGTATAGCGTAGACATGAGTATGGAGCAAGCTATACAGTTGAGTAATAAGACAATAGAAAAAGCATTGGGAGAAAGATCACTGGTCGAAACAGGAATCATTACAGCTAAAGACGGTTCCTTCAAGAAGTTGGTGAATAATTAATCTAGTTCTCACAGGGAATACGTGAAAAGACTTGACTAGCAGTATCTGCCTGGTAAGGCTCGATAGACAAAACGCCTCTATAGGTACGACGAATTAGAGTATAAACACAGGTACCAGCGAAAATGCGGGTTAAGATTATTGGCTAGTGAAAGTGGGTCATAGTGTGGTGGATTAGGATGATGGGCTCGGCTTAAGATTGGAGATTCAAATTATGTCTGTCTAGTGGAGGAATTTATCTATATGGGAAGCGACCCACCTAGTTTTTGGTGCTATTTTGAGACCTACTCACAACGAATAATTCTTGTCAAAAGTGTGCCTATATAGTGCCGCATAAAGTTCCATCCTTTTTTAGAATTTTGCAGAAGAATACAACGGTGAATCAGGTGTGTTTGTTATATCTTATAAGGATGAAGGGTGTAAACAATTGTAGGTCGATATAATAGGACTGACGATAGTCATGGTGGTCATTTATGAAATATAGGAAGAACAGATCAAGGCATAATAGTTTGGAATCTATTATCCGGCGTGATTATTTAAGCAATAAGAAGCAATGCACAAGAAAGGATGGAATTTTACTTGATTCAGGATACTACGATATTGGGGTATGGGGGTGGCCTGCGTAACTGTTGGGAAGGATACAAAATAGCAAAGTCATAGGGGGATACGAAGAATATGGAATATTATGCAAAAGGTATAAAGAAATTCCAGGGGGAATTGAAAACATCTGTATCAGAATTCCTTCAATTTGGTCCGTTAGGTCGAAATTATTACTGTTACAAACAAGGATCTCAATAACACTCATTAATCAGTGAAGAAGGGACACTCCCTGAGTTTGTTATAATGCATCTTTATATTCTAGCCGAAGTAAACAGGTGAAAGAAACCTATGACATCCGCCACTTCAATAGGATATCCCCCCGGGCCTCACTCAATTTTACCTAACAAATTATTGCGTGGATTTATGCATGACCCCATCAAGACCTTGGTGGATATTGCACGTACCTACGGAGATATCTGCCATTTTAAATTTGGAAGACAACATATCTATCTCTTGAATAATCCGCATTACATTGAAGATGTATTAATTAGAAACTATAAAAATTTTATAAAGAGTAGAGGACTACAAGTATCCAAGCGTCTTTTAGGCGAGGGATTAGTGACTAGTGAGGGAGAGTACCACGATCGTCAAAGGCGATTAATTCAACCTACATTTCATACCAATCGCATAAAGGGATACGGAAACATCATGACCAGCTATGCAGTACGTATGTGTCAGCGATGGGAGGATGGAATTACGTTGGATATACATAAGGAAATGATGCATGTAACGTTAGAAATTATTAGTAAGGCTGTCTTAGGTTCGGATGTTAAACCAGAAGATGACGAAGTTGGTATTGCATTGCAAACTTGCATGGAATACTTTACTCGCCTTCAAATGCCTTTTGGCGAGCTGATTGAAAAAATACCTATCCTACCTATTAACAAAGGTTATCAAATTGCAAAAAGGAAATTAGATTCGATAGTATATAGTATGATTAAGGAGCACAGGGATAAGGAGAGTAAGGGTATATACCATGAGGAGGACTTACTATATACGTTACTACAAGCTCAAGATGCTGAGGCTGGAATTGGAAGAATGAATGATTCACAATTAAAAGATGAAGTAATGACAATTTTTCTGGCAGGTCATGAAACGACATCCAATGCACTCACATGGACATTTTATCTCTTGTCGCAGAATCCAACTGCAGAGGCTCGCCTCTGTGCTGAACTCTGTTCAGTACTTGGTGATAAAGATGCCGAAAGAATTCCAACTGTTGATGATATACCAAAGTTGGAATATACTGAAAAGGTGTTTAGAGAATCAATGAGGCTTTATCCACCAGCCTGGACTATAGGCCGCCAAGCTATAAATGATTACAAGGTTGACAAATATGTGATACCTGCTGGCTCTATCATTTTAATGAGTCAATACGTGATGCATCATGATTCTCGCTACTTTTCTGACCCAGATCTCTTTTATCCAGATCGTTGGACCAAAGAAGCAAAGTTGCAACTCCCTAGATTTAGCTATTTCCCATTTGGAGGAGGTATCAGAGGCTGCGTAGGTGAGCCGTTTGCATGGATGGAAGGAATTCTTCTAATAGCTACAGTATGCCAGCAGTGGAAGATGCATCATGACCCAGACCATAAAGTTGGATTAAAACCACTTATTACATTACGTCCAAAATATGGAATGCGTATGAATTTAGAGCACAGAAAATAAGAAAATTACTAGCTATTCGAAATGAAGGAATTGTTCTACCAGTTTAGCGAAATTATTTCGGAGGAATTGCTAACAAATCATAATTACTATAATAGTTGCTACCAATCTGAAGTTAAGTTATTTCCGGGTATTGCAATAACTTCACTAATTCAAATAAAGAGGAAAATTACATTCTTCAAAAAGATAGCAAATTCTATCAAAGTCAGAGTATAATGTCGTTATGTCATACCCTTTCAACAAACCAGGTTCTCCGTTCCGACGAGTTGCAAGGTTATCCAATATCTTGTACATCTAAATGCCAAACACTGTCACCCGAAAACGAAAGGAAAGATTGTCCGACATAAAATAACAACATGGCACGTGTTCCATATAGAGTATAGTGCTCCGTGAATACCTAATAGCAACTATGTTTCTCGATATCTATTTCATCGCATTATGTGCCAAGTATTAGATGAAATTCTACTATCGCCTTAAATCACTCTTGATTTTGCAAGTACGTGAAGATTCTGTCATGTTATATAGATCATATCAAACTAACTACAATGTGTCATACTTATTTCAGCTGGATAACTGAAATCCACTTCCTGAGCGGGATGTGTTTCTTTGTGCAGTTGTGCAATCAAAAAAAAGCTCTATTGATAGGTAAGAGCTTTTAGGACAATTTCGTGCCTATCGGATAAGATAATTCTGACTAGCAGAACATAGCACCCTCACATAATAATGGATAAACCAATTACAAACAAAAAATTGTTTGATATGATACTATCAGAGTAGGTTTATAATATCATTACTGCGGCACTTATCACGGTTGTCCATAAACCATCTTTATGTCCTTCTGCAGATTGGGTAAAATTATGTGTCTTGTAAATTTTTCCTGAAAGCTTCCATTGTTCTTCTCTTTGATCCCACGTAAGGGTAGGATCGTCAGGTAAAACGATTATTGTAGCAAGCATCTCCATTGCCATGTCCTCAGCATAATCGCCAGCCCTCTGAGCTGTTTCACCAGTTGAATGATGTTCTGATAGATATCCATACTGAGAATGTTCAGCCGGTCTTGCTAAACCAATGGACGCAGCAATTAACCTATTCGGTTCATTAGTAGCAGACTTGGCCATAACCGTAAAAGCAATCTGTCCTGGCAGTAGGTGTTTTCTTCCTTCCTCCCTAGTTACGATTTTGCATTCTGGTGGCATTATACTAGATACAGAGACAAGATTTAGATCACTTATTGCAGCATCACGCAAGGCAAGTTCAAAGCTTGTAAGATACTCTTTGTGTAATCCTTTACCTTTCGTAAAAAATATCATTTTTGCAACAAATGATGAGGCATCAGAAGAGAACTTTGTTGTATTATTTCCGCCTTCCATTAATCTTCTAGGTCATGTTAAGATAGATCATTCCAAATAGATGTTACTATCTGCAAGTATATAGATTAAATAGTTCACTTTTCGAATTACATAGATGATAATAGATCCAAGGATTTCAAGAAACAGACACCACACATCAGCAGCAATCATCTAACTTACAACAACAGATCAAGTTTTTTGACATACAGGCTGTAAAAAATGTCTCACTGAAACCGCTAGGCCAAGAAATCAAAATTTGTCTACAATCGATGTTCGTTATTATAACAAATTACTTATATGATAGTCTATTATTTAACAAGTTATGAAAACATTAAGTTGTCGAGAGGCAGGGTTTGACTGCGATCATGTTGTCAAAGGCGAGAATGAAGAAGAAGTTATGAGAAATGGCGGAGAGCACGCTATGAAAGTTCATGGTATGAAAGCAGAAGACATAACTCCAGAAATGAAACAGAAAATAAGAGGACTAATTCGGAGCGCCTAATTATTTTTTATCTGATTAAGAGGCAAAAAACACCTTCCTCTTAGGCCAGTCTAACCCCTGGGTATCGTTATAAATGAATCCAGCAGCCTTGTAATTTTGTTTAAAATCTTAGATGCTGTTGCTGCTATTAATGTAGCAGTCATCGCCAGGGATATAATCTTAACCGAAATTCCTTGACATCAGATAGGATTCTGACGCAGTAACTATTTAAACAATAGAATTCATTATTCCTTTGATATGGGACAGAAAGGTAAAGAAATGGTAGAGGTCGATGTAAAGGAAGTTATCAGGGATCTTAACTCTGCCTATGCTGACGAATGGTTGGCACACTTTCAATACTTTCTGTATGCTCAAATCATCAAAGGCATAGATGCTGAGGCTCTGGAAAAAAGAACTTGAAAAGCAATCAATGGATGAAATGAATCATGCAAAGATTCTTGCAAATAGGATAATTCAGCTTGGAGGTACACCTACTACCAAACTTAGAGACTTCACCATGTAGTTTTTCACCTCCACCAGAAGGTGAGCAGATCTCGTACACGTAATAGAATTAGTATTAGAAGGTGAAAGGTGTGCAATCGAGAAATATAATAGATTAGCAAAAAATATCATATGAAAGACTTGGTTACTCATTAAATATTCGAAGATTTACTTACTGATGAAGTTAGCGATGAGGAAGACTGGGAAAACTTTTTACCTGGATTAAAACAGAAACAGACATTATTATCGGATAAAGGGGGAGATAATACTACATTATATCTTAAAGCTGAAAAGATGGAGGAGTTAGTGCCTCAGCAGTGATTTTCCAACATCCCCAGTAATAAAATATTACATTGGTATGTCATACTGCACGCTCAGCAATTGTTCTATTCTGCTATTTTAGACGATCCAACTTCGTCAATCTTATGACAATGCTAATTATGCTAATGCATGGTTGGCAAAGGCCTTGCTGTTGATGACTTAGAGAGACACATAGAAGCTATTCAATGCTATAACACAGCCTTACAAATAGATCCAAACCTTGCCTTGGCGTGGGACAACAAAGCATGGGCTCTTTGTAATTTAGAAAAATATGATGAATCTATTCAGTGCAGCGATAAAGCTATACAAATAGATCCTAACTTTGCTTCAGCATGGCATCGTAAAGGTTGTACGCTTGGTATATTTTGCCGTATAGCCACTTTCTACATCGAATGGAATAGATCCATCGTTCCTAATTCTATTCCTGTATATGGATCATTCCCTACTACCCATGCCTTATGTCCAGGTGGAATATAGGCTAAGTCGCCAGGTCCGTATTCTTCTTCATTCCCATCATTCATCTTGAATCTGATTCTTCCCGATATTACATATTGTGTATGAGAGGCTTGGCAACTTTGAGATTTAGCAAGAGGCTTTATACATTTTTCCCAGCTCCATCCTGGTTCAAGATACATTTTGCCTATACTAGTATCACCAATTTTTGTAAGATCAAATTTTCCTTTATCAAAGGTTCGCGTTTCGTCTGGTGAATTGATACTCTTCTTCTGCATTTTTGCCATCTATACCAAAAATACTAATTGTCACTCACATTTATATGAACAACAATCTAAAAATTACAACTACGCTAGTTGATATCTTCTTTTGTATCATCGTTCTCCAGTATGGTTTGCAGGAATCTATGTGAGAGGATTCTCTTGATTAAAACCGCTTTACACTAGTCCTCTTAACTCGGTACAGTATGCGGCAGACTTGGAATACTCTTTGAAAAAGAGTGGGCCTGGTGGCGCCATTATATGATACACTGATACTGACCTATTGCCACGTCTGCCTCAATAAATGGAGAGCAAGGATTGTATGTTTCTCCCTCCATTTCGATTTGGCAATCCTGGCAAAATTTGCGGCATTATCACTGAATAGCATTTTCTACTTCTGTTTTTGACTTCCTTCACTAAATATTTTTGCCAATTTTTCGTGTAA
>Ga0193728_1001834_pt1 | contig 10944 bp, 13 predicted proteins | sample U1c1metaG_FD_143037 | JGI IMG/M metagenome (GOLD analysis project Ga0193728, IMG submission 143037) | Soil microbial communities from a riparian zone of the East river system, Colorado, United States - U1c1 | ecosystem: Environmental > Terrestrial > Soil > Riparian zone | place: USA: East River... | reverse complement strand
AGATCGCGCACGGGTGGGGCCACCCCTATCTCGACTGGAACTATCGCTGGATGGAGCCCGCGCTCTACCAGCAATCCGTGCGCGATCTCGAACAGGCGGGCTTCGATCTTCTGATCATCGAGGATGCCCCCTCGATGGGCAACGCGTCGACGATTGACCTGCGTATTCGACAGGCATTCGGCGGCCCCAAGCACGACCCGCTGCTACTTGCGCCCTATCTGTTCGACGTGACCTCGAACATCGGCGTTGCCCCGACGGTCAACCCGGCCGCCTACCTGCCATACACGGCGGCACGACAGTTCGCGACGCTGCAACACCTGAGCGGCAACCGCCTGGGGCTGAACGTCGTTACCGATACCGGAAGTGCCCGTCACTTCGGGGACCAACCGCCGCTGTCCCATGACGCCGCATACGACCGGGCAGAAGAGTGGCTCGCGGGTATCCGGCAGCTCTGGGGAAGCTGGGCTGACGGCGCACTGATCGCCGATCCGGCGAAAGGACGGTATGCGGACGGATCCAGGCTGACCGCAGACCAGCACCGCGGTGAATACTTCTCGTTCGATGGACCGCTGAACGCGATTCCGTTTTCTGAGGGCGACCCGACGATCGTGTCGCCCGGTGGATCGGGTCGCGGGCTGGGATTTGCCGGTGCGAATTCGGACGTGCAACTCGCGCTCGCCCCGCTGGATGTCGACAGCATTCGCGAGTACCGCGGGCGGATTCACGAGGCCGCCCGCGAGCGCGGGCGCAATCCGCGCGACATCAGCATCCTGTTCGCAATCCAACCCGTTCTGGTCTCGAGCCCAGAGGAAGCGGATCGTCTGGTTGCCGCTTCGGCCGATCCTGACGACGCGGCGATTCTGACGATCGCCGAGCGTCACTCGAGTGATCTCGAGACCGACCTGACTGTCCTCGATTTCGACAAACCACTGGACGTTCGAGTCTTTGGCAACCACGTCTCACAGGGCAGTATCAAGCGTCTGATCGGCAAATTCGATCCCGCCACGACACCGCTGAAGGTTCTGCTCGCAAACCAGGCCCGACTCGGTCGGATCAGCGATCGCACCGGTTTTGTCGGCACAGCGGAGGAGTTCGCCGACCTCATCGAGGACCTCGGCGAGTCGGCGGATAACGACGGCGTCCTGCTGTGGGGCGACCTCCATCCGGTAACCGTGCACCGGATCCTCGACGATCTGGTGCCCATCCTTCGGCGCAGGGGCATCCTCCGCACGGAGTTCGGCGGCGGCGGTCTCCGGGCGAACCTCCGGGACTTCTAGCGATCGGAGTGCGGATGCCTCACGTCGAGCGGATCGGCATTCTCGGGGTTGGTCGGATGGGGTTACCGATCGCGAGGAACCTGAAGGCAGCAGGTTTCGCCGTCACCGTGTACGACCTCGACCCCGAGCGGTCCGGCCTGGTAGGAACGGCAGTCGCCGACTCCGGAGCGACCCTTGCCGTCGGCAGCGACATCCTGATTTCGGTCCTGCCGGGCAGTGCAGAGGTCGAGGACGCCATGATCGGGTCCGGAGAGCTGGTAGAGACATTGGCCTCGGGCTCGCTCTGGGTTGATCTCACCAGCAGCGATCCACGAGTCGCTCGCACCATCGCCGATCGAGCGGCGGAACGGGGAGTCGGCTCGATGGGAGCGCCAATGGCCGGCGGTGCGAGCGCGGCCGAGAGGGGGACCCTTCGGTTCTACGCCGGCGGTGCTCCGACCGTGATCGACCGCGTTCGCCCAGTACTTGTCGCACTGGGCACGCTGGACCATGTCGGCGATGAAATTGAGGCGGGATACACGGCGAAGCTGCTGGCCAATCTTCTCTGGTTCGGCCAGGCGGTTGCGGTTACGGAGGCACTTCTCCTCGGACAGGCTCTCGGGCTTTCGCCCTCCGTGCTTCGCGACCAGCTCGCGGAGAGCGCGGGCGGCAGCGTCTTTATCGACGAGTACCTTGATCGTCTCCTCGAAGGCGACTACCTGGCATCCTTCGGCATCGATCGGTGCCTCGAGGAACTGGAGATTCTTGTCTCGCTCGCCCAGGGCGCCGGGGTGCCTTTCGAGCTCTCGTCGACGGTTGCCCGGCTTCATCGGGAAGCTCTCGAGCGATTCGGCGCGATCGATGGCGAACTGCTCGCTGCCCGACTGTTGGAGGAGCGCGCCGGCCGCACGCTTCGTCGCTAGATTCGACTGTGTCAACTTCGGAAGAGGCAGGTCGCGAACATGAGCACGGTCGCCCAGAAACTCGGAATCAAGCCGGATACTCGGATCGCCGTCGATGGCTTATCCGTCGATGCAACGGCGACCCTGCTGGGGGAGCGGCCGGATGGAGTCGTGATCGGCGCCAGGGACGGCTCTCCCGTCGATCAGCTCATTCTGGTGGCGGAGGGCCTTTCCGAGCTCGCCTCACAACTTCCAGGCGTCTGGGACGAAATTGCGAACAGTGGGCGCCTGTGGGTCTGGTATCGCAAGGGCGCGAGTCGATCGCGAACGCGGGGGAGTGAGGTCCCGCTGCATCGCGACACCCTGCAGGCCGTTCTCGCTGAACACGGGATGGATGGGGTCACCCTCATCTCGATCGACGACACCTGGTCGTCGATGCGCGTACGGGAGCTCTAACGCTCCGCGGGCTGCGCGGGTGGTCCGCGGTCGCCCTTGACAGGCAACCATTTGACTGCCTATTGTGATTACGGAAATGCAGCCGGACGGTTGCATATGGAGGTAGTCGTGGATGTCGACGTGTTTCGCGCTCTCGCCGATCCCAGTCGTCGGGCTCTGCTTGATGCGTTGAACTCTCGCAGCGGGCAATCGCTGGGGGAGTTGTGTTCCGTGCTCGACATGACGCGCCAATCAGTGAGCAAGCACCTTGTTGTACTGGAGTCGGCGAATCTCGTGACGACGATTCGGCGTGGCCGCGAGAAGTTGCATTTCCTGAACGCGGAACCGATCCAGTCGATCAGCGACCGCTGGATCAACCAATTCCACGCTGGGCGCATCCAGGCGCTCGGTGATCTCAAATCAGCATTGGAGCAGAAAGCCATGTCCAACGACTTCGTTTACACCAGCTACATCAACTCGACCCCCGAGCGGGTCTGGGAGGCGCTCATCGAGCCCGCATTCACCAACCGATACTGGGGGATCAGCTTCGATACGGACTGGAAGGTCGGATCCGAGATGGTCTGGCACTACACCGGGGTGTCAATTTCCGATCCGGCACAGCAGGTCGTCGTATTTGAGCCATACACGAGGCTCGCCTACACGTGGCAGACGATTTCGCCGGAGCTCGCCACAAAGCTCGGATTCAGCGATGAACTCATGGCGCAGCTGAACGCAGAGCGTCGATCCACTGTGACGTTCGAGCTCACGCCCGTCGACGACACGGTCAAACTCACGGTCGTCCACACCGGGTTTGACGCGGGCAGCGCGATGCTCGAAAGCGTCAGCGGCGGTTGGCCGAAGGTGATCTCGAGCCTCAAGACTCTGCTGGAGACCGGGGAGAGCACTCCCGCGTCGAGTGTGAAGGGGGATTAGCACGCGGGTGCGGCCAGAGCGTTCGCTTCCGGATGGGCAAAGAACGACATGACTCGAGGGAGCGCGCGCAGCGCCACCAGGCCGTGACCGGTCTTCGGGATGTGGAGGGCCGTCACGGTCGTGCCGATGCTGCACTCGTGTGTCACGAAAGCCGCGGTCGTCGAGGGCACCACGAGGGTGTCGGTGTCGCCCTGCGCAACCAGCAGGGGAACCTTGAGTGCAGATTTCCCGGGCGTGTTTTCCTGCAGCAGCGTCGCCCATGGCTCAGTTGTAGCGGGATCCCCGGCAAGGTATTTTCCAATCAGTTTGCCCGCGAGAGCATGCAGCTCGAAGTGACCGCTGGCGAGGCAAAGCCTGGCCATCAGCGGAGTTGCCTTCACGCCCGCCGGAGTCAAGATGGTGTCGAGCTCCGTTCCCGGCACGGTCGGGCCATAGACAGTCGAGAATGATTGGAATGCGTAGGAGGCGATCGTCACGCCGGAGACGTCCCCGATGTCATCCTTCAGGAGTGCCGCGAGATCGGTGGCTGGCGCCGCCACCGCGACGGCCTCGAGATGGAGATCCGGCGAGTAGCTCGCCGCGGACTGGGCGGCAAAGAGCGCTGCCTGGCCGCCCTGTGAGTGACCCCACAGCAGGAGATTGGACCCGGCATGGGCGGCCGGGATTTGCTGAGCGGCTCGCGCGGAGTCAAGGACGCTGTTCCCTTCGCTCACTCCAATGAGGTAGGAATCCGGGCCGGCGACGCCCAGCCCGGGATAGTCCGTGGCCGCAACCACATACCCCGCCTTCAGCAGTGTCGTGAGGCCCTCGATAATGTCGAACGGCGCAATGTTCGAGGAGGGTCCGCAGCTGCGCGATGCGCCGGTGGTCGGATGTGCCCAGGCAACAATTGTGCGGCCGCCCGGCGGCGGAGCGGAGGTCGGTGAGATGACCGTGCCGGAGACGAGGACGTCACGGCCGTCCAGATCCCGCGAGTGATAGATGACCCGCCACGCGATCGCTCCGTTCGGCGAACTATGCAGTTTTTGGACCCTGAACAGCGACCCCGGTGCGGCCGAGGGCACGTGCCTGGGGACCGAGTAGAACGCGGCGTTCGTCAGGACATCGGCGGCTCCGCCGGTTGCACGCCGAACTGTCGTAGGGGTGCAGCCTGCAACGAGCAGCGTAATTGCGAGCACGACGGCGAATAGCAATGACGTGCGCGGCATCCCTAACCCTTCGTGGAAGTGACTCCAGTGTGGACCACGGGCTGCTTAGGCACGAGAGCGAATCAGCTTTGCAATCCAGTTTTGCCAAGCGATGAGTACACGAGGCGGCGAATGGTGGTGCGCGTTCGGATTCTGTAGACGTGGATGGCGGTTCATGCCCTTCTGCGTCGGTTTGGCTGGTGAGCTTTCGTGTGCGGGCACGCCCGGTACCCGGTGGGCGGGCTTCTCCGAACGCGCGATGGCCACGCTGGTGGCTAACGGCGTCGAGCTTCAGCGGGCTCGCATGACGGTGCTGGTGGGCGATAGGTTTACCGTCGGTTATGTGCTCGAGGAGCAGTCGCCGGAGCCGGAGCCCAGCGAGCAGACCTCGGACATCGCGGAAATTCAGCGCCGATTGCCCACGGCGACTCGGGCGATCATCGAATATTTTTCTTCCGGACGGACCGCAGACGATCTCTATCAGGATGGCGCGCGACTCATTCTCGGGCTTTCTTCGGCATCCCGAGGAGGCGAGTCCGGCGTCCACCGCAGGAGGTCGCCGGGCTGGCACTCGAGCACGCGGCAGATCGCGTCGAGCGTGGTGAACCGCACCGCCTTTGCGCGGCCGTTCTTGAGTACGGCAATGTTTGCGGCCGTAATTCCAACCGCATCGGCGAATTCGCTGACCGACATCTTGCGCCTGGCCAGTTCGACGTCAATGTCAACCACGATCGCCATCAGACCACCTCGGCGAGTTCGTCCTGCAACGTTGTCGCCGCGTGCAGCAGGCCACGCATGACGACCATGAGGAGCACGAACGCAGCGCTGGCGACCACGACGCCAGTGAGCAGGAGCACGATCGCAGGGGGGCCGGCGTCCACCACCGCGAGCAGGTGAATTTCGACAGCCAGGGGGAGCACGGTCGCCACGATCCCAGCGACAATGATCGCGTTCACCCAACGGAACGCCCGCGCGGTGAAGATCGCCCCGCGCCTCACCTTTGAGAGCAGTGCCCACAGCGCGACGAAGACGACCTGCGTGCACAAGACGGTACCCATCGCAAGGACGGAATACGGCAGTTCCAGGAACGATACCTCGGGGTAAGTCCTGGCCATGCCAGCCGCGATCTGAGGGATGATCCAGGCCTGACCTAAGACACCGCCGAGAAACAGGAGAACGAGAAGGACACGGAGGGCGAGCACTGTGAGGCGGTTCATTGATCGAGTATCGATCTATAGCTATCGATTGTCAATCGATTCTTCAGTGCCTGCTGTCGTCCCAGCGCGCGCGAGCCACTCGCCGACCAAGGCGGCGAGCACCTCGGGTTGCTCATGCATTAGCGCGTGACCGGCGTTCTCGATGACTCCCAGAGTGGCGCGCGGATAGCGGTCGAGCAATTCCACCGCATCCGCGTATCCGACGACAGAATCCCGTCGTCCGGCAACGATCAGGGTCGGCCCCGAGAACGCGCTGCTACCGATGTCGATTGCCCACCCGGCAAAGATTGTCCCCAGCGCAGCCTCGTCCACGAGCGTCGTACCGGGCACAACATAGTTGCGGTAGCGGTGAGCCATGGCCGGTGTGCGTAGGACGAAGTATTCGTCGAATCCGGCCCGCTGCGCGGGTTCGAGTTCGGCGTACGCGGCGGCGTCGTCGCGAACCACCGACTGGCCGGGCACGTTCCGTGACTGCTCGGCGAGGGGGCACACCAAGGCCAGACCGAGCACCACGCCTGGCCGACGGCCGGCCACACCGCGAGCCAGATACGCGCCGTAAGAGTGCCCGAAGAGCATCACCGGTCCAGTGTCGATGTGGTCAATGAAGTCGCCGAGCAGTGTCACTACATCGTCATTGCCGGTCAAGTCATCGGTCGTCGACAGGCCCATCCCCGGCAGATCCGGATAGATCCGGCGATATCCCGTCCGAGGAACGATCGCCTCGATCGCCGCCTCGATCTCACGATGATCGACCCCGGCGCCGTGGAGAGCAACGAGGGGCACGCCGTCGCCGTGCTCGACGTAATTAACGAGGACTCCGTTGATCCGGCACTGCATGCTGACACGATAGTGAGATATACCGACATCCCTCCGGTTGGAGGAGTTGGACCGAGCAAAGGGGAACCGTGTACTGCGCATCAGTTGTGTATCCGATTGACGCCGAGAATTTCGACGTGGACTACTTTGCCACCCGACATGCACCGTTGTTCGCGGCGGCACTGGGGGAGAACTGCGTCAGGTTCGAAGTGCACCGCGCAGTGGACGCCCCGGGGGCGCCGTCACCCTCATTCATCGCCGCCGGCTACTTCTGGGTGCAGTCGCCCGAACAGTTCGGTGCCGCTCTCGCGGCGCACGGCGACGAGATTTATGCCGACATCCAGAACTTCAGTGGCACCCAGCCGAGCCGCGGATGGGCAGAGGTTCTGTAGAGATTACGGCTGTGGGAGTTCTACCACCGGCAGGTGTCGCTCCCGATTGGATGCCGGCAATACCCCGTTCTCGTCGGTGAGGCGGTAGTCGGCTCCGAGTTCTGCTGCGACCAGCCAACGCCCGGTCAGGTCGAACACGTTGGGATCGCCCGCCAGCGCCGCGACGACCCGGCCGACGAAGAGTGGGGTCTCACGGTTGGTCTCGTTCTCGAAGAACTCGATGGTCGCCTGCACACTCTCGGTGAGTACGAGTCCCGGGTACAGGGACACGGACGTGACCCGGTGTGGCCGCAGCTCCTCGGCCATATCGCGGGCGAGGCGGTCGATTGCGGTGTGGGCGACACCGTAGGCGACAGGTGGGATGAAGACCTGCCCGGCGAAGGACGACACGTTGACGATGAGGCCTTCTCCCGATCTGAGCATGAGTGGGACGGCGAGCGACGAAACGACGTAGTCGCTGCGCACTCCGATCCGGTTCATCGAATCCCACAGGGCGAGGGGCTGTTCCCAGAACGGACCGAAAACGAGGCCACCGTTGGTGAATCGCTCGTAGCCGCCCCATGCCGCGTTCACCAGGATGTCCAGACGGCCGTGATCGGCGGCGATGCGCTCAATAGCCGCGGCAACCTGGTCGTCGTCCCCGACATTCATCGGGATCGGGATACCCACCCCGCCGGCAGCGGTCACGTCGCGGGCGGTCGCGTGAACGGTTCCTGTCAGCCCGGAGGCCGCCGTGCCCTCCACTTCGGTGCGGCCCAGGACATACACGGTCGCACCGGCCTCGCCCAGTCCGAGCGCGATGCCGCGCCCCACGCCCCGGCTTGCCCCGGTTACCAGTGCGACGCGTCCAGAAAGATCCATTTCCGAACCATAGCGACGGGGGAGGACATCGACTGAGTTCAGCGAGGGTCTGGCTGGACGATAATAATCGTCTTGACAATTATTATTGTCGGTGGGAAGCTGATCACCAACATAAGCCCGGCGGATTCCCGCCACGAAAACGAAGGCATCGAACATGAGAACAGTGACCCTCGGGATGAACGTATCCCTCGACGGCTACATCAGTTCCAGCGGGGGAGACCTCGATTGGGCATTCGCGAACTTCAGCCCCGAGCTATTTGCGGGCACCCAGAAAATGCTCAGCGGCCTTGACACCATCCTGATGGGTCGCAAGAACTATGAGTCGCAGGCTTCGACCTGGCCGAACGCAGAAGGTCCACTCGCCGAGGTGATGAACAACGTGAAGAAGATCGTGTTCTCGAACACCCTGAAGACCCTGGACTGGAATAACTCCACGCTCGCGACCGCGGCGCCCGAAGACGAGATCGCGCGACTGAAGTCGCTTTCCGGTGGCCCGATCGGTGTCGCTGGTGGGGCGGAGTTCGCCGAATACCTCCTTGCGCGCGAGTTAGTGGACGAGTTTCGCCTGACGATCCACCCGGTTGTGCTGGGTGGTGGCATCCGCCTCTTTGCTTCGAGGACAGCCTTCGACATCATCGAGTCTGAGGACTACCCCAACGGAGTGACGGTGCGCAGGCTGCACCCGAAGGCCGTCGCGGTAGCGGCTTGAATCCACGACATACTCGACGGCAGGAGGAATCATGCTGGATGTGATGGCTATCGAGAGTGCGGATGCCGCGATTGCTTCCCTGGACCCCATCCGAGCCCGGCTACTCGCGGAACTCGCAGTGCCGGGCTCCGCGACGGCGCTGGGCACCCGCATCGGGTTACCTCGGCAGAAGGTGAACTATCACCTGAGGAATCTGGAACAGCATGGGCTCATCGAGCTCGCTGAGGAGCGCAAGAAGGGCAACGTCGTCGAGCGGATCATGAGGGCCACGGCGATTTCGTATGTGATCACCCCGGCCGCGCTCTCCGCGGTTCGTCCAGACCCGTCTCGCTCACCCGATCGGCTCTCGGCCGGCTGGCTGCTCTCTCTGGCGGGGCGCCTGGTCCAGGACATTGGCGAACTCATTACTGCTTCCGCGCGCGCGTCGAAACCGCTCGCGACCTTTGCGCTCGATGGCGAGATTCGGTTCGCCTCGGCCGCGGACCGAGCGGCATTCGCAGAGGAGCTCAGCAACGCGACCCTGGGGCTCGTGAGTCGCTATCACAGCGAATCCGCGGTCCGTGGCCGAAACTACAGGCTGGTTGTTGCTATCCATCCCAGCACGACTCCGCCCTCGATCCCGCAGGGGAACTGACAATGTCACATCACTTCGAGGAACCGTCCGAGCTTCGGTTCGACCTCTCGCCGGAGACCGTATGGGCGGCAATCGCGACCGGCCCCGGCCTCAGTTCGTGGTTCATGGGCGCGACAGAGGTCGACGCGGGGGAGCGGGTCGTGCGCACCACGATGGGCAGCTACGAACAGCAATCGGAGATAGTCGCGTACGATTCTGGGCGGCACTTCTCTTTTCGGGGCGCCGAGAGTCCCGACGGTCGATTCTTCGCCATGGAATTCCTGATCGAAGCATCCTCCAGTGGCAGCACGGTGTTGAGGATCGTTTCCAGCGGCTTCCTCCCCGACGACGACTGGGAAGCGGAGTTCGAAGCAATGCAGGCCGGCGGCCGGCTGTACCTTCACACCCTGAGTGAATACCTCCGGCATTTCCCGGGGCGTCCCGGCGTTGCCGTGTCCGCCTCAACAGCCCCCGGCGATCTGGATCGGCGCTGGCAGGCCATGAAAGCGGATCTCGGCCTGAGCGGAACTATATTTGTGGGGGACACCGTGACGATTGCGCCGACGGGGCTGCGACCGATAGAGGGCATCGTCGATTTCGTGTCCTGGGATACCTTCGGCATCCGAAGTGCCAACGCGCTTTACCGGTTCTACCGTGGATGGTACGGCTCTGGAGTGGGTCACCACGTCTTCTCCGGCGATCTGGATGACTGGCAGCGCTGGATCGACTCTGTCGCGGCGTAAGCGGCACCGATGACCGCCGCCGCAGCGACAGCGACAGCGTCAGGATGGAAGCGTCGTGTACTGGGCGAGGGCGGCCTCGCGGGCGCCGGCCACCTGATCGACGGTTGCGGTGCCCGATGATTCGACCGCCTCGGTCCAGTGATCAATCGAGCCCCGATTGAACTCGATCACCTCGGGGGAGTTAGCGGTCTTTTGTGGATCGCCCTCGGCCTCTCCGCGCAGTCCGATGCCCAGTCCAAGCAGCGCGCCGTCCCAGCCAGGGCCGACAAAGAGAGCGCCCGCCCCGCTGCCTGCCATCGCCAGGGGGACGGTGTGTCCGAGTTCGACCGTGGTCCTGCCGTCGACCTCCGACAGGCGTACGTCGAGAATGCTGTCCGGCCCACCGAACGTCACCTGTAGCCAGATCGGTCGGTCGCAGCGGAGGATCTCGCCTCCGGCGTTGCCCTGAAGCTGGAAGGTGCCCCCAACCCTGAGATCGCCGCTCACCGGATAGAACCAGCGGGGGAGGCGCTCCGGATTGGTCAGGGCATCCCACACGTCTTCGGAGTCGGCGTTGTAGGTGCGACTGAGCGCGACCGATACGATGCCGGCGGCCTCGTCGAGTGCGACGCTGCGATGGATGGCGGCCAATTCCTCAAGCATGTCGAACATGTCTATTCCCTCTCTGTCGTGGGTTGCGTGCGCCGTTGGCGGCGTCCTCGGGTGAGTTCAGTGCCCAGTGCATCAAGCTGCGGGCTCCAGAAGTCTCTGAACGGCAGCAGCCATCGGTCGACGTCCTGCAGGGGAGCGGCCTGTACCGCGTACAGGCGACGGGTACCTTCCGCTCGCACGCTCGCGAAGCCGTTCTCCCTCAGCACCCGCAGATGCTGCGATACGGCTG
>Ga0193728_1001833_pt1 | contig 10946 bp, 6 predicted proteins | sample U1c1metaG_FD_143037 | JGI IMG/M metagenome (GOLD analysis project Ga0193728, IMG submission 143037) | Soil microbial communities from a riparian zone of the East river system, Colorado, United States - U1c1 | ecosystem: Environmental > Terrestrial > Soil > Riparian zone | place: USA: East River... | reverse complement strand
TACATCGGGTTTAAGCACGTCATCATTTGGCAAAAATATAGTAAATGGCAGCTCTCACAACCTGTTTACCAATGACAATAACCAGATAGCAATAAGCGTACGTGGACAGGGGTCTTCGCTAAATAATACCGGGCCCATTACAGTGATAGACGGTGTTCAGCGTGAAATATCCTCACTTGACCCGGAAAGCATTGAATCGGTGGCTGTGCTTAAGGACGCGCTTTCGACAATATTATTAGGGGTTAATAGTTCTCGGGGCGTTTTACTGATAACAACAAAAAAACCGGAAGCAGGGAAACCGCGCATTTCATTTACTGCGGAATCAGGCATTCAGCAATCCCTGGGCCTTCCAACTCCGTTGCCGGCCTATCAATATGCTTATCTGTATAACGAAGGCTTAACTAATGATGGCAACCCGGCTACATACAGCTTAGCTGATTTTAATGCCTATAAAAATCATACCGACCCTTACGGGCACCCGGATGTCAATTGGTTTAAAACAATATTGCGCAACAATGCGCCAATGTCAAGCTATAAGCTTAATGTTAGTGGCGGATCAAATATTGCCCAGTATTCAATTTCATTAAGTTACCTGGACCAGGCCGGGATATTTAACCAGGCCAATACTTCTACCTATAACACCAACAACGATCTCAACAGGTATATTATCAATTCGGACGTCAATGTACAGGTAAACAAGAATTTAAGCATTGGGCTGCAGCTTTTTGGGCGCATACAGCAGAGCGCCGAGCCGGGTGCCGGAACGAGCAATATTCTTAGCACACTTTATGGCACCCCAAATAACGCTTACCCCATTTACAACGCCAATGGGACTTTTGGTGGATCAAGCCTTGGCGGCAATACAGGGCCATTCACTAACAACTTGCTGGCAATGACCGAATATTCGGGGTATATCCAAAATAATACTAATGATATATTGGCAAACCTCGACCTGAAATATAATTTGAACAGTATTACAAAGGGCCTTACATTATCAGCAAAAGGGAATTTATCATATCAGTCAGAAAATGCAGTTAATCGCAGCCTGCAAAATCCTACCTATTTGCTTAATAAAGACAGTTCTTATTCAGCCTTGGGTTCAACTCTCTCGCAGAATAATACTTTCACAACAATATTTACCTCACGTCAGTCATTTGCACAGGCCGCGTTAAACTATGACAGGACATTTGGCAAGAGTACGATTAATGCAGAGGCTTTGTATGATACTAAATCGGTAACATCTAACTATGACCTGTCTGCAACAACGGTAGACAGAGCATTAAAAGCAGCCTATAATTATGACGGTAAATATTTTGTGGAAGCAGCTATAAATAACAGCGGTTATAATCGGTACCCACCAGGCAACCAGTTTGGTTTATTTTATGCAGGCGGATTAGGCTGGCAGATGGCCAGGGAGGACTTTATCAAAGACAATTTTAAATGGATAAGTTCGTGGAAATGGCGGGCTACTTACGGGGAAACCGGTAATGCCAATGTCGACCAATATTCCTACTACGGCTATGCTCAAACCTATAGCACAACCAATTATCAATATTTTTATAATACCGGAACTAACCGGGCAACGCAGTATTCCTATTTTGATAACTCGTTAGCAAATCCATATATAACATGGGAACATGGCAAAAAACTCGATATTGGTACAGATATAGCGTTATTTGACGATCACCTAAAAGTTACTGCCGACTATTATCACGAATTATATTCCGGCCTGCTCCAGGTAAGGGGAAACAGTATAGCCCTGCTGGGCACGGCATATCCATATGAGAATATTGGAATTAACCTTTATCAGGGCGAAGAGCTATCGATAACTTATCAAAATCACGCCGGCAATTTCAATTATTTTGTTACTGGTAATGGCTCAATCCAATACTCCAAAGTAGTTTACAGTGATGAGGAGCCGACGCCTTATTCATGGAACAGGCATACGGGCTTACCAACTACAGCGATTTTTGGTTACATAGCCGATGGCTTTTTTAATACAGCGGCCGAAGCAGCCAAGGGGCCTACTATAGCTGGTTACACTGCGCAAGCAGGCGACATAAAGTATAAAGACCTCAATGGTGACGGCGTAATTAACAATTTTGACCAAACAGCCATTGGCGGACTTAAACCATTAATATTTTACGGACTTAGTGCCGGCTTCAATTACCACGGATTTAACCTGAGTTTCATATTACAGGGTGTATTTAACCGGCAGATTAGTGTTGAAAATAACGTGATCGTACCGTTTTCAGGTCTTGGCCTTGCAGGTGGCGCGCCAAACGGGCAAGCTTACCAGGATGCAAGCGGAAGGTGGACGCCTGAAAATGCCAACTCGGCTACGATGCCGCGAACATCTTTTGTAAACGACATATTGGGTGGTAACAATACGCAGTCTTCAACTTTTTACCTCAAGTCGGGCGATTACGTACGGCTCAAGAACGCTGAATTTGGATATACCCTTCCATATGAATGGAGCAGGAGATTAAGGTTATCAAGCATACGCGTTTTTGTGAACGGTGAGAACTTGTATACGCTGGCTGGGTTCAAAGGCTTTGACCCGGAAGTAGGGCCGGATAATTATCCGGTTCAAAGAGTGTTCAACACAGGAATAAGTATTAAGCTTTAATTTTTTATGATCTATAGAAATTCAATTATGAAGAATTACAAAAATAAAATATACCTGGCGGCTGGTTTGATAGTTGTGTTGGCGTCATGTAAAAAGTATGAAACCTTTCCGGTTGACAAGGTTACTATTTCGTATGTTTTTGACCCCCGCGACTCGGCCGGAACAAACGCGCAAAAATACCTTTTTGGAATATACCAGTTTTTAAAAAGCGGGCATAACCGCGTTGGCGGCGATTACCTGGACGCAGCAAGCGATGATGCCATTTCATCAGCGCAGGGGACGGGCATTTCTGTTACACAACTTTCTACGGCTGCCTTTACGTCGTCTTCGCTGCCGGTTGACGAAAATGTATGGTCAGCTACCAATGTCACTAATACTGTTAATTACTGGGCTGGCATACGTTCGGCTAATGAATTTATCAATAATATTGGGGTGGTGCCGGTTAAAGGCGCCTTACCAAATGGTGTCGGCACACGCTATGTTTGGAAGAGCGAAGCACGATTTCTGAGGGCATTCTTTTATTTTGAACTGGTTAAGCGCTTTGGTGGTGTTCCATTGCTGGGAAATAAAGTTTTCAATATAAGTGATAACATTGCGCTGCCGCGGAATTCGTTTGCGGATTGTATCAACTACATCGTAAGTGAGTGTGATGGCATAAAAGACAGCCTTCTCACAGCGCCATTGATCAATCCTTCACAGGATAATTATCGCGTCACTAAGGGAGCGGCACTGGCTTTAAAATCGCGGGTTTTATTGTATGCGGCAAGTCCCTTATTCAATGGCGGCAATATAGATCCGGCAAACCCGCTGACAGGATATACTAATTATGATGCAACCCGCTGGACGGCTGCAGCCGCTGCCGCACAGGATGTGATAAATTTAAACGCCTATTCGCTTGATGCTAACTTCAAAAACGTTTTTATTACGCAAAACGACCCCGAGGTAATCTTTATAAGACAAAATGATGGCCCTGGCGGTGGCACGCAGGTGGTATCCGCTAACGGGCCGGTGGGTTTTGCCGCTGCATCCGGTTCGGGCCGCACCAGCCCATCGCAGGACCTTGTGAACGCTTTCCCGATGAACAACGGGCTTGCAATCACCGATCCCGCTTCAGGCTACGACCCCAATAATCCTTATACCAACCGTGATCCACGGCTTGCCTACACAATATTATACAACGGTGCGCAATGGTTAAATACCCAGCTGCAAACCTTCGAGGGTGGCCAAAGCAAGCCAAATACCAATCAGCAACAAACACGCACGGGGTACTATATGCGCAAGTTTATGGGAAACTTTGAAACGGCCGGCACCTACAGCAACCAGAATGAAGATTGGGTATTTTTTCGCTATGCCGAGGTATTGTTGAATTATGCTGAAGCTGAAAATGAAGCCGCTGGCCCCACTACTGCTGTTTATAACGCACTTATTGCGCTTAGAACGAGGGCGCAAATAGCTGCCGGTAACGACAATTTGTATGGCCTTAAAGCTAATATGAGCCAGGCGGATATGCGAACAGCGATTCAGAATGAAAGGCGCATTGAAATGGCTTTTGAAGAACAAAGGTATTTTGATATACGCAGGTGGAAAATTGCGCCAGCTGTTATGAACCAGCCACGCCTGGGAACGACGATTATACAGTCGGGATCAGCCCTGACTTATAATTACGGTACCGCGTTGGTTACCAAATTTAACGCGCCGCAAATGTATTTATATCCGATACCATATGACGAGGTGGTGAAAAACCCGCAAATGAAACAAAATCCGGGTTGGTAATTAACTATTCAAATTAAACCAAATAACTAAGCAGTTATGAGAAAAATAATACTTCTCTTTCAAATCATAATCATTTTGCTTCCCGCTGCATTATGCGCCCAGGGTATTACGGCCACCGGGACGGTTCGTGATGCCGACGGTACTATTCCGGGGGCGTCGGTAGTAGAGAAAGGCGTCCCAACGAATGGTGCAGTTACTGATGCGAACGGTAAGTTTAAACTGATTCTTAAGGGATCGTCGAATATTGTGATTGTGAGATCTATTGGGTATGTTACCCAGGAAGTACAGGTATTCAACACCAAAAGTGTCGACGTATTACTGTCAACAAATAACCATGGGTTGGATGAAGTGGCTGTAATTGCTTACGGAAAAACAAGCCGCATTACCACTACAGGGTCGGTTAGCACCATATCTGCTGCTGATATTCGCGAAGTGCCTACCGCCAACGTGCAAAACGCACTCAGTGGAAAGCTACCGGGTTTTTTCTCCCAACAATCATCCGGACAACCGGGTAAGGATGCGTCAGATTTCTTTATCAGGGGTGTCAGCTCATTGAATTCTGCAGGGAACCAGCCATTGATCATTGTTGACGATGTTGAATATACTTATGACCAGTTACAACAGATAAATGTAAACGAGATTGAAAGCATATCCATTCTAAAGGACGCTTCTACCACAGCGATTTATGGTATAAAAGGTGCAAACGGGGTTTTAGTGATAACAACCAGGCGGGGTAAGATGGGAGCGCCCAAAATAAACTTTCGTGTTGAAACAGGCTTGCAATCGCCGACTATTACACCTAAATTCCTGGATTCGTACCAATCGGCAATGCTGATCAATGAAGCACAAAAAAATGACGGCGTGCCGCAAACGTTTAATCAGAATGACCTCACTCTGTTCCAAAACGGGACAGACCCTTATGGGCATCCTAATGTTAACTGGTATAATGAAATATTTAATAAATACGCCCACCAGACAAATTCAAACCTTGATATATCTGGCGGAAATGACCAGCTTAAATATTTTATTTCGGGCGGCGTGCTTGCTCAAGACGGACTCGTTAAAAACTTCCCTGACCCCCGCGGTGAGGTGAACACTAATTATTACTTTAATCGCTATGATTTCCGCTCAAACCTTGACCTGAAAGCCAATAAGACTTTAGATCTGCGTTTGGACGTAACGACGCGTTTCTCGGATCTAAACCAACCGGGAGCAGAAAATGCTGTTGGCGAAATATACGATTTTACTAAGGAAACGCCATTTACAGCGCCATTTCTGAATCCAAACGGCACCTTTGCATATGCGTATTCGCCCTTTAACCCCGCTCACCTGCCCACGTTAAATGCCAGGTTAGCAACGGATGGCTACCAGAATTCGCGCAGAACCGATTATAACGTGCTGTTTAATGCCAAACAGCTTCTGGACGAAATAACACCCGGCCTTTAGGCAACCGCCCGTATAGCCTATTCGAGTACCGAACAATATACCAAGGGGATATTTGATTTCGGGAACATACCATCTTTTCATTATAATCCGGCCAATAATACCTATTTACTCAATCCGTCAGGCAGTTACGATTTTCCAAATTACGGGTTAACCGGGCAGACTGATATTTATACCACCAACGTTAACTTACAGCTATTTGCAAACTACGACCGGACGTTTGGAAACGTTAATCATGTTACGGGTTTGTTGTTATTTAATCAGCAATCGCAAACGTATTACGCCTACCCGTTCCTGGACCCAACACAAGTTGGTGTACCGCAGAAATTCAGAGGGTTGTCAATGAGGGCCGGTTATGATTATGACGGCAAATATTTACTGGATCTGAATATGGCTTATAACGGCACCGACCGTTTTGCGGCTAGTCACCGGTATGGCATATTTCCTGCCGTGAGTATTGGTTACAACATGACCAAAGAGAAATACTTTAAAGATATGTTCCCTGTGTTTGGTTTGTTTAAGCTAAGGGCATCCTATGGTTTGGTAGGATCTGATGTTGCACCTGGTAATCGCTATGTTTATAATCAAACCTATACTGGTGGCCCGGGCTACAATTTTGGCCAAACGGCTCAACCCTACAATTCGTACTATGAGGGTAACCTGGCAAACCCTAACGTTGTATGGGAGCGGCAAAAAGAAGCTGATTTGGGTCTGGATATGAACTTATTGTCAAACAATAGCTTGTCTATTACATTTGATTATTTTCACAATATCCGGTACGACCAATTGATTACTCCGGGAAACACGCCGGAGATACTTGGTGTAGGTTTACCGGCCATTAACCTTGGCAAAACTCAAAACCAGGGCTTTGACGGTTCTATCGGCTATCATAATTCTATCGGTAAGGTGCTGTACAATATGAATTTTGTATTTTCTTACGCAAAGAATAAAATTCTGTTCGAAAGCGAACCGTCGCCGGCTTATCCATGGCTGGCCCGCACAGGGAATTCGATTGGCCAGCCATTCGGTTATCATTCCCTGGGTTATTATAGTCCTGCCGACGTTACCGAGATCAATAATTACATTGCTCAGCATGGAAGTAATACCGGTAACACAATCGCCATACCAGATAATGGTATCGCTATACAGGCAGGCGATTTGAAATATCAGGATTTGAATCACGATGGTTTTATAAATGTTTACGATGAACGCGCCATTGGATTTCCCAATTTGCCAAATACAACACTTGGCTTAACATTGGGGGCGCAATACAAAGGATTTACGGTTACGGTACTGTTCCAGGGCTCGTTCAATTACAGCTTCATCATAACCGGTACAGGTATTGAGCCGTTTGAAAGCCAGTTTCAGCCTATCGACTTGCAAAGATGGACGCCGGCAACCGCATCATCAGCGCAGTTTCCAAGGTTAACTACCATACCGACAACGGTAAACAGCCCAACTTTTTATCCTTCAGACTACTGGTTGGTTAATGCCTATTACATCAGGATGAAAACGCTGGAGCTTCGTTATCAGTTACCAAGCAAAATATTGCCTTTTCATTTAGGCAGCGGCAGTGTGTACATCAGTGCCTATAACTTATTTACATGGGATAACTACCACAAATACCAGCAGGACCCCGAGATTACCACCAATACCGCAGGAGATGCCTATATCAACCAGCGGGTAATTAATATTGGCGCTCAATTTGGCTTTTGATGTCAGTTTGAGCGCCCAACCAGATGGTAAAAAGTTTCTGATTGAAAATATTTTTAACAACTTTGAATCGACACGGCAAAGAACTATATCCAGCGTGTAAACCAATGATATGTTTCCGACACTGGCAGATTTACTGAAGTACCTTTTTCATATCCAGGTATGGCTGCCTATCCAGACATTCGGATTTTTTGTCGCATTGGCCTTTGTTGCTGCCTATTATGTTTTTGTTTCTGAGTTTAAACGAAAAGAGAAGGACGGCGTTATTCATTCTTTTAAAGTAAAAGTTATCAAAGGTAAAGCGGCTACCCGTGTCGAACTGTTGGTAAATGGGATATTAGGTTTCTTATTTGGGTATAAGTTTGTCGGTGTCGTTTTCTTTTTCGATCAGTTTAAGGCTGATCCCGCACATTATATTTTTTCAACCCAGGGAAGCTTTATTTTTGGACTATTCCTTGCTGCAGGATTTATCTGTTGGTCACTAATGGATCGCTATAAAAATAAGTCGGAGGTAATTACTGCCGGCGAAAAAATGGTGCATCCATACCAGCTTATGAGCCTTATTGTGTTTTCGGTTGGTGTTACAGGTTTTATTGGCGCGAAACTTTTTGATATTCTTGAGCATTTTGATGTCTTTCTGCGCGCGCCGGTAACCACATTGTTCAATACTCATGGACTTACCTACTACGGCGGGTTGATGTTCGGCGGGCTCGCTTATTTTTACATCGGCCGTAAGTACGGAATGAAGCTAACTACGCTCGCCGATATTTTTCCGCCTGGTATGATGCTCGCTTATGGTGTCGGGCGGATAGGATGTCATCTTTCCGGCGATGGGGATTGGGGCATGGTCAATTTAAATCCCAAACCTTCCTGGCTGGGTTGGCTTCCCGATTGGATGTGGTCGTTCCGGTTCCCGCACAATGTCATCGACGCGGGTATCCCAATGAAAGATTGTTTTGGCAATTATTGTAACCAATTGGTGTATGGCGTTTACCCAACTTCATTTTATGAGGCCGTGGCTTGCATAGGTTTATTTGGTTTTATGTGGGCGATAAGAAAGCGTATAACCACCCAGGGTTTGATGTTTTATTTGTTTTTGATACTTAATGGCTCCGAGAGGTTACTTATTGAAATGATACGGATAAATCCCCGCTATCAATTGTTTAACATTCGTTTTAGCCAAGCCGAACTGATCTGTACTTTTTTCCTGGCATGGGGCGCTTTTGGGATAATCTCGATAGCGTACCGCAAAAAACTTTTTCGCGCTACCGCAATAATTACTTAATTTGATTAATATTAGATATATACCATGAGAAGGCTGCTCGTGCTGGTTGTGTTAAGTGTGTGGATGGCTTTAGCCCAATACGCTGATGGTCAATCGGCCAATGATCTTTCAACATTGAAATTTACGGTATCTGAGGCTCCTGAATGGTCGGCCATACTCAAAAGAGATTCAGGTTGGTTCGGTGGAGACGGAATATATACTATACCACTAAATGGAATAGAAGAAAAACCATCGACACCGCAGGATAAAATATTGTTTATTTTCAGCGACAGTATGATTGGCGCTGTCCGCGATCATACCATGGCCCCTGGTTATAAAATGATCCATAATACAGTGGCCATTTTGCGGGGTGGTGAGCCGGTATACGATCACCTCCATTTTTATTGGAATACCGATCAGAAGGGGGAAGCAGAGCCTGTTTTTGCTCCCAAAACTCCAATGGCTCAAAAAGACGATTATTTTTGGCTCGGTGACGGGTTTGTTAACCAGGCACTTCATCATAACATTTATATTTTTGGCTACAGGGTCCGCAATGTTGGTGGCGGGCCGTTTGGCTTTAAAGAGGTAGGTAATGTGCTGATAAAACTAAACGCTGGCAGCGCACCGCCGTTCTCTCAACAAAAACAAATGGATACGCCATTTTACCTGACCGATGAGGCAGGAGAAAGCGGTTCGTTTGGTGCAGGCATTTATGTGAATACCAAAGAAGCCGGCGCACCGCACCCTGATGGTTACATTTACATTTACGGTGTGCGGGGTTTAGCTAAAAAGCTGATGGTTGCCAGGGTTCAGCCTGCTGATTTTGAAAATTTTACCCGCTGGACCTATTGGGATGGTCAAACCTGGGGCAATGACATCGCCAGAGTTACTGATGTAACCAAAGATGTATCCAATGAGTTAAGTGTTACAGCTTTGCCTGATGGGCGTTACGCATTAGTTTTCCAGGTTGATGGTATGAGTACTACGGTAGGGATGCGGATCGGCAAAACGCCCTACGGTCCCTTTGGCCCAATTATAAAGCTGTGGGATTGTAAAAACGACCTTATCAAAAAAACCTATTTGGTTTACAATGCTAAAGCACATCCCAGTCTTTCAAAACCCGGGGAGTTGCTTATCAGCTATAACATCAATTCGCTGGACTTTATCAGTGATCTTAAAGTTGATCCCAACCTGTACCGTCCACGTTTTATAAGAGTTAAGTTTCAATAATTTTACATCTTGATATTTGCTTAATTGAAATAAATATATAATTTTGCTAAATTGATTTAGCTGACATATTTGTTGGGTTTATAATTGGTTGAAAGGAGGCTTGAGATACCTCCTTTTTTACTTTAATTTTTTGATCAACAGTGAAAAACAGATATCGCAATCCAAGTATCCCTATGAGAATAACTTTATTGGCTTTAATATTACTATTGTTTTCCGGCACGCTTCGTGCGCAGGATCAAAACCTGGTTAAATATGTAAATACCAGGCAGGGCACGAACACCAAATTCGAATTTTCATACGGAAATACCTACCCGGCTACAGCGCTTCCGTTTGGCATGAATACCTGGACACCACAAACCGGTAAGAATGGCGAGGGCTGGAAATATCAATACTTTTTGCATACCATCAGGGGCTTTCAGCAGTCGCACCAGTGCAGTTCATGGGTAAATGATTATGCGGTTTTTTCGTTAATGCCGGTAACAGGCAAGCTGGTAGTAAATGAGGATGAGCGCGCGGCCTCGTTCAGTCATGAAAATGAGGTGGCGCAACCAAGCTATTACAGGGTTAAGCTGGATAATCAAATTACTACCGAAATGACGCCCACCGAAAGGCGTAAAAATTATACCTTCCGAACGGAAGATCACAGGCTACGTTAATAATTGCCGCTGGGCACCTCAAAACTTCAAAAACTATTTTGTGATCGTTTTTGATAAGCCGTTTAGCGCTTACGGAACATGGGAAAACAAAAAGGACCGGGTAACACCAGGTAATGTCTCTGCCGAAGGTGAGGGCGTTGGCGCTTACATTCAATTTAAAGATGGCGCTACTGTACAGGCCAAAGTGGCTTCATCATATATCAGCCCCGAGCAGGCCGAAATTACCTTGCAGGCTGAG
>Ga0193728_1001832_pt1 | contig 10948 bp, 9 predicted proteins | sample U1c1metaG_FD_143037 | JGI IMG/M metagenome (GOLD analysis project Ga0193728, IMG submission 143037) | Soil microbial communities from a riparian zone of the East river system, Colorado, United States - U1c1 | ecosystem: Environmental > Terrestrial > Soil > Riparian zone | place: USA: East River... | reverse complement strand
CAATCAGAAAACCTCCATCGCCATTGTAAACTTGGCCGGTGGGATTAGCCTGCACGCCGGCCGCAGATGCCGGAATAGCGATTCCGATATTGGGCGAACCGGTAATCGCCTGCGTCTCATTGGCGCCGACACCGCTATAGAGAGTGGACAGGTTGCTGTTGTTATCGGCAATCCAAAATGGCGCGCCCGGCGCGACTGCGATTCCCCAAGGATTCTGTAGGTTGGCGTCGATTGTTTTGGCAGTCGCAAAAATTGCGTTGTTGTTCGACACCAACGCAGTGTCGGTGAATCCCATCGCCGCAGGAGGAACCCCCTGACTAGCGCTGCCACCGCCGCCTCCGCACGCGACAACCGTAAGGGCACAAACAATCCCGAGCTGCGCCGACACGGATGCGCGGCTCGTAATACTGCGATACAAAATCATTTACGCTCTCCGAAATAGTGAAAGGAGGTCATTTGCGTGTATGAGTACCGAGCGAGAGGGATTGCGTTGACAATAAATCGTTTCGCAACGCTCAAAGTTTCCAGCCGTTCATCACTTGGTTTGAACACGAAATAAAACACTCAGGTTCGTGGCCTTACTGTTAACGGATGGAACGCATCAGAATTGGGGGGTCGACCTATGTGCAAGCAACGATCCGCACCCTTGTTTTGGGCGGTGCGGCAATTCAGATACAATTGAGGGGATTGCTTTATCGACTCTGGATGCCGGGGAGACAGTGTATGAAAAGCGATTGGCATCTACCGTGGGGAGGTATCCTGGCAGCGCTGGCTGTGATGTCCTGCTCGCAACAGCACGCCCCTTCCCCAACCGCGTCCGCCCCGCCGCCGGCACCCGCCTCAATGGCTTCCATGGCGAGTGCGCCAGGCACTCCCGCAAGCCTGGCCGACTGGGCGCGCGGCGCAATTGGACCCGCAATGCGGCATCTGCCTGTGGGGTGTCGCGCTTACTGTCGGTCCCAACTACAAAGCGTCAAGGATGACGCGACCCAGCGGCGGCGGGTTGCGTAAGCAGAGCCGCCAGCCGTAAGTGATACTGGCTCGCATTGCCTCGCTCCCGCATTTCTGCATGTTTTGCCGAGAAATGCAGCTTGTGCGAGTTTTATATACGGGGTAATTTCGGCGATTGAATCATGGCAGCCAAGATTCAGCACCTACGGACGCTGCGCCTAAAAGTGAAGGCGGAAGGCTATGCGTGGCTCAATGCTGCGGCGATCGAGATAAACCAGGTTTGGAATTTTGCCAATGCCAGCAGCTACAAGGCGGCGCGCCCCTTTGCAGGACAGCCTAAATGGCTCACCGCGTTTGATCTGGACAAGCTCACCGCTGGGGCAAGCAAGTGCTTTGATCGCATCGGCTCGGAGACCATCCAGCGAGTTAATGCGGAATTCGCTACGCGGCGAAAGCAATTCAATCGAGCGAAGCTCAAGTGGCGGGTTAGCCGTGGATCAAGACGCTCTCTCGGTTGGCTTCCTTTTAAAGCAGCGCAGCTGAAGCGCAAGGGAAAGTCTTTGCGCTTCGCGGGCAAAGCCTTTCGGGTCTTTGAACGAGAGCTTCTGGAGGACGTTAAATGGAAATGCGGCTGCTTTACCCAGGATTCGGTCGGAGACTGGTGGTTGTGTTTGCCCGTCGCAGTCGAAGCCTCTCAGCAGGTTGCGCCGAAGAAGGAAGTCGGCATCGATTTGGGGTTAGAGCACATCGCCACCACGAGCGATGGGGAAAAGCTGCTCTCGCGTCATTTCTATCGAAACATCGAGAAGAAAATCGCCGCGGCTCAGCGCCGGGGTCATAAGCGCCAGGCTAGGCGCCTGCACCGGACTGCCGCAAGGCGGCGCAAGGAGGCCTTACATCGATTCTCAACAAAGCTTGTCAAGGAATACCAGAACATCGTCGTCGGCGATGTGAGTAGCACCAAACTGATAAAGACGCGGATGGCAAAATCCGTGCTCGATGCCGGTTGGGGCATACTCAAGACGCAGCTGCAGTATAAGGGCCAACAGGCCGGCAGGTGCGTGTCCATCGTCAACGAGAGAGACACAACGCGAGCATGCAACGACTGCAAGGCCCTTACCGGTCCTTCAGGAATTGACATGCTCGTTGTAAGGACATGGGTATGTAGTGCGTGTGGTGTGACGCACGATCGGGACGTCAATTCGGCCCGAAACATGCTGTCCGCGGGGAGGTCGCCCCCGTCCGTGAGCGGGAACAAGCCATCGTTTTCAGCTACGCCGCCGAGCCAGACATCCCGTCGATGCGAGGCAAGGATCAGCGCGCTGAAATCGGCGGCCTGAGCACCGGAACATGCCGATGATGGCCGAGCCACGCGCCAAGGTGGCATTTGAAAGCCTGCAGCACGCGACAGCGATGCTCGATCATGCCAGCCCGGAGGAGCGAGCCTTGATCAATGCACTGAAGGCTCGCTATCCAAACCCAAGGGCGTTGGACCCCTCCAACGAGGGAGCCGTGCTGACAGCCTATGCAGATGCCATGCGCGATGCCGCAAAGCAGTTCCCCAATGACGCCGACATCCAGACCATGTATGCCGAGTCGCTGCCGACGTTATTCTAACCGCCTCAGTATTCTAGAGGTGCGCACCTCAGGAGACTCCGCGTGACTTTACCCGCGACCGTGCCCCTTAGGTCTTCTATAACCTCGAATTCGTCCCCGATCTGAACGGGTTGATCCCACTGAAGCTCTATAGGCGCGCGCGGAAGCAAGGGCAATTCAGCAAGCAACGAACCGAAGCCTCTCTGTCCGATCTGTCCGCGGACACTGTCCGGCGGTCACCGAAGCCCACGGACACAACCGATCAGCCTGCTAAATGACCTTTTTCCTCGTACCTGCAACTGGCACGGCCCTTGCTGTGTTATGCCGGTAAGGATCGATGACAACCACTTACTCTAGGAGACACAAATGAACACCTTCTCTGCCAAAATCAGCGCCGTTGCAGCCGCCCTATTGATAAACGGCCTTGTCATGGGAGCCCTCGGATATCTGTTCGAGATCCAGTCGCATCCGCATATGTCGGTCGTCTCTTTCGCCCGGCACGTCGTCGCGCACCAGTGGTTGATTTAAAGCTACTACTGCTTCGTGGGGAGTCTTCGATATTTGTAACGCTCAGCGGACGGCATCGAGACCTTTGATGGGCAACTTGCGAATCCGCTTGCCTGTTGCGGCGAAGATGGCGTTGGCCACTGCCGGACTCACGGTCGCAGTCGGCACTTCGCCAACGCCGCCGGGCGGCTCGCTGCTCTGCACCACATGTGTCTCGACAATGGGGGCTTCGTTCATTCGCATCGGGCGATAGTCGTTGAAGTTTGACTGCACCACCCGTCCTTTTTTCAAGGTGATCTCGCCGTACAAAGCCGCAGTGAGTCCGAACAGTGCTCCGCCCTCCATCTGGGCCGCGATGGTGTTTGGGTTGACGACCATGCCGCAGTCGATGGCGCAGACAATGCGGTGAACCCTAATCTGCCCGTCGACACCGACTTCGACCTCCGCCACCTGCGCGGCAAAACTTCCATACGCGAATTGCAGTCCGACGCCTCGACCCCAACGGGCCGGCAGTGGTCGTCCCCAATCCCCCTTCTTCGCTGCCAGCATCAGCACGCCGAGGGCGCGCGGGTTATGGGCGAGCAGCGACTTGCGGTATTCGACTGGATCCCGTTTGGCCGTGTGCGCCAGCTCATCGATAAAACTCTCAACGACGAAGATATTATGAGTCGGACCGACTCCACGCCACAGCGAGGTGGGAATTCCCGGCGGCTCAACGCGGACAAACTCCACGTGGATGTTGAATAACTCATATGGCGGCTGCGCCGCACCCGCCACGGCATCCGGGTTTATCAGGATATTGGGAATTCCGCCACGCGAGTATCGAAACCGCTTTGCCACCGCCATCTGATGGAGCTTTCGCCGCCATTTAAGGCCCGCAGCTCGACTGTGCGACGGCGCACAGTTCACTTCGGAAAAGGAGCATATTCTTCGCCTTTCTAACACTCATATCCGATGCTATTTTAATAGAGTATGCACATGAAAAGACTACTTCTCGCCACGGGCCTTGCATCGTTGGCAATCAGCGGCACAGCATTCGCACAGGTGGCGGCCTCCATCAGCTTGGGCGAACCCGGCTTTTACGGGCGCGTGGATATCGGCGACGCGCCGGCGCCCCGCTTCATCAATCGCTCGCCCGTCGTGGGCATAAGCGTTCATGGCGGCGTGCTGCCGCCGCCGATATATTTGCATGTACGCCCAGGCTATGAGCGCGATTGGCGCCATCACTGCCGCGAGTACGACGCCTGCGGCCAGCCGGTCTTCTTCGTCCGGCATGACTGGTACGCCGATAGTTACGTTCCCCACTATCGTGAACACCATCGGGACGATCATCGCGACCACCGCGACGAACATCGGGACGATCATCGCGACCACCGCGACGAACATCGGGACGAGCATCGCGACCATCGGGACGACCATCGCGACCACCGCGACGACCATCACGACGATCACGATCACCGTTAACAGCGCTCCGTCGAACTGGCGCTAGCGGGCAATTTCGGTTTGTCACTGAACGGGTTCGTCTCTTGCTTTGTAGAATGCAAATGAGGCAATCCACTTTCCTGCCACGCCTATTGCGACACCCACCACTGTATCGAAGAGACGGAGTAGCGGCTGCTCCCACGCATCTGCGGGGTTTTTCAGAGCGACGACCATTACGACAATCGTAGTGACCGCGGTCGTGATAGCGTCGTCGCGCCGATCCAGGCGTAACATCAGAAGCGTTCCCACCGCCAGAAGTATGGCCATTCCGACGACATTCGCTGGAAAAAGCCACAAGTAAGGTAGACATAGCGTGAAGCTGACGCATGTTGCGATGAGACGTCCCGCTCCTGCGGATAGGCTACGCTGCCGTGAATCGCGAAACGCAAACGCAGCGGATACCGCCGCCCACATCCCACCAACGAGATCAGCGTGCCATTTGGCCCCAACACTCGAAAGCTCTGTCATCACCGTATAGGAGATCAGGCAAGTGAGCGCCATGGCGATCGAATACACAACTTCCCATGCGGACGGTTTCCTCAGGAAGCTCATGTTTAAAGTACATCGCGTTGTCGCGTGATTTCGTCACTTCGTGCCCGGCAAGGCGTACGCGATCAGCACGTCACTCCACAGGATCTTGCCGGTCTTGATGTCGATCGCCACCTCAGGCGAGCCACTCGGGCTTGCTCGAACCGCGCGGGACCAGCACGGTTCGGAAAGCGCCTGGAGTGCGGGATAAAACTACCTGGTCGGTGAATCCTTGATACGTGCCCAGCGGAGTTTCGGCGGTGAAGACATCGGGAGCGACGTACGTGTGCTCGTCCTTAGAGCCGGCGGTTTCCCGGGCGTAAGCCTTGTCGAATAAGCCCATCGAGAGCAGCCATAGCACGGTTCTGGTCAGGGATACGACAACGCGATAACTACCGCCTTCGGTCGCGCGCCGCCGCAGGGCCTCAAGAACACCGACGGTGCCGAGCCAGCCCACCACGTTGTCGCAAATCGGGATGATGGCCGGCGACTTGGGCTGAGTAGGTGTCCCCTCGATGGTAAACAAGCCCGATACTGCGGCGCCGATCTCATCGAAACCGACTCGGTTTGACCACGGACCCTTCTCGCCATGGAGGACCACCTTGGCGTGAATCAATCCCGGCCTTTTCTCGCTGAGTTCTTCGGCGGTGAGGCCGTATCTCTCCAAATAACCGGGGCGCCGATTCGAGAAGAACACGTCAGTATTCTTCAATAGGCGGTCGAACGTCGCGCGATCCTCTTTCGAGCCGTCCAGTAGCGTGGAACGCATGCCGACCTGCACATCCCAGGCAAAGGCCTCGATCTCCGCGTCGTTGGGCCGCCAGATGTTGAGAACGTCAGCGCCGTAGTAAGCGAGGTCTCTGCCGATAGCGGCTCCGGCAATCACGTGCCCTAATCCAAGCGCGCGAATCCCCTCCAAGGGACTCTTTGCTCCGCGCTTGAACGGCACGGGCTCGCTCTCGCCGATTTTCTCCAAAGTTATCAGCGGCATCTTGGAGAGCACTTCGGTGTACTGAGGCTCGTTGCGAAACTCCTCGTTGGTGCGCACCATTGCAAAGACCAGCCCCGCCTCCGCCGCAGCCGCCTCCAGCTCCTCGGCACGCCACTGCAGAATGGCGTTGCCGATGGATTCACTGCTGTTGCTGCACCTCAGGAAGTTGAGCGCACGCGCCTGCAGGCCGGGGTAAATGTTGAGCGTAACCATGTGACGCCCATCGCGTGTTTTTCTGAACAGCGGCAACTCGAAGAATGGGTTGTCTCGAGGCAACAGCAGGGGGCTGCGTCCGTTGAGCGTTTCCCATTTGCCTTCGAAAAAACCACAGAAGCGCCGCAGAGCTTTCCGGACATCGACATGAATGTCCTGGACTTCGCCAGTTCGCGATTTCCAGAGCGCTGCCAACGCTACGGACCTGGCGGCCAGGCCGACGGCAGCCATGGCACCAAACTTAAAGCCGCTGGGCACGATCGGATCCTGTCCATAGAAAGTAAGTTTGCCGCCGCTGTCCTTTGCTGTGAGTCCCACATCCGCCAGCACTTGATCCACCGCACCGTGGAAGTCGAACTCGGGTGAAGTGGCGGGACTTCGCAGCTTGGTCTGAAGCAGCTCGGTCAACGACTTTGCTGGCTGAGTGTCAGGGAATCGCACAGTTGCAGAACTCATTCACATTCTCCTCAAAGCGTATTTGGCTGCCGGCTTACACAGGTCTGATCTCGGCTTAGGCCGCGGGTAACTCGACGTAGGCGATGCCCGTCAGGTTGCCCTCCGCAAAGAGCAAGGTCTTCGGGTCCGACCCGTCTAGGTTCGCGCTGTAGACCGAGCCGGCGAAATCGGTGATGAACATGCGGCCGTGCTTCGGATCCAAAGCCAAGCCGATTCCTTCCATCAAGTTGGAAAAGACGATTTCGGGCGGCGGACGGCCGCCCTGCGGCGCATCCAGTGGTGCACGACTAACCGTGTTGCCGCGCGGCGGGTCACCTCGGTCGGTCCAGTAGAGCAACCGGCTTTTGAGATCCAGATCGAGATCGATCGGCTCCGGCAGCTTGTCGTATAGCAGCTCGATGTCCGTTCGGCCCGTCGGTGTTTGACCCATCGGGATGTCGACGTTCGCGCGGAGGATGCTGCCTTCGCCTGAGTTGTCACCGCCTTTTTGGGTCCAGTAAAGCTTGCCGGCATCCGCATCGACGGCTACACCCACGCACCACTTGTTTGGATCCGCACCGGGACGAGGGTCGCCCCGGCTCGTATCGACGAGCGTCTCGATGTTCGAGCCGTCGAGATTGGCGCGCATCACGCGCATGCCTTCGCGGTCGCACCAGTAGAGCTTGCCGTTGGGCTTGTCGATCTGCACTTGCTTCGGCGTGAAGGTGCCGCCCGGCGCAATGATGGTCGTCAGGTTCCGGCCGTCGAGATCGGAGCGGAAGATGGTCCCATCATTGGCCTTGGGATTGCCCATGTTCGTCCAGTAGAGGTGCCCGGCTGCGACATCGACCGCCAGCCCGTCCGGCAGCTTTCTGCCCTCAATCAGCAACGTCTTCAAGTCCGAGCCGTCAGGGTTGGCGGAGAGGATTCGCCCCGCGCCCAGGTCGAGAAAAAAGATTCGGGCCACAACGCCGTTGCCCTTGTTTCGCGTGACCGATAGTTTCGAAGTGGTGCTCATGTCCTAGACCTCCGTGGGTGGTTGCCGCTGCTCATGCATTCGCCGCTGAGCTTCAGCAACCCGCCCCAGTACCGACGATCGCGATTCGATGCACAAGTGGATTCAAGGACATTTTGACGGCTCTCCTTCGGTGATAGCACGCCTATATCCTCTGCAACGAAGCGCGTGGCCGATATCCCCTCTATGGGGGGACGGCGAACTTAACCTGTGCAGATACGCAGTAGCGCTCGCGACTAAGCCGCTTGTTTCGAATGAGCTCGGCCGGTCTCCCGGAGCATCGATCCCACTACCAGTGCCGCAATCAGAATACCGATCCAGAAAAGACCGGCGTGCTTGAAATGCGACGCCGTGTCGATGGTTTGTGCACCCAGTGTTTTGCCGAAGCGCCCCGCAAAAATTGGTCCGATCGCCGCGGTGACGGCGAACGTCAAGAAATTGATCGCACCGGTTGCACTCCCCTTGACCTCGTCGGGATTCACCTCTTTGATGATGGTGTACGGGATCATGGCAGCGCCGGAAGCCACTCCGAGGATGAACAGCGTGAGCCAAGTCGGGAGGAGTGTCGGAGCGTAAATAAGTTGCACGAAGCCGATCAGCATGATCACTGCACCGCCGAGATAGACGGGCTTGCGGCGACCGAGCCGGTCTGCAAGCCAGCCGAGAAGCGGGCAGCCGAACACCCAACCGAGCGGCACCATCGAAATGGCGAAGACGGCATCAGAAAAGGAAAACAATTTGTCAGTCTCGAAAAAGCGCACGCCCCAGACCATGTCCCCTACCGTGGTCGGGACAAACAGCAACCCAGCGGCAAGGCCGCAAAGGTAGGACTGCGGATTCGAAAAGACGATTTTGTACGTGGACAGGAATCCACCACTCGCTTTTTCATGCGGCATGCTGGGGGTTTCCTTCGGCGTGATCCACCACAAACCCGCCGCTACTACGAGCACGACGATCCCCGCGCGGCCCCAGTATTGTGGGAGCGACAGTCCGTCGGTGATCCAGTGGCCGACTACGAGTTGCCCGGCCGTGCCGCCGAGCATGCCCACGCACTGCGTGACGCCGATGGCAGTTGCGAGACGCCGCGCCGGCAAGCCGTGGGAGGCCAGATACACCGCCCCTGTAAACGCAAAGGCCGAGCCCCCACCTTGCAACAACCGTCCGAGGTATCCGGCTCCTTCTTGCGGGACCATGAATAAGAGACACCCAATCCCTAAGATCGCCATCCCGATGGAGACCACGTACTTAGCCCCCAACCGGTCGAGCAAGACCCCCGCGATGAGACTCGCGGTCGAGTAGGTGTAGTAGTACGTCCCGAGGATGTCGCTGACACCGAGCGTCGAGACACCGAAGGTCTTGGCCAGTTGCGGAATCATCACCGCCGGGGAGGAACGCACGGCGTATTCGAGAAAATAGAATGCCAGTGAGAACACCCAGGCGACGATGAAAGCGCGCGCCGCCGTGTCAGTCTGGGTTCGCGGCAGATCATTGGTTGCGTTCAAGTGGGAGCGTCCTTGGTTGATGTCGGAGAGCCGAATATCGAGATTTCCGATCAGCGTATGAGAGCTGTCTTCGCCACACTCACGATCTCGTTGGCTTCGCCGTTGAGCACCGCCTTGAGCATCCATAAGCTGAAACCCTTCGCGTGCTCGAGCTTGATCTCGGGCGGCATGACGAGCTCCTGCCGATCAGTCAAGACGTCGATGACGGCAGGACCCTCGTGCGCAAAGGCCGCTGAAATTGCTGATTTCAGTTGCCGCGGGTCCTCAACGCGCACGCCATAAATACCCATCGATTCGGCCATGCTTGCAAAATCCGGATTGTCGAGGCGCGTGCCCGTCGGCAGAAATCCGCCTGCCTTCATCTCGATGTCGACGAACCCTAAGAGCCCGTTGTTGAAGATGACAATTTTGATCGGCAGTTTCGACTGGCGCACGGTCAACAAATCGCCCATGAGCATCCCGAAGCCGCCATCACCCGACATGGAAATGACCTGACGGCCAGGCATCGCGAACTGCGCGCCGATGGCCTGCGGCATCGCGTTGGCCATGGATCCGTGCAGGAATGAGCCCAGCAGCCTGCGCTTGCCGTTCATCTTGAGATATCGTGCTGCCCACACCGTCGGCTCGCCCACGTCGCACGTGAAGATCGCATCCTCACTGGCGAGATCGCTCACTACTTTCGCGACCAGCTGTGGATGAATGGGTTTGTGTTTGGAATGCTCGTTGGCAAGATCGTCGAGACCTTTCCGGGCTTTGGCGTAGTGGCTGACTGCGGCACTTAGGTGCGAATCGTCGACCCTCGCCGGCACTCGTTCAGTCAGGCGAGAGAGGACTTCGCGCACGTCCCCAATCACGCCGAGATCGAGCCGGCAACGCCGACCAAGGTTCTCGCCGCGAATATCGATCTGCGCTATTTTAGCCTTCGTCGGATAGAATTGCCGATACGGGAAATCAGTGCCGAGCATGAGCAGGGTGTCGCAAGCCTCCATGGCGTGGTATCCGGAGGAAAATCCGATGAGCCCCGTCATCCCTACATCGTAGGGGTTGTCCCATTCGATGTGCTCCTTGCCGCGCAGCGCATGCACGATGGGCGCCTTGAGTTTGGCTGCGAGGGCTACCACGGCATCGTGGGCGCCTGCACAACCGGCACCACAGAGGATCGTCGTTCTTTCGCCGCCTTCCAGAAAGTCGACCAAGTCCTCGATGTCCGCCTCGGCTGCACACACGCGAGGCAATCGCGACACCGGCTTGGGAGTGGGTGCCACCGGTCCCGCCTCCTTCAAGGCTATATCACCGGAAATGACAATGACCGCGACGCCCTGCTTCGCGATGGCCTCGCGAATCGCCGTTTCGACGATTCGCGGTACCTGAACCGGATCAGAGATCAACTCGACGTAGTGGCTGCATTCCTTGAAGAGCGATTGCGGATGGGTTTCCTGAAAATAACTGGAACCGATTTCGGTACTGGGAATATGCGCCGCGATAGCTACCACGGGCACGCGGTTGCGGTGGCAATCAAACAGTCCGTTGATCAGGTGCAAATTGCCCGGACCGCAGCTACCTGCGCATACCGCGACCTCGCCCGTCAGCTGCGCCTGTGCGCCGGCGGCAAACGCCGCGACTTCCTCGTGCCTGACGGGAATCCACTCGATCTTGCCGCGCACGCGCAGCGACTCGGTGATGCCATTGAGTGAATCGCCCACCAGTCCATAAATACGGCGCACCTTG
>Ga0193728_1001831_pt1 | contig 10949 bp, 9 predicted proteins | sample U1c1metaG_FD_143037 | JGI IMG/M metagenome (GOLD analysis project Ga0193728, IMG submission 143037) | Soil microbial communities from a riparian zone of the East river system, Colorado, United States - U1c1 | ecosystem: Environmental > Terrestrial > Soil > Riparian zone | place: USA: East River... | reverse complement strand
GGTTGACGTTGCCACCGCGATTCAGGCGCAGAACATACAAATTGCATCGGGCGAACTTGGAGGCCTTCCGCAAGTGGCGGGACAGCAACTCAACGCCACCATCATCGGCTCGAGCCGCCTGAATACGCCCGCACAGTTCGGCGCCATCTTGCTCAAGGTGAATCCGGACGCCTCGCAGGTTCGCCTGCGCGATGTGGCCCGAATCGAGCTCGGCAGCGAGAACTATCAGTTCAGCAACGTACAGTGGAATGGACATCCGGCCTCCGGCATCGCCGTGAGACTCGCGACGGGAGCGAACGCGCTGGACGCCGCTGCCGCCATCCGGTCGACCATGGACAAACTCAAACCGACTCTTCCGCCCGGTTTGCAAGTCATCTATCCCAACGACAGCACGCCTTTTATCCGGATCTCGATCGAAGACGTGGTGAAGACGCTGTTCGAAGCGATCGGCCTGGTGTTTCTGGTCATGTTGCTGTTTTTGCAAAACCTGCGCGCGACCCTGATCCCCACCATCGCGGTGCCCGTGGTGCTGCTGGGCACCTTCGGCGTGCTCAAAGCCTTCGGCTACTCGATCAATGTGCTGACCATGTTTGCCATGGTGCTGGCGATAGGACTTCTGGTCGATGACGCCATCGTGGTGGTGGAAAACGTCGAGCGCGTGATGGAGGAGGAAAACCTGCCTCCCAAGGAAGCCACCCGCAATTCGATGCATCAGATCACGGGTGCCTTGGTCGGCATCGCCATGGTCTTGTCGGCCGTGTTCCTGCCCATGGCATTTTTCGGCGGTTCCACGGGTGTCATTTACCGGCAGTTCTCGGTGACCATGGTGTCGGCCATGACGCTGTCGGTTCTGGTGGCATTGATTTTTACGCCGGCTCTTTGTGCCACGCTGCTGCGGCCCAAACGCCAAGCCCGCACACAAACGGGCTTGTTCGGTTGGTTCAACAGAAACTTTGACCGCGCCAATCAGAAATACGAGAGTGGCGTCGTGCACGTGGTGCATCGTACCGGGCGCTACTTGTTGATTTTTGCGCTGATCGTCGTCCTGATGGGTGTTTTATTCATCCGGATCCCAAAGTCGTTTCTGCCGGATGAGGACCAAGGGATTATTTTTGCCCAGGTCACCTCTCCGCCCGGCGCCACGCTGGAACGCACTCAAAAATCGCTCACGCAGGTGCGTGACTATTTTTTGACGCAGGAAAAAGACGCGGTCATGGGCGTGTTCACCGTGCCTGGGTTCAGCTTCGCGGCTCGCGGCCAGGCATCAGGCTTGGTCTTCATCCGCATGAAGGACTGGCGCGAGCGGCCTGGTAAGAAAAATCGCGTGCAAGCGGTGGCCGCGCGGGCCAATGCGGCACTGGGCAAGATATCGGATGCGCAAGCCTTCGCCTTTGCGCCGCCCGCTGCGCTCGAGCTGGGCAACGCGACCGGCTTCGACCTGGAACTCGTGGACCTTGCGAATCAGGGCCACGACAAGCTCATGGCCGCGCGCAACCAACTCTTGGATCTTGCGCGCAAGGATCCGCAACTGACCCAGGTGCGGGCCAACGGCTTGGACGATGAGCCGCAGTATCTGTTCAACGTCGATTGGGAGAAGGCCAGCGCGCTGGGATTGACCGTCGCGGATATCAACAGTTCGCTCTCCGCGGCCTGGGGATCGCTGTACGTGAATGACTTCGTCGATCGAGGCCGGGTGAAGCGCGTGTTCATCCAGGGCGACGCGCCCTCGCGCATGCTGCCGCAGGACCTGACCAACTGGTATGTGCGCAATTCGCAACAGCAAATGGTGCCGTTCACAGCTTTCTCGGACGCTGCTTGGGGCTTCGGTTCGCCGAAGCTGGAGCGGTTCAACGGCATACCGTCGGTGGAAATACTCGGGGCGCCGGTCGCCGGGGTCAGCACCGGCACGGCGCTCGATGCCATCCAGAGGCACGCGAAAGAGCTGCCGCCGGGTTTTGATGTCCAATGGACGGGGCTGTCCTTCGAAGAACGCTTATCCGGATCGCAGGCCCCGGCGCTCTATGCCATTTCGCTCATCGTGGTTTTTTTGTGTCTGGCCGCGCTCTACGAAAGCTGGTCGATTCCGGTGGCCGTGATGCTGGTGGTGCCGTTGGGCGTCTTCGGCGCCATCCTCTTCACCCTGCTGCGCGGCCTCGAAAACGATGTGTTCTTTCAGGTCGGGTTGCTGACCACGGTCGGCCTGTCCTCCAAAAACGCAATTCTGATCGTCGAATTCGCCAAGGAAAATCACGATAGAGGAATGGAACTGGTGGAAGCGACCGTGCATGCCGCTCGGCAGCGCCTGCGGCCCATACTCATGACCTCGCTGGCCTTCATGCTCGGTGTCATGCCCTTGGCCATATCCAGCGGCGCCGGCTCGGGGGGCCAAAATGCCATCGGCACGGGAGTGATCGGCGGCATGCTGTCGGCAACCGTGTTGGCGATCTTCTTTGTGCCGGTATTTTTCGTCGCCACATTGAAATGGCTCAAGGGCGCGACACCTCACCATGCCGCCAGCCCAGAGGCGAATGACGCAACACCGCGGGGCTCGCAGTGAAGAATCAAACCTTGCTTGGCGCCTGGCTGATCGTGTATCTCGCAGGCTGCACGCTGGAACCCCACTACCAACACCCACCGCCAGCGGTAACGCCGCAGTGGCCGGCGATGCCGCAGTCGTCGGCGCCGGCGGCCGCAGATTCCGCCGGCTCGCCGGCTCAAGCTGCGCCGGAGGCTTCCCAGCGCAGTGCTGCGCAGATCGGTTGGCGTGAATTCTTTACCGATCCCAAGCTGCAGACACTGATCGAACAGGCGCTGCAGCACAATTATGACGCGCAGATCGCCACCCTCAATATTGCCGCCGCTCGCGCGCAGTATCAAATCCAGCGCGCGCAACTTTTTCCGACAATATCGGCAACTGCGACTGAAACAGTGGAGAAGTTTCCCGCCGCGGTTGCACCCCTCGCCTCAGGGGCGGGCGGCACCGGTGTGGGAGGGATTGGCGCCGCATCCGGCTCGGGCATCTTTCGTTTCTTCGATGTCGGCGTGGGCTTCACCTCGTACGAGCTCGATCTGTTCGGCCGCATTCGCAGCTTGAATCATGCGAAATTGCAGCAGTATTTGGGCTTTGTGGAGACGCGGCGCAGCACTCAGATCAGCGTCATTGCGGAGGTGGCCAACGCATATCTCACCTGGCTGGCCGACCAGAAGCTTCTGCGCATCACCGAAGATACGCTGAGCAGCCAGCAACAATCTCTCGACCTGATTCGAATGAGCTTCGAGGGCGGCGTGGCAACCGCGCTCGATCTGCACCAGGCCGAGACCACCGTGGCGACCGCACAGGCAAACCTCGCGCAATATCGGCGTCAGGTGGCGCAGGATCAGAATGCCTTGGTCCAATTGCTCGGCGCACCGCTCCCGAATGAATTCGTGGCGGACGTTGAACTCGATGAAGAAAGCCTGCTCACGGATTTGCCCGCCGGCGTACCCTCGGAGGTTCTGGTGCAGCGGCCCGACATCCTCGCGGCCGAGCACAATTTGATCGCCGCGAACGCCAACATCGGCGCCGCACGGGCCGCATTCTTTCCCAGCATTTTATTGACCGGTTCCTACGGCACCGCGAGCACCCAGCTGTCGGGACTTTTCAAGCAAGGTTCCACCGCTTGGACCTTCTCACCCCAGATCAGCTTGCCGATCTTCGCGGGCGGCGCGAATGTCGCTTCCCTCGACCTGGCCAAGGTGCAAAAGAACATCTTGGTGGTGCAGTACGAGCAAGCGATTCAAAGCGGGTTCCGCGAAGTCGCGGATGCGTTGGCGGGCCGCGCGACGCTGGACTCGCAGGTGGCGGCGGACACCGCCCTGGTGAAGGCGAGCAGCGAGAGTTTTCGGCTGTCCAACATGCGTTTCACCGGCGGCGTCGACAACTACCTGGGCGTGCTGGATTCACAACGCTTGCTTTATACGGCCCAACAATCCTTGGTGAGCGTCAAACTTGCACGACTGCAAAACCTCGTCACCTTGTACAAGGCGCTCGGCGGCGGCTGGTATGAGCGCAGCGGCTGACCGATCCCAAGTAAATCGCAGTAACGCTGGGGTTCTTAGAGTTTTTATTGATTAATTTCAATAAGATATACTTACTTTATCAGAGAGCTTCTAGAAAACCCTCGGAAAATGCCGCGCAATTGCTGTACGGACTTGGTTCAAAAGTTTGACAAAATCCGCGTTGCGTTTCAGCGATTGTCTTGTATATTCCCGTCGCAGAGTCTTGATTTAACAAGACTCCCCGCGAGGTAGCAGCCTCGAAACCACTTTAGGTTTGCGTCTTTGTTCACCGTGGGGCTTTATGATCAGTGCCTGGGAATGTTTTCACTTCGCCACTCTCGAATTGGTACGCTCAACGCCGATCAAGCAGCGCTTGGTCTGCGCGTACCGCAGACACCTCGCCTCTTTGCAGGAAAGTGAAATTCCCAGTGAAGTCCGTGAGTCCTATAGGCAAGTGATGCGCAGTCTCTGCGGGGTTGCACCCCTGCGCGGCGAGGATGCGGTGGCTGCATCGGTGCGCAAAATGTCGAACCAGGAAGCCGATGATTGCGCGGCGCAAATCGTGGAGATCTTTGGCCTGATGTGCAAGACGCACCACAGCGCTACGCGCTCGAGCAGCGTGGTTCAATTGCATTCCGTGGAACGCGCGGCCGATGAATTCCCTGCTGCGGCACTGATCGCCAGCAACTAGCGAAGCTCTGGCGAGGGCTATATGTTCAATCGAGCTTGAATTCGATGGAATCCCAGCGCGTTGATTCCTGATGCCGCGCCTGGCGGCGCAAGGCATCGATCAGGCTTCGCTCGTTCCACGCGCTGACTTCGTCCGCGAGGTCTTTGATGGGTTTCGGCACCGGGGCGCTGGAGCCAAAATTCTCCATCGCCACGATGGGCCGATCCGCGGCTTTGGCAAAATTCATCTGAAACAGCACCAGCTCAGGCGCGAGCTGATAAACCGCGGGCAGCACCACCACGACTTCGCAGGGACTGATCTGCCGACGCAGATCCTCGCGCTGCGATTCCTTGTCGATCGGCCGCGTCCCTTGCGGCTGACTGGTATTGATGTAGTAAAACTTGCCCGAAGCCTCGAGGTACTCGAAGACTCGCGTATAATCGTCGTTCTCCGCCCACGCGTGGCTGACGAATAGACGAATGGGATCGCTCATCATGCGGTTAGTGTAGCTCGCCAAACTCCAAGCGCGAAGCACCGCGCGCCGATACAATGCCTGGTGCGATTGCTGATTTACAATATACGGTATGCCACCGGGACCGGGCCCGCTTTCCACCTCCCGGTGCCGGGCGCCGGCTATCTTCGCTCCAGCCGGCACGTCCTGTCGCGTATCACCGACTTCATCAAAGAGCAGGATCCCGACGTGGTGGGTCTCATTGAGGTCGACACCGGCTCGATTCGCACCGGGATGGTCAATCAGGCCGACTTCATTGCGCGCTCTTTGGGTCATTATTCGACCTACGAGTGCAAGTACGGCGTCTCATCGGTCAACCATTTGGTGCCGATTGTCCGCAAGCAAGCCAACGCCTTTCTGGCGGCGCCCAGAGTCCGGGGAGAACGTTTCCACTACTTCGACACGGGGATAAAGCGGCTCATCATTGAATTGGAGCTCGACGATATCGCCATCTTCTTGGTGCATCTATCGTTGAAATTCAGACACCGGCAATACCAGCTTCGCTATCTCTATGATCTGGTGCGTAAGACCGCCAAACCGGTGATCGTCGCCGGGGACTTCAACACCTACTGGGGCGATCATGAGATTTACCTGTTCACACAGGCCGCAGGCCTGGCCAGCGCCAATACCCAGGGCCTGTTCTCCTATCCCAGCCGCAGTCCTCGCAAAGAGCTGGATTTCATCTTGCACAGTGCGCAGATCGAAGTGAACCGGTTTGAAATACCCGATGTGCAGTTCTCCGATCATCTTCCCCTGGTCTGCGATTTCACCATCCTCAACGCCGATCGAAAAGCTGCATGAGCGGCAACTGGGCATTGCAGATCGACGCCGACCGCATTGCGTGGCTTACCTGTGACATGGCGGGCGCGTCGGCCAACGTGCTGTCGGGCGAGGTGGTGCGCGAGCTGGCGGAGAAGCTCAAGGAAGTCGCGGCGTTGCGCCCGGTCGGCATGATCGTGCAATCGGGCAAGCGCAACGGCTTCATCGCCGGGGCCGACATCAAGGAATTTTTGGGAATTCGCTCTCCGGCGCAAGGCTACGAGCTGGTGCGAGCCGGACAATCGGTCATGCAGCAACTCGAGGATCTTCCCTTTCCGACCGTCGCCGCGGTGCGTGGTTTCGCCTTGGGGGGCGGCCTTGAATTGGCGCTCGCATGCACGTACCGGGTCGGCGCCGACGAGGCTGCGTTGTCGCTGGGCTTGCCCGAAGTGCTGCTCGGCATTCACCCCGGATTTGGCGGCACCGTGCGCGGCGTGCAACTCATGGGTGCGCGGCCCGCGCTCGAACTGATGCTCAAAGGCCGGCCATTCAAGGGTGCGCGCGCATTACGCGTCGGATTGTTGGATGACCTCGTGCCGCCCGCCGAACTCGCCGCACGCGCCAAGTCCTTGGCGCTGCGCCGGCCGCCGAGGAGAACTGCGCCCTTCGTCGAGAGGCTGATGAATTTAGGGGCGGTACGCCCGTTTATAGCGCGACAAACCGTCGCCACCTTGCGGCGCAGCGTTCGACGCGAACACTACCCTGCCCCCTATGCCATCGTGGATCTTTGGCAGCACTACGGCGCCGCCGGAGCTGCGGGTTATGAGGCGGAGGCCCGTTCGATCAGCGAGCTGATGTGCACGCCGTCATCGCGCAACCTCGTGCGCGTCTTCATGCTGCAAGATCGCCTCAAGAGTTTGGGCGGAGATTCAACCGCCGATTTCAAGCACCTGCATGTCATCGGTGCCGGCGTCATGGGCGGCGACATTGCCGCTTGGGCGGCATTTCGCGGCATGACGGTAACCTTGCAGGATCGCAGCGAGGAGCTGATACAGCCGGCACGCACCCGCGCTCAATCCTTTTTCGAGAAACGGCTCAAGGATCCGGGGCAAGCGGCCGAGGCGATGGCGCGCCTGAAGATGGATGTCAAAGGCGAAGGTGTCGCCAACGCCGACATCGTCATCGAAGCCATTTTTGAGAACATCGAGGCGAAGCAGGCGCTGTATGCCGAGCTCGAGCCGAAGCTCAAGGCAGGTGCGGTGCTTGCGACCAACACCTCGAGCATCAGAATCGAAACTCTGTGCCGGAAACTCTCCGACCCCGGCCGGCTGGTCGGCATTCATTTCTTCAATCCCGTGGCGCAGCTGCAGCTGGTGGAAGTGGTCCAAGGCGCAGGCACCCGGCCGCAGGTCGTGCAAGACGCGCTGAAGTTCACCCGCAAGCTCGACAAGCTGCCGCTGCCCTGCAAAAGCGCGCCTGGCTTTGTGGTGAATCGCATATTGACGCCGTACGTCAATGAGGCTTTTTTCGCGCTCGAAGCGGGTACACCCGCGGCCGTAATCGATCGTGCCGCGGTGCAATTCGGCATGCCCTTGGGGCCGATTGAGCTGTCGGATGTGGTGGGCTTGGACGTTTCTCTCAACGTCGGTCGGGTCTTGGGTGAGGCCTTCCACCGGGAAGTGCCGCAGATCTTGATCAAATTGGTGGAGCAAAAAAAGCTCGGCCGCAAAAGCGGCGAAGGTTTCTATCGCTGGCAGGATGGAAAAGCGCAGAAGGATGCGCGGGAGCACGCGGCGGTGCCTGCGGATCTGCAGGACCGGCTGATTTTGCCCATGCTCAACGAGGCGGTTGTAATCTTGCGCGAGGGAACGATTCAAGACGCGGATTTACTGGATGCGGGTGCGGTATTTGCGACGGGTTTCGCGCCTTTTCGCGGCGGACCGCTGCAATATGCCAGGGATCGCGGCGTCACAGACGTTACTCACCGCCTGAACGAACTTGCAGAGCGCTATGGCGAACGCTTTCGCCCGGACGCCGGGTGGAGCCTGATTTCTCCTTGACACCCACCCGATATGAGCCACTGCTTCGCCTGCGCCATCGCGGCGTATGGTAGGATTCACAGGCAAAATCATAGGGTTGAGCCTTGAGGACAGAAGAATTTTTTGATGGACGAACGACCAGTCGACCTCGCTGTTTTGAAGACTTTCTCGCCGCTTGACGGCCTGAAGGCGGAGAACCTGCACGCGCTCGCCCGAAAAACGGTCATCCGAGAATTGGGCATGGGCCGCGTGCTGTTCAAAGAGGGCGATACCGACAAGCGCACCTTCTACCTGGTGGCCGGCCAAGTCGAGCTGAGGGCGGACGATCGCACCATGGGCGTGATCAAGGCCGGTACGGCTGAAGCGCGTGCCGCGCTGTCGCCGGGTGATGTATTCAAGTTTACGGCGCGCGCCGCGATGGATCTTGAATACATCATGATCGACAGCGACTTGCTCGACGTACTGCTGACCTGGGATCAAACCGGTCAGTACGAGGTCGCTGAGCTGCGGGGCGACGGTTTGGATGTCACGGGCGATTGGATGACCACGCTGCTGCAGACCAAGGCGTTCCATCGCATCCCGCCGGCCAATATTCAAGCGATCTTCATGCGCATGCAGCGCATCAACTATCGTGCCACCGACATCGTCATCAAGCAGGGTACCGAGGGCGATTATTTCTACGTCGTGGTTGCCGGGAAGTGCACCGTCATGCGTGAGACGCCTCTGAACAAGGAAGGCATCAAGCTTGCGGAATTGGGTCCCGGCGACAGCTTCGGCGAGGAGGCGTTGATCGCCGAGGCCAAGCGAAACGCGACGGTCACCATGTCCACCGACGGCACCTTGATGCGGCTCGGCAAGAATGATTTTCAAACCTTGCTGAATGAGCCTCTGTTGCAATGGGTCGATCAGCAGAAGGCCAGGGAAATCGTCGCCGGCGGCGGCAAGTGGCTGGATGTCCGTCTGCCCAGCGAATTTCAGAATTTCCGCATCGATGACGCGGTGAACATCCCGCTGTACTTCATTCGATTGAAGATCAACGCCCTGGACAAGAACACGCAATACGTCGTGTGCTGCGACACGGGTCGGCGCAGCTCCGCGGCCGCGTATATTTTGTGCGAGCGGGGATTTGAAGCTTATGTGCTGAAAGGCGGACTCGCTGCCAGCGAAGCCGCCCGCTCGCGCAGTGCCTGACCCGAACCCCAACTCAAAGGGCGGCGAGGGACCTGACAGCTACGTTCCGAAGCCCCGGTTCGAATACAAGGCGCCCTCGATCATCGCGGAACACAAGTATCTCACCATTATTTTTGTGCTGGCGATCATTGCGGCGGCGGTGTATCTGTTCAGCGCGCCGCACAAACCGCTTACCATCGAGCCCCCGCCACCTCCGCCGGTTTACATCGAACCGATTCCACAGCGCTCATGACGCCTGCGCTACCGGCCTGACGGTGGCGCGCATCTCAATCGGTCTTCCGTAACAGGACTGGTACGCCTGTCCGTAGTTCATGCCGCTGTCGCGGAACGGCGAGCGCTCGAGCTTGTTGGCCCAGATCGCCACGCGGATGCGCTCGCGACGGTCATCGACATTCGAGCTGTTGAGAAACTCGCCGTTGACCGAGAACTCCCGGATGAACTCCAGTTCGATGTCACGATCCAGATGCGTGAGCGGCTGCATTCGCCGCAGCGTACACCGGGCGGTGCGCATTTGTCTGTCTGCCAACGCACTCACCGAAGCGGCGGTCCTTACATCGTGTGCGTCGGCTTGTCTCCGCCGAGTGCGCCGGCAAGATAGTTTTCGATCTTCTTTTGAGTGTTGCCGCGGTCTTGATCGCTGAACTGAACGCCGATGCCGGCGGTCCTCTTGCCCTGCGCGCCCTTCGGCGTCATCCATATCACGCGGCCGGCCACGGGTAGCTTCTCTTCCTCACCCATGAGATTGAGCAGCATGAATACCTCGTCGCCCAAACGATAGTTGCTGTTCGTCGGAATGAACAAGCCGCCGTTTTTCACGAAAGGCATGTAGGCGAGATACAGCGCGCTCTTATCCTTGATGGTAAGCGTCAGCAGGCCTGGTTTGTTACTTGGACTTCGCAATTCCTTCGTTTCCCGCAATGAGCATTACTTCCCCAGCGCTGTTCGACCACCGACCAGCAAGGCCTCGAGCGCCAATTGTTGATTCATACCGGTCGATGCGAGACGCCTGACGTCGCGCGCGGCGTCCAGCAGCTCGAATAGGGCCCTTATCTTGGGCTTAAGTAAAGCGGCAGGCAAGCGGACCGGTTCCGCAGTTTGCGGTGAAGTCACCGCGCCCAGTGATGCATGTACTCGCCGTGTGATCCAGTTCTCAAGCCAAGTGATACGTACGCCCGGATTGGATCGGACCCAGCGTTCGGCCAGCAAGGTCACATCCACCGACCCTTCAGCCAGTTCGGTGATGCTTTGGCGCATGTCGGCATCGATCGCGGCCAAGCCCTCGGCATCCAACTGCACCGCGAGCAGCGGCGCGCCGCCGGCCAAGGCAAGCGCGGCATGCCACGGGTTCGCACCGGACGGGTTCGCACCGGGCGCGTTCCTCTGAAGCCATGCGACGGCCTCATCCGTCGCGGGCGGGCTCAAGCGTAGGCGCAAGCAACGGCTGGCGACGGTGGCCGGCAGGCGGTGGTTTGGCCGCGCGATCATGATGAGCACGGTGTCGGCGGACGGTTCCTCCAATGTCTTTAGGAAGGCATTGGCGCCGTTTGCGTTCAACGCCTCCGCGCCCTCGATGACGCCCACCTTGTAGCCGCCGCGATAGCTCTTCAACGTCAAGGACTCGATGAGCTCTCGTACCTGATCAATCTTGATCTGCTGAGCATCATCTTCCAGGCGCACGACATGGGCATCGGGGTGGGTGTCCGAGCGCAGCAAGCGGCACGACGGGCAGGCATCGCAAGGA
>Ga0193728_1001830_pt1 | contig 10954 bp, 4 predicted proteins | sample U1c1metaG_FD_143037 | JGI IMG/M metagenome (GOLD analysis project Ga0193728, IMG submission 143037) | Soil microbial communities from a riparian zone of the East river system, Colorado, United States - U1c1 | ecosystem: Environmental > Terrestrial > Soil > Riparian zone | place: USA: East River... | reverse complement strand
GGTTCGCACCGTTCCTTGTGAACCGCGCGCTTCCGGCGGCGTGGTCGATCGTGACTCCCGCACAGGCGATCGAGGCGCGCTATGTCGGAGCCGCCGCGACACTGCGTGCCCTGGTCCCCGACGAACGGATGGTCGAGGAGGCTGCCGCAGCGCTGACGCCACTCGCCCTTAACCTGGACACGATCGGGCGACCGTTGGCCGCGGGATTCGCCGCACTGCCGCTCGAGGACGATCCGTATCGACGTCTCTGGCAGGTCGCGGGAACTCTGCGGGAACATCGAGGGGATGGGCACGTCGTTGCGCTCGTCAGCCTGGGCATCGCGGGGCTGACCACTCTCGTGCTGCGAGCCGGGGTCGATCTCGATGCCACGTCGATGAAGAGGGCGCGCGGCTGGACGGACGAGGAGTGGGACTCCGAGGCCGCTCGTCTGGTCGAGCGCGGGCTGCTCGGTTCGGATCACCGCATCGCGCCAGCCGGAGCCGACCTGCTGAATCAGGCGGAGGAACTCACCAATCGCTTGGCGACGGGACCGCTGAAGAATCTGGACGACGCGGCGTTGCTCGAGGTCGCGAGGCGCCTCGCACCCGTTGCGCGCGCGGTGACCTCGCTGTTGCCGCAGCCGAATCCAATCGGGATGCCGGAGTCATGGGACCCGGTGAGCGACCCGGAGGCGGAGCTCATCGCCGCCTCGCCAGCCGGCCCGCGCGCCGCTTAGTACCCGACGGTGGTCGTGAACAAGATGCCGTTCCACGTCCAGGCGTATCCTCTCTCCGACAGCGTCAGGCCGCTCTTGGCAAACTCGCTCGGTGTTGCACAGGTCGACTCTGCGGAAATGCCGCCGTTCGTCGTGTCGTCCCGGCTCCACATGAGACAGATGCCGGTGTCACTCCGACCGGTCCAGAGCGTCGTGCCATCGGGCGAGGTAAGAATGCGGTGTACGGAGGCGGGCTGGATGGCGAATGGGGTGGTACTCCCCGGCAGCGGGTATTCCTTGTCCGCCTCGGTCTGAGGCACAAGCAGCGACTTGAGCGCGGCAGCCGCGTCCGCAGTCGGTGCCGGAGCCGGAGTGCTGGATGCGGGTGCGGCACCGATCGACGGACTCGCCGCGGGGTGAGCGACCAGAACGCCAATCGCCGCGCCTGCGAAAAGCCCGACGACAACGATGACTGGAACCAAGGTCTTGCGCCGAGGGGCCGGGACTTTGACATCGGGCAGATCCTCATGGATGGCCGGTCCCGGCGTGACCTCCGGCATTGTGACCTCGCGCTCGCGCTCGCGCTCGCGCTCGACCGCGACCGATGCCGCATCCGCCTCGACGAGGCGACGGAGGGCATCCTGTGCCTCGGCGATCTCGGCCGGACTCTCCGCGCGCCCAAATGCAATCCGTTCAAGCTGTGCCCTGGTGGGCTCGCTGTCGTCAGCAGGTGCGGTCATGGTCGAAACTTTACGACGCTCGGGCGGCCACGAGGTAGCTATGAAATGGCGAGAGAGGGGTGTTATAGCCCAATTTCCGAAACTGGTCAAGGAATAACTTGCACCTGTGGACAGTTTCGGCCTATAGTTGTTCTTTGCGCTCCCAGATAATCCCTGCCGTCATATTGCGGACGGCACGGCATGCGCCCCGAGTATAGCGGCGGGGCAGACCCTCGATAAATCAAGGATCTGGTGGGCAAATCTCTCTTACCGACAGTTATGGCCCTTGATGGCCCACGGAGGTTATTTCCTTGGCTGCTGCGAAAAACGCAACCACCAACAAGTCCCCCAAGAACGGCCGCTCAGCTTCGCGGCTTTCGTTCGCCAAGATCACCGACACTCTCACCGTTCCCGATCTGCTCGCGCTGCAGACCGAGAGCTTTGACTGGCTCGTCGGGAACGATATCTGGAAGAACCGCACGGCGGAGGGTGTGGCCCAGGGCCGCACAGATCTTCCTGCCCAGAGCGGGCTCGACGAGATCTTCGAGGAGATTTCTCCGATCGAAGACCTCGGCGAGACCATGCAGCTGTCGTTCACTGGTCCGGAACTTGAAGAGCCCAAGTACTCGATCGACGAGTGCAAGGAGCGCGGCAAGACCTTCGCCGCTCCTCTTTATGTGAACGCGGAGTTCATGAACCACCTCACGGGTGAGATCAAGACCCAGACGGTGTTCATGGGCGACTTCCCGCTCATGACCGAAAAGGGCACGTTCATCATCAACGGCACGGAGCGCGTCGTCGTTTCGCAGCTGGTGCGTTCGCCCGGTGTCTACTTCGACCGCATCCCCGAGAAGCTGTCAGATAAAGACATCTACTCCGCTCGCATCATCCCGAGCCGTGGAGCCTGGCTCGAGTTCGAGATCGACAAGCGCGACCAGGTCGGCGTTCGCATCGACCGCAAGCGCAAGCAGAGCGTCACCGTCTTCCTGAAGGCCCTTGGTCTCACCAGCGAGCAGATCCTCGAGGAGTTCAAGAACTTCCCGTCGATCGCCCTCACCCTTGAGAAGGACACCATCCTCACCAAGGAAGAGGCCCTCAAGGACATCTACCGCAAGCTCCGTCCGGGAGAGCAGGTTGCCGCCGAGGCTGCGCGCGCGCTCCTCGACAACTTCTACTTCAACGGCAAGCGCTACGACCTGGCAAAGGTTGGTCGTTACAAGATCAACCGCAAGCTTGGGCTTGACGCTCCGCTGACTAACTCGGTGCTGACCGTCGAGGACATCCTCGCGACGATCAAGTACCTGGTTGCCCTGCACGACGAGACGTCGGTGGATGTTACGAAGCACGAGAACTCCTTCCCCACCATCAAGGGCATCCGCGATGGCAAGAAGGTGGATGTCCGTCTCGACATCGACGACATCGACCACTTCGGCAACCGTCGCATCCGCGCGGTCGGCGAGCTCATCCAGAACCAGGTTCGCACCGGCCTGTCCCGTATGGAGCGCGTCGTTCGCGAGCGCATGACCACGCAGGACATCGAGGCCATTACGCCGCAGACGCTCATCAACGTGCGTCCCGTCGTTGCCGCGATCAAGGAGTTCTTCGGAACGAGCCAGCTGTCCCAGTTCATGGACCAGAACAACCCGCTCGCGGGCCTGACCCACAAGCGTCGCCTTTCCGCGCTGGGCCCAGGTGGCCTCTCCCGTGAGCGCGCCGGTGTCGAGGTGCGTGACGTTCACCCGTCGCACTACGGCCGCATGTGCCCGATCGAAACTCCTGAGGGCCCGAACATTGGTCTGATCGGTTCGCTCGCATCCTTCGCCCGCATCAACGCGTTCGGCTTCATTGAGACGCCGTACCGTCGCGTTGTCAACGGCAAGGTCACCACGACGATCGACTACCTCACTGCGAGCGAGGAGGACGACTTCATCGTCGCCCAGGCCAACGCTCCGCTGAAGCCCGACGCCCACTTCGCCGAAGCTCGCGTGCTCGCACGTAAGAAGGGTGGAGAGGTCGACCTCATCCCGACCGAAGACATCGGCTACATGGATGTCTCCCCGCGCCAGATGGTCTCGGTCGCGACCTCGCTCATCCCATTCCTCGAGCACGACGATGCAAACCGCGCGCTCATGGGCGCGAACATGCAGCGCCAGGCCGTCCCGCTGCTGCGCAGCGAGAGCCCGCTGGTCGGAACCGGCATGGAGGGCTTCGCGGCCATCGACGCCGGCGACGTCATCACCGCCGACAAGGCCGGCGTTGTCGCGGAGGTCTCAGCAGATGTCGTGACCATCCAGCTGGATGAGGGTGGAACGCAGGACTACTTCCTGCGCAAGTTCGACCGCTCCAACCAGGGCACCTCGTACAATAACCGCGTCATCGTCTCCGCAGGCGACCGCGTCGAAGCCGGACAGGTTCTCGCGGACGGACCGGCAACGGAGAATGGCGAGCTCGCGCTCGGCAAGAACCTCCTCGTGGCGTTCATGCCGTGGGAGGGCCATAACTTCGAAGACGCGATCATCCTGAGCCAGAACCTGGTCAAGGACGACGTGCTCTCCTCGATTCACATCGAGGAATACGAAGTGGATGCCCGCGACACGAAGCTCGGTAAGGAAGAGATCACCCGCGACCTGCCGAACGTCAGCCCGGAGCTTCTGGCTGACCTCGACGAGCGCGGCATCATCCGCATCGGTGCAGAGGTTCGCCCCGGCGACATCCTGGTCGGCAAGGTCACGCCTAAGGGCGAGACCGAGCTGTCAGCCGAGGAGCGCCTGCTGCGTGCCATCTTCAACGAGAAGAGCCGCGAAGTTCGCGACACCTCGCTCAAGGTGCCACACGGTGAGGCCGGCACGATTATCGCCGTCAAGGAGTTCTCCGCAGACAACGATGACGAACTGGGCTCCGGCGTCAACCAGCGCGTGGTCGTGTACATCGCCCAGAAGCGCAAGATCACCGAGGGCGACAAGCTCGCCGGTCGTCACGGCAACAAGGGCGTCATCTCGAAGATCCTTCCGGTCGAAGACATGCCGTTCCTCGAAGACGGAACCCCGGTCGACATCATCCTGAACCCGCTCGGTATCCCTGGACGAATGAACTTCGGCCAGGTACTGGAGACCCACCTCGGGTGGATCGCGAAGCAGGGGTGGGAGATCAAGGGCAGCCCGAAGTGGGCCGAGAAGATCACTGAGGAAGCCCGCAGTGCCGCACCTGGCACGAAGGTCGCAACCCCGGTGTTCGACGGCGCGCTCGAGGCCGAGATCGAGGGACTCCTCGACTCGACGCTCAAGACTCGCGACGGTGACCGCCTGATCGACTCCAGTGGAAAGACCCGCCTCTTCGACGGCCGCTCGGGCGAGCCGTTCCCCGAGCCCGTATCTGTCGGCTACATGTACATCCTGAAGCTGCACCACCTCGTCGACGACAAGATCCACGCACGCTCCACTGGCCCGTACTCGATGATCACCCAGCAGCCGCTCGGTGGTAAGGCGCAGTTCGGTGGCCAGCGCTTCGGTGAGATGGAGGTCTGGGCCCTCGAGGCCTATGGCGCTGCATACGCACTGCAGGAGCTGCTCACGATCAAGTCCGACGACATCCTCGGTCGCGTCAAGGTGTACGAGGCCATCGTCAAGGGCGAGAACATCCAGGAGCCCGGTATTCCGGAGAGCTTCAAGGTTCTGATCAAGGAGATGCAGTCGCTGTGCCTGAACGTCGAGGTTCTCTCGGCCGATGGTTCGGCAGTCAATCTGCGCGATACGGATGACGAAGTCTTCCGTGCCGCGGAAGAGCTTGGCATCAACATCTCCACGCGGTTCGAGTCCTCGTCGATCGACGAAATCTGAGTTGATAGCTCCCTTCGTCGCAACCCCGCTCATCACAACTAAAGCTTTTCGTTTCTAAGAGAGAAGACAACACATTGCTCGACGTTCACGCGTTTGACGAAATCAAGATCGGTCTCGCGACCGCAGACGACATCCGTCGCTGGTCGCACGGTGAGGTTAAGAAGCCAGAGACGATCAACTACCGCACCCTGAAGCCGGAGAAGGACGGTCTCTTCGGAGAGCAGATCTTCGGACCGAGCCGCGACTGGGAGTGCTCGTGCGGCAAGTACAAGCGAGTCCGCTTCAAAGGAATCGTGTGCGAGCGCTGTGGCGTGGAGGTCACCAAGTCCTCCGTTCGTCGCGAGCGCATGGGCCACATCGAGCTCGCCGCTCCGGTCACGCACATCTGGTACTTCAAGGGTGTGCCGAGCCGCCTCGGTTACCTGCTCGACATGGCGCCGAAGGACCTCGAGAAGGTCATCTACTTCGCCGCGTACATGATCATCTCCGTCGACGAGTCCGCTCGTCACGAAGACATGCCAGGGCTGGAGAACGAGCTTCGCCTCGAGATCAAGACGCTCGAGGGACAGCGGGATGCTCGCATCGCCGAGCGCCTCAGCAAGCTCGAGGAGGACCTCGCCGCACTTGAGGCCGAGGGCGCCAAGAGCGACCAGAAGCGTCGGGTGCGCGACGGCGCGGAGAAGGAGATGGGCCAGGCCCGTAAGTCCTTCGACGAGCAGATCGCTCAGCTCGAGCGTGTCTGGGAGGACTTCCGCACGCTCAAGGTCGGCGACCTCAAGCCAGAGGATGCCGTCTTTCACGATCTGCAGGACCGCTTCGGCCTGTACTTCGAGGCGTTCATGGGCGCAGAGGCCATCCAGAAGCGTCTGCAGGACTTCGACCTCACGGCCGAGTCCGAGCTTCTGCACGACCAGATTGCCAACGGCAAGGGACAGAAGAAGATCCGCGCAATCAAACGACTGCGCGTCGTCAACTCCTTCCTGCAGACCGGCAACTCGCCGGCCGCCATGGTGCTCGAGGTTGTGCCGGTCATCCCGCCGGAGCTTCGCCCGATGGTGCAGCTCGACGGTGGCCGCTTCGCGACCTCCGACCTCAACGACCTCTACCGTCGTGTGATCAACCGCAACAACCGTCTGCGTCGTCTGCTTGATCTCGGTGCTCCTGAGATCATCGTCAACAACGAGAAGCGGATGCTGCAGGAGGCCGTGGACGCACTGTTCGACAACGGTCGCCGCGGTCGCCCCGTTACGGGTACTGGTAACCGCGCCCTCAAGTCCCTGAGCGACATGCTCAAGGGAAAGCAGGGTCGGTTCCGCCAGAACCTGCTCGGAAAGCGCGTGGACTACTCCGGCCGTTCGGTCATCATCGTTGGTCCGCAGCTCAAGCTGCACCAGTGTGGTCTCCCGAAGCAGATGGCTCTCGAGCTGTTCAAGCCGTTCGTGATCAAGCGCCTCATCGACCTGAGCCACGCTCAGAACATCAAGAGCGCCAAGCGCATGGTCGAGCGCAGCCGTCCGCAGGTGTGGGACGTGCTCGAGGAGATCATCCGCGAGCGCCCCGTGCTGCTGAACCGTGCGCCAACCCTTCACCGTCTGGGCATCCAGGCGTTCGAGCCTCAGCTCGTTGAAGGCAAGGCCATCCAGCTTCACCCGCTCGTGTGTGCCGCGTTCAACGCCGACTTCGACGGTGACCAGATGGCAGTCCACCTGCCGCTGTCTGTCGAGGCGCAGGCCGAGGCACGCATCCTGATGCTCGCGTCGAACAACATCCTGAAGCCGTCGGATGGCCGTCCGGTCACCCTGCCAACGCAGGACATGATCATCGGGCTCCACCACCTGACCACGCTCAAGGACGGTTCCACCGGTGAGGGCCGCGCGTTCTCGTCGATCGCCGAGGCTATCCTCGCGCTCGACCAGCACACGCTCGACCTGAACGCCAAGGTGCGCATTCGCCTCGAGCACGTCTACTTCGCCGACGGCGAGGCCCCAGAGGGCTTCGTTCAGGGCGACACGGTTCTCATGAACACGACCCTCGGTCGCGCACTCTTCAACGAGACGCTTCCGACGGACTACCCGTACATGGAGACCGTGGCAGACAAGGGCCAGCTGTCCGCGATCGTCAACGACCTCGCGGAGCGCTACCCCAAGGTTGAGGTTGCTGCGGCGCTCGACCGGATCAAGGATGCCGGTTTCCACTGGGCAACCCGTTCCGGCGTTACCGTCGCGCTGTCCGACATCCTGACTCCTCCGAACAAGCGCGAGATCATCTCGGGCTACGAGAAGCAGGCCGCCAAGGTGCAGGACCAGTTCGACAAGGGTCTGACCACCGAGGCGGAGCGTCGCCAGGAGCTCATCGAGATCTGGAACCGTGCGACCGCTGAGGTTGCCAAGGCGATGGAAGACAACCTTCCCGAGTCGAACAACATCAACCGCATGGTTTCCTCCGGAGCTCGTGGTAACTGGATGCAGGTTCGCCAGATCGCCGGTATGCGTGGGCTCGTGTCGAACCCGAAGGGTGAGATCATCCCGCGCCCGATCGTCAACAGCTACCGCGAGGGCCTCTCCGTGGCCGAGTACTTCATCTCGACCCACGGTGCCCGCAAGGGACTGGCCGACACGGCACTGCGTACCGCTGACTCCGGCTACCTGACCCGTCGACTCGTCGACGTGTCGCAGGACGTCATCATCCGTGAGGACGACTGCGGAACGACCAAGGGTCTCGACATGCCCATCGCAACGCAGGATGCCAGCGGCAACTGGGTGCGCGACGTCAACGTCGAGAACTCGGTCTACGCCCGCAGCCTCGCGGCTGACGCGGTCGACGCCAAGGGCAAGGTCATCGCGGAGGCTGGCGCCGATGTTGGTGACGTGCTGCTCGAGACGCTGCTTGCGGCCGGTGTGAACCAGATCAAGGTTCGTTCCGTGCTCACGTGTGAGTCTGCTGTCGGTGTGTGTGCGGTCTGCTACGGCCGTTCGCTTGCGACCGGACTGCTCGTCGACATCGGCGAGGCCGTCGGAATCATCGCGGCCCAGTCGATCGGCGAGCCCGGAACCCAGCTCACGATGCGTACCTTCCACACGGGTGGTGTCGCATCTGCGGATGACATCACGCAGGGTCTGCCGCGTGTCACCGAGCTGTTCGAGGCGCGTACGCCGAAGGGTGCATCCCCGATTGCTGAGGCGGCTGGCCGCATCACGATCGAGGACACCGATCGCAGCCGTCGCTTGATCCTGACACCGGACAACGGTGACGAGCCGCACGTCTACCCGGTTCTTCGTCGCGCAACCCTCCTCGTTGAGGATGGCCAGCACGTCGAGCTCGGTACGCAGCTCCACATCGGAAACCTTGACCCGAAGGAAGTTCTTCGCGTCAAGGGTGTTCGCGCGGTGCAGCTGCACCTCGTGGACGGCGTCCAGGGCGTTTACCGCTCACAGGGTGTCCCGATCCACGACAAGCACATCGAGGTCATCGTTCGCCAGATGCTGCGGAAGGTGACCGTCGTCGAGCACGGCGACACCGACCTGCTGCCCGGCGAGCTGGTCGACCGGCTCAAGTACAACGAGCTCAACCGCGCCGCCCTCACCGAAGGCAAGCAGACGGCATCTGCTCGCCAGGAGGTCATGGGTATCACCAAGGCATCCCTCGCGACGGAGTCGTGGCTGTCGGCCGCGTCCTTCCAGGAGACCACGCGTGTTCTCACGCAGGCCGCCATGGAGGGCAAGTCCGACCCGCTGATGGGCCTGAAGGAAAACGTCATCATCGGAAAGCTGATCCCGGCCGGTACCGGTCTTCCGAAGTACCGCGACGTGTCGGTCGAGGCCACCGAGGAGGCAAAGTCGGAGCGTTACCCGAACCGCATCTTCACGGATGAGTCGGCGTTCAACGAGTCCGATCTGAGCTTCGTCGACTTCGACAGCTTCAGCTCGGATGACTACACCCCGGGTACCTACAACTAGTCTGCGCGGCGAGCATAGCTCGCGGCCGGGCTGGATCGAGTGATCGCCCCTTCCGGGCGATTGTGCCGAGATCTCGGAACATAGCGAACGGCCCGTCACTTCGGTGGCGGGCCGTTCGTCGTATCGGGTTATCCGACATGGTTGACGGTGGGCGCACCATCAACAATCACGCAACGGGACGACGACGATATCCAACTGCAACAAAAAATGCTGTACGCTAGCGGAACTGAAACTGATATTTCGATGGAGTCTGCCTGTGTTCAATACCCGGATCATCGCGACGGGAATGGTTCCGTTCGTCCGTCGTTCGGACTCGCAGGTCGATCTTCTCGCCGCTCTCGCAGTGCGTGACCTGTTCGACTCGAGCGGCCTCGACCGCTCCCTCGTGCAGGAGGCGTACGTCGGCACCTCCAAGGGCGGAAGCCTGATTGGCCAGCGCGCGCTGCGGTTCGCCGGGCTCGCCACCGGGATGCCGATCTTCAACGTCGAGAACGCCTGCGCGTCGAGCGCCGTCGCCTTTTATCTTGCGAACCGCGCGATCGAGGATGAGCGGATCGAGGCAGCTCTCGTCGTCGGCGTCGACCGGCTCTCGGATCTGGGCAAGGGCTCCCTGCCGGTGCAGGAGACCGAGTGGGACGGCCGCGCCGGCGTAACCAACCCCGTGGTCTATGCAATGCGCGCGACCCGCTACATGCACGACACCGGGGCGACGGTCGAGGATCTCGCCCGGGTCTCGGTCAAGAGCCGGCACTTCGCGAACCTCAATCCCTATGCGCAGATGTCCGGGACCACAACCGTCGAGGAGGTGCTCGCCTCTGCGCCGATCGCCGATCCGTTGACCCTGTTCCAGTGCTCCGCCAAGAGCGACGGCGCCACCGCGGTCCTGCTCGTCTCCGACCGCCTGGCTCAGAAGCTGGGCCGCAGCGGTCCGAGGGTGCGCGCTTCCGAGGTGCGTTCCGGCTCGTTCTCCGCGGCCGCCCGCGATATCACCCACCCCGACATCACCACCCGCGCCGCGGTGGCCGCATACGAGGCCGCCGGCCTGGAGCCATCCGACCTCGACGTCGTGGAACTGCACGACGCCTTCAGCATCGCGGAACTGCTTTACACGGAAGAGTTGGGACTGGCCGAACATGGCAGCGCGGCGGAGCTCCTGGGCCGCGGCGGCACCTCCGACCTGAGCAGCTCCGCCGGCGCGGTGGTCAACACCAGCGGCGGCCTGCTCGGGCGCGGGCATCCGATCGGCGCGACGGGTCTCGCGCAAATCATCGAACTCACCCTGCAGCTCACCGGCCGTGCAGGCGCGCGCCAGCGCGTGGATGCCCGCGCGGGCCTCGCCCACGTCACGGGCGGCGGTGCCTCCGGCTTCGACAACGGCGCCTGCGCCGTGACCGTGCTCACAAAGGACTGAGGGCAACCATGACCGATCTCACCGTCTGGCCGCGCGCGCTGCCCGCGGCACTGACTGCGCTTTCCGAGCAGGTCGCCGCGGTGCTCGGAATGTCGTCGCACCCCGTGAGCCAACTGTCCGAACTCGGCGCCGCGGACGGACCTCTCCTGGTCGTCCTCACGGGCGCCGAACTGGGTCATTCCGAGCTGTTCCCTGCGCTCGAACGAATCATCGACGGCCGCAGCGCGCCCACCGCCCTGGTGATCGGCGACGGCTGGATCGGCACAGAGGGCCCCGACATCTCAGCCGCTCTCGTCGGTGCAGGCACAGTAGCGCTCGCGCGGTCAATTGCCGTGCG
>Ga0193728_1001829_pt1 | contig 10954 bp, 11 predicted proteins | sample U1c1metaG_FD_143037 | JGI IMG/M metagenome (GOLD analysis project Ga0193728, IMG submission 143037) | Soil microbial communities from a riparian zone of the East river system, Colorado, United States - U1c1 | ecosystem: Environmental > Terrestrial > Soil > Riparian zone | place: USA: East River... | reverse complement strand
CTGAGGGCGGCCGGTTGCGCCGGGGGCAGACCGAAACGGCCCCGGGACACGATGAGCGTCCCGGGGCCAGTTTCGCGTGGTGTTCGGTGCTTTTTTAGTGCTCGCCGTCCGCCGGGGGTGCGTCCGGGCCGCTGGACACCTCGGCCGGGGCGGCGTGGCCGTTGCCCTCGACCGCGTGCTGGCCGTGGCCGTTGCCCTCCACTGCGCGGTGGCCGTTGCCGGCGGGCAGCGGGACGCTCTCGGTGGCGAGGTTGTACAGGCGGGTCCGGACCTTGCCGACCGCGCCGCGCATGCCCGGCGCCGGCACGTCGCCGGTGCCGCCGAGGTCGGGCAGGGGCTCGTAGTCCGGCCGGGACTCGAGCACGGCCCGCGCCTCCTCGTCGACCGGGGCGGTCTCCTCGATGAACTCGCCGCTGGGAAGCTGGCGGATGATGCCGGTCTCCACGCCGTGCTCGAGCAGGTGCACGTCCTTGCGCTGCAGGCCGAGGCAGATCCGCTTGGTGATGATGTAGGCCAGGATCGGGCCCACCAGCCAGGCCACCTGGGCGATCTGGGTCGTCAGGTAGAGCGAGACATTGAAGTGGTCGGCGATGATGTCGTTGGCGCCCTCGGCCCACAGGACGCCGTAGAACGTGATCACGGCCATGCCGATCGCGGTCCGGGTCGGCGCGTTCCGCGGCCGGTCCAGCAGGTGGTGCTCCCGTTTGTCGCCGGTCACCCACTGCTCGATGAACGGCCAGACCGCGGCCCCGGTGAAGATCAGGCCGAGCGGGACCAGGGCCGGGACGAACACGTTGAAGGCAAAGTCGTGCCCGAGGACCTCCCAGTTCCAGGCCGGGAACACCCGCAGGGCGCCCTCCAGCATGCCCATGTAGAAGTCGGGCTGGGAGCCCGCCGACATGGCCACCGGGTTATACGGCCCGTACAGCCAGACCGGGTTGATCTGCGCGGCGGCCCCGGCCAGGGCCAGGATGCCGAAGATGAAGAAGAAGTACGCCCCGGTCTTGGCCATGAAGTAGGGGTACATCGGCTGGCCGACCACGTTCTGGTTGGTCCGGCCCTTGCCCGGCATCTGGGTGTGCTTCTGGAACACCATGATGAACAGGTGCGCGGTGATCAGCGCCAGGAGCAGGCCGGGGATGACCAGGACGTGCAGGATGTACATCCGCGGCACGATGTCGTTGCCGGGGAACGGGCCGCCGAACAGGAAGAAGGCCAGGTAGGTCCCGACGATCGGGATGGACTGGAGGACGCCCTCCAGGATCCGCAGGCCGGCGCCGGACAGCAGGTCGTCGGGCAGCGAGTAGCCGAACAGCCCCTCGATCAGGCCGAGGGTGAACAGGGTGATCCCGATCAGCCAGTTGACCTCGCGCGGCTTGCGGTAGGCGCCGGTGAAGAAGATCCGGATCATGTGGGCGAAGATCGCCGCCATGAACAGGTCGGCCGCCCAGTGGTGGATCTGCCGCATGAGCAGGCCGCCGCGCACGTCGAAGCTGATGTCCAGCGTCGAGGCGTAGGCCCGGCTCATCTTCACGCCCTCAAGGGGCAGGTACGAGCCGTGGTAGGTGATCGTGCTCATGCTCGGCTGGAAGAACAGCGTCAGGAACGTGCCGGTCAGCAGCAAGATGATGAACGAGTACAGCGCGATCTCGCCCAGCAGGAACGACCAGTGGTCGGGGAAGATCTTCCGCAGGAAGATGCGGATCCCCCGGGCTCCGTGCAGCCGGTCGTCGAGGAAGGTGCCGACGCCTTCCAGCGCGCGGTTAGTGCTCATGACCGCTCCCAGAAGCTCGGTCCTACTGGCTCATGGTAATCGCTCTGGGCGACGAGGTAACCCTGCGCGTTCAGCATCAGCGGCAGCTGCGGCAGCGGCCGGGAGGCCGGCCCGAAGATGACCTTCGCGCCGCGGGCCGCGTCGAAGGTCGACTGATGGCACGGGCACAGGATGTGGTGCGTGGTCTGCTCGTACAGGGCCGCGGGGCAGCCCAGGTGCGGGCAGATCTTCGAGTAGGCGACGATGTTGTCGACGGTCCAGTTCATGACCGTCGGCGCCTTGAGCTCGTCGGGGCCGAACTTGATCAGGGTGGTCGCGGCCTTGGCCAGGGCGTCGTCGTTGTCGGCGAAGCCCTCGGGGATGACGCTGAGCGAGGCGCCCGGCGAGTTGAACTCGGCCGGCGTCAGCGGCCGGTTGGTGCCGTAGACGACCAGCCGGGTGCCGCGCTTCCAGACGGTGTGATCCAGGCTCTTCTCCGGCAGCGGCCCGCTGTCCCGGAGCAGGACGATCGGGGCGATGACCGCCGGCACGGTGGCGGCGATCAGCGTCCGGCGGATGATCGGCCGCTTGACGAACTGACTCGCCTCCGCGCCCTCCTCGAACGTCTTCGCGAACGCGGCCTTGTTCTCCGGCGTGGACCGCAGCACGTGGCGCTGCTCGGTGAGCTCCACGTTCGGCATCAGCCGCCGGACCCAGATGACGGCGCCGGCGCCCAGCGCGAGGAAGGCGACGGCCATGGTGAGGCCGAGGGCCAGGTTGGAGTGGAACACGTTGTTGATCGTGTGCACCCGGAAGATCACGTAGCTCGCGATGAAGCCGAGGCCGGCCAGCATGGCGATCGTGAAGCAGGCCGCCACGGCCCGCTCGGCCCGCTTGGCGCTGGGCAGGTCCTCCGGGCCGGCGGGCAGCTCGCGGACCTCCGCCGGCTCGCCGCGCTGGTCGGCGAGCAGCGTCCGAGCCTGGGCCGGCGCCGGCGTGCCGATCACCCGGTGCCGGGCCTGACCCTCGTCGGGCTCGCCGCCCGACGCGGCCAGGTCGGCCATCAGGTCCTCCCCGCGCTCAGGCTCGGCCGGCCCGTTCGTCTCACTCATGTGTCTTCGTCTTTCCGTGCTTCGCAGTGATCCAGATCGCGACCAGCACCATGAACAGCAGCAGGCCCAGGAAGGCCACCAGGCCCTCGGTCGTCGGCCCGATCCGGCCCAGGCTGAAGCCGCCGGGGTTGGTCTCGGAGCGAACGCCGGTGACGTAGGCCACGACGTCGCGCTTCTGGTCCGGGGTGAGGGTGGCGTCGTTGAAGACCGGCATCGCCTCGGGCCCGGTCAGCATCGCCTCGTAGATCTGCGTCGGCGTGGCCTGGGTGAGCGCGGGCGCGAACTTGCCGTTGGTCAGGGCGCCGCCCGCGCCGACGAAGTTGTGGCACTGGGCGCAGTCCGCGACGAACAGCTGCTGGCCCAGGCCCACGTCCGCGCCGGACGTGCTGACCTGCGCGGCCGACGGGATGGCCGGTCCGCCGCCCAGGGAGGCGATGTAGGCCGCGACCGCGTGGGTCTGCGCCGTGTTGAGCTCCGGCGGCTTGCGCGCGTTCTCGGCCCCGAGCTCGGCGGCCGGCATGCGGCCCGTGCTCACCTGGAAGTCAACCGCCGCCGCGCCCACGCCGATCAGGCCGGGCGCCACGCCGGGCTGGCCCTGCGCTCCCGCCCCGTGGCACGTCGCGCAGTCCTGCAGGAAGATCGTGTGCCCCTGGCTGATCTGGGCGGAGTCGACCGTCGCCGGCGGGGCCGCAGCCGCGCCGGCGCCGCCCCCGGTGATCGACGCGTAGAGCGCGCCCACCAGGAGGAGTCCGAGAAAGAGGATGGCGTAACCCGCCGCCGGGTGCCGCCGCCTTGAGGTGATCCAGCTCACAGCGTTCCCCAAGTTCCGGGTCAGTGGATCAGGTAGATGGTCGTGAACAAGCCAATCCAGACGACGTCCACGAAGTGCCAGTAGTACGACACGACGATGGCGCTCACCTGCTGCTCATGAGTGAACTTCTTGGCGGCGAACGTCCTGCCGAGCAGGAACAGGAACGCGACGAGGCCGCCGGAGACGTGCAGGCCGTGGAAGCCGGTCGTCAGGAAGAAGACCGAGCCGTAGTTGCTGGCCGAGATGGTCACGTGCTGCTTGTTGATCAGGTCGAGGTACTCGTAGCCCTGGCCCAGGACGAAGTACAGGCCCATCAGGAACGACAGCACGTACCACTCGCGCAGTCCCCACTTGGCCACGTTGAAGATCGAGGCGGTCCGGCGGATCTGGCCGCGCTCCACGGCGAACACGCCGAGCTGGCAGGTCACGCTGGACAGCAGCAGCACGATGGTGTTGGTCGTGGCGAGCGGCAGGTCCAGGTGCGCCATGGGCCAGTGCTGGCCCAGGCCCTTATCCACCGCCCTGATGGTGAAGTACATGGCAAAGAGGCCCGCGAAAAACATGAGCTCTGAGGACAACCAGATAATTGTCCCCACGCTGACGAGGCTGGGCCGGCTCGCGGTGGTGCGCGGGGTCACCTCAGTAGTTGCTGTCGCCACGTGGACATTATTACGACACCGCGTAGGTCTTCGTGCCCCGACCCCCCGGGTCGGTACCATCCAGTTCCATGAAGGTCGTTGTGTATAGCCACGATGCGGACACCCGCGCCCGGATACGGCTCGCCATCGGGCGCCGCCCGGCCGCGGACGTGCCCGAGGCAGAAGTCATCGAAGTAGCCACTCAGGCAGCCCTGATCCGCCTGCTCGACGCCGGAGGCGCCGACGTCATGGTGCTGGACGGCGAGGCTCAGCCGGCCGGCGGCATGGGCATCTGCCGCCAGGCCAAGGACGAGATCTACGACTGCCCGCCGGTCCTGCTGGTCATCGGCCGGGCGGACGACGGCTGGCTGGCCACCTGGTCCCGGGCGGACGCGGTCGTCAGCCACCCGATCGACCCGGCCGCGCTGGCCCACGCGCTGGCGGGCCTGATGCGCCAGCGGGCCGCCGGCGCCCCGGCCGCGTCGGCCTGACCCGGCGGCGGCGGTGGACGTGCGGGCCAGCTGGCCGGCCCTGATCGGCGCGCTGGTCAGGGGCGAGACCCTCACCGCCTCCGAAAGCGCCTGGGCCATGAACGAGGTGATGGACGGCGCGGCCACGCCCGTCCAGATCGCGGGCTTCGCGATCGCGCTGCGCGCGAAGGGCGAGACCGTCGGCGAGGTCACCGGGCTGGCCCGGGCGATGCTGGAGCACGCCACCCCGATCTCGGTGCCCGGCCGGGTGGTCGACCTGGTCGGGACCGGCGGCGACGGCGCGCACACGGTCAACATCTCGACCATGGGCATGATCACGGCGGCCGCGGCGGGCGCGCGGATGGTCAAGCACGGGAACCGGGCGGCCTCCTCGGCCTGCGGCGCGGCCGACGTGCTGGAGACCCTCGGCGTCGTGATCGACCTGCCGCCGGCCGCGACCGAGCAGCTGGTGGCCGAGGTGGGCGCCGCGTTCATGTTCGCGTCGCTCTACCACCCGGGGTTCCGGCACGCCTCGGTGCCGCGGCGCGAGCTGGGCGTGCCGACAGTGTTCAACTACCTCGGCCCGCTGACCAACCCGGCCCGGCCGGGCGCGCTCGCCGTCGGGGTCGCGGACGGGCGGATGGGGCCGGTCCTGGCCGGCGTCCTGGCCGAGCGGGGCAACTCGGCCCTGGTCTTCCACGGCAACGACGGGCTGGATGAGCTGACGACGACCGGGCCGTCGGCCGTCTGGGTGGTCCACGGCGGCACCGTGCACCGGGTCACCTTCGACCCGGCCGACCTGGGGATCGCCCGGTCCTCGCTGGCCGACCTGGCCGGCGGCGACGCGGCCCACAACGCCGGGGTGGCCCGCGCCTACCTGGACGGGCGCCGCGGCCCGGTCCGGGACATCGTGCTGCTGAACGCCGCGGCCGCGCTCGCCGCCGAGGCGGGCGTGCCCGGCCCCGAGGACCTGGTCCCGGCGCTGGCCGACGGCTACGCGCGGGCCGCCGCTGCGATCGACGCCGGCGCCGGGGCCGACTTCCTGGCCCGCTGGACGGCGGCCAGCCAGCGCCTCGCGCGCTCCGGCTAGTCCAGGCCGGCTAGTCCAGGCCGGCTCCGGGCTAGTCCAGGCCGATCGCGAACGCGGCCTCGAGGTCGTGCCGGGAGTAGGTCCGGAACGCGATGTGCGTCTCGGTGTGCGTGATGCCGCTGACCTTGTTGAGGGTGCCCGGGATCACGTCGCCGAGTTCCTCGTGGCTGCGGACCCGGACGATGGCGACCAGGTCGAACTCCCCCGTCACCGAGTACACCTCGGTGACCGACGGCAGCTGGGCGACCGTCTCGGCGGTCTCCGGAATGCGCGCAACGTCGGCCTTGATCAGGACGATAGCGGTGACCACGGTCGCCTCCTGGACCGGCCGGGAGCCCGCGCCCCGGCAGCGCCAGATAGCGTACAGCGGCCGCCGGGCCGGTGCTCAGGCGCTGGCCGCGTGGAGCTCCCGCGGCGGGCCGGGCGCGGCGGCGGATGCCGCGGCGGCGGATGCCGCGGGAGCGGCGGCCGCGGGAGCGGCGGCCGGGCCGGGCGCGCTGGGGCGGGCCGCGGCCGCGGCGGCCAGCAGGCCGAGCAGGACCTCGCCCGTGGCCTGGGCGTCGGCCAGGGCGCGGTGGCAGGGCGTCGTCGCCACGGCGAAGTACCCGGCCAGGGTGGCCAGCCGGCAGTCCGGCACCTGGTCGGGGCCGAGCAGCTGCCGGGCCAGCACCGCGGTGTCCAGCACGGCGGCGGGCGGCCAGGTCAGGCCGCTGGCCCGGCAGCCGCTGGTCAGGAAGGCGAGGTCGAATGGCGCGTTATGGGCGGCCAGGACCGCTCCCCGGGCGAAGGCCAGGAACGCGCTCAGGGCGACGGCCGGCGGGGGCGCGCCGGCGACCATCGCGTCGGTGATGCCGGTCAGGTCCGTGATGTCCGGCGGGATCTCGGTCGCCGGGTTGATCAGCGAGAAGAACTCCCCGGTCACCTGCCCCCCGCTCAGCCGGACCGCGCCGATCTCGATGATCGTGGCCAGGTCCGGGGCCAGCCCGGTCGTCTCGACGTCGACGACGACCACGTCCGCGCCGATCAGCGGCCGCGCGCTGGCCTCCCGTGATCCGGTCATGCCCTTACGCTAGGGCGCGGCACTGACAGTCCGGGCGCCCCGGCCCCGCCGCGGCGGGGCCGGCCGGGGGCCGCATGCAGACGGCAACAGGACACCTTTCGTAATGGCATTGTTATGCCCGCGCATCGACGCGCCCGGATCGCGGGTGTTCGCGAACCGGTTGAATCCCCTATTGCAGGTCACTAGTCTCAGTCAGCGAGCCGCATCGCTCACCAGCTGCCAGCAAGGCAGCAGCGATCGGACGCTGCCGAGTCTCCGCCGCCGTCCCCGCAGGGGCGGGCACGGAGAGCCGGGGAACCACCGGCGGGCCGCGGGCAGTGTCCGCGCCAAGGCCCGCCAGGGGTGAATCGGCCGCCGCCACGGGGCCGTAGGGCGACTTCCACAGCCCGAACCCGTCAGCTGACCCGGTAGGCGGACAGTGGGAGAAGGAGCGTGTCACGCACGTGCATACGCCGCCAGGTGATAGCCCGGCCCTAGCTCGCACGCCGCGACCGGCTGGCCCGTCCGGGCTCCGGAAGCTGGCCGCGACCCGGACGCTCCGGTACGCCGCGGCGGTCGCCGCGGCCGGAGTGACCGCGGCCGGAATGCTCGTGACCGGCGGCGCGGCCAGCGCCGCGCCCAAGCCCACGGTCAGCCAGGTCCAGAGCAAGCTCAGCCAGCTCAACGCCAAGGCGGCCAAGCTGGACCAGCAGCTGGACCAGGCCCAGCAGCAGCTGCAGTCCGCCAACCAGCGGCTCGGCGTCGTCAACGGCCAGGTCAGCCGGTTCACGACGCAGTTCAACTCGATGCGCACCCAGATCGGCCGGATCGCCGCGCAGGCCTACATGCAGGGCCAGGTCAACTCCTCGATCGAGCTGCTGACCACCGGCAAGCCGCAGCAGATCCTGGACGAGTCCTCGATCCTGCTGGAGCTGTCCTCCTCCAACAACGCCCAGATGGACCAGTTCCTGGCCGCCGCTCGGCGGCTCGACGGCGCCCAGCAGGCCGCGCTGCACACCCAGCAGGGCATCGCCGGGCTCAAGAAGAGCCTGACCGGGCAGAAGGCCACGCTGACCAAGCTGATCTCCCAGCAGACCACGCTGCTGGCCCAGCTGACGCCCGCCCAGACCGTGGACCTCGGCCCCGGCGGCGGCGGCGGCGGCACGAGCGGCAACCCGGCCCCGGCCCCGGTCAAGTACACCGGGCCGACCAGCACCCAGGCCGGGAAGGCCGTCGCCTTCGCCTACGCCCAGCTGGGCTGCCCGTACGTCTTCGGCGGCACCGGGCCGTGCCATTCCGGCTTCGACTGCTCCGGGCTCACCTCGCAGGCGTGGGCGGCGGCGGGCGTGTCGATCGGCCGGACCAGCTACGACCAGTGGGATCTCCCCCACGTCAGCACCTCGGACCTGCAGCCCGGCGACATCCTGGAGTTCGCCGGCGAGAGTCACGTGGGCATCTACGTGGGCGGCGGCTACATGATCGACGCCCCGCACACGGGCCTGGACGTGGAGAAGGTCGCGCTGGCCGGCTGGTACCAGTCGGAGCTCGACGGAGCGGTCCGACCGTAGCGCCGGCCGCCGGCCGCCGGCGGCCGCAGCAGGCCCGTCTCGCTAGGCTCACTACTCGCGGGCGCGGTCCGCTGGCTGCACCGCGCCCGGCTCGACGACTTGCGGCACGGGGAGCGCCATGCGCAGGGTCCTGATCGTGACGAACGACTTCCCGCCGCGGCGCGGCGGGATCCAGTCGTTCGTGCACGCCCTCGCCGCCCGGCTGCCGCAGGACGCGGTCTGCGTCTACGCGCCCGCCTGGGACGGCGCCGCCGGGTTCGACGCCCGGCAGCCGTTCCCGGTCGTGCGGCACCGCACCTCGCTCATGCTCCCCGTGCCCACCGTCGCGCGGCGCGCGGCCGGGATCCTGGCCGCCTATGACTGCGACACGGTGCTGTTCGGGGCCGCGGCCCCGCTGGGGCTGCTGGCCCCGGCGCTGCGCCGGGCCGGCGCCCAGCGGATCGTGGCCCTCACCCACGGCCATGAGGCCGGCTGGGCGGCCCTGCCCGTGGCCCGGTCGCTGCTGCGCCGGATCGGCGACGAGGTCGACGTCATGACCTACCTGGGCGAGTACTTCCGGATCCGGCTGGCCTCGGCCCTCTCGCCGCAGGCGGCCGCGCGCATGGTCCGGCTGGCGCCGGGCGTGAACACCGGCGCCTTCCGCCCCGGCGCCGGGGGCGCGGCCATCCGGCAGCGGCTCGGCATCGGCCGCAGCCAGCCCGTGGTGGTCTGCGTCTCGCGGATGGTGCCGCGCAAGGGCCAGGACATGCTGCTGCGGGCCTGGCCGCAGGTCCGGGCGCAGGTCGGCGGTGACCCCCTGCTGCTGCTGGTGGGCGACGGGCCGTACCGGGCCGAGCTGGGCCGGCTGGCCGACCGGCTGCGGCTGGACGGCTCGGTGGTCTTCGCCGGGCCGGTGCCGTCCAAGGAGCTGCCGGCCTACTACGACGCGGGCAACGTGTTCGCGATGCCGTGCCGGACCCGGCGCGGCGGCCTGGACGTGGAAGGCCTCGGGATCGTCTACCTGGAGGCGTCAGCCACGGGGCTGCCCGTCGTGGGCGGCGACTCGGGCGGCGCGCCCGACGCCATCCTGGAAGGCGAGACGGGCTACGTGGTGCCGGGCCGGAGCGAGGACGCGCTCGCCGGGCGGCTGATCGAGCTGCTGGGCGACCGGGCGAGCGCGGCCGCGATGGGGGCGAAGGGCGAGGCGTGGGTGGACAGTGAGTGGCGCTGGGAGCTGGTGGCCGAGCGGCTCAGCCAGATCCTGGACGGCACGCCGATCGGCCCCGGTAAAGCCCAGTAGCCCCCGGTAGGCCCCGGCAAGGCCCGGTAAGACAGCGAGGCCCGGACCCCGCAACCGGTCCGGGCCGCTCGCTGACCGCGCGCGTCAGTGCGCGTAATGCCCGCGGTAGTACTCGAAGACGAAGCCGATCATCGACAGGATGACGCCCAGCGCGCCGATCAGGAACAGCCACCAGCCAATGGCGACGCCGATGGTGGCCAGCGCCGCGGCCAGGCCGACGAACAGCGGCCACCAGCTGTGCGGGCTGAAGAAGCCCAGCTCGCCCGTGCCCTCGACGATGTCGCCTTCCTGGCTGTCCTCCGGCCGGGCCGGCAGCCTGCGCCCGGTGAACATGACGTAGAAGCCGATCAGGAAGGCCAGGCAGACCGACAGCGCCAGGGCCGTGGTGCCCGTCGGGTCGTGCGACAGGTTCCAGTAGACCAGGTCGGCCGCGCCGAAGAACCCGGCGCAACCCAGGAACAGGTAGGCCTCGACTTTCACGAGCTCTCTCCGATCGCCTGCTGCGTCCGCTCTAGCTCACGGTTGCGGCCGGATGTGATGTGCGGGTAGTGCAGGTCGAACGCGGGGCGCTCGGACCGGATCCGCGGGATGGAGGTGAAGTTGTGCCGGGGCGGCGGGCAGGAGGTGGCCCATTCCAGGGAGTTGGCGAAGCCCCAGGGGTCATCGGCGGTGACCCGCTCGGCGTGCTTGTGGGTCCAGTAGACGTTGTAGATGAAGACCAGCGTGGACGCGCCGAGGACGAACGAGGAGACGGACGAGATGTCGTTCAGCGTGGTCGCCAGGTGCGGCAGGAACGGGTAGTTCGCGACGCGGCGCGGCATGCCCATGACGCCCAGCCAGTGCTGGACCAGGAACGTCCCGTTGAAGCCGAAGAACACCAGCCAGAAGTGCCACTTGCCCATCGTGGCGTTGAGCATCTTCCCGGTGAACTTGGGCCACCAGAAGTAGAACCCGCCGAACATGCAGAACACCACCGTGCCGAACAGCACGTAGTGGAAGTGCGCCACCACGAAGTAGGAGTCGGACACCGCGAAGTCCAGCGGCGGCGAGGCCAGGATGATCCCGGTCAGGCCGCCGAACAGGAACACCACCAGGAAGCCCAGGATGAACAGCATGGCCGGCTCGAACGTCAGCTGGCCCCGCCAGATCGTGCCGACCCAGTTGAAGAACTTCACCCCGGTCGGCACCGCGATC
>Ga0193728_1001828_pt1 | contig 10958 bp, 9 predicted proteins | sample U1c1metaG_FD_143037 | JGI IMG/M metagenome (GOLD analysis project Ga0193728, IMG submission 143037) | Soil microbial communities from a riparian zone of the East river system, Colorado, United States - U1c1 | ecosystem: Environmental > Terrestrial > Soil > Riparian zone | place: USA: East River... | reverse complement strand
CAAGCTGTGCAGTTCGTTGCCGAGCCTCTCCCGGATCAAGTCCAAGCATGCTGCCAGCGGTTCGGGCGTGGCACTGTTGGCGACGATCACCACCTGCGCCGTTTGCGAGCTGCGTTCCACCACCACTTGCAGGTAGCGCGCGATACCCAAATGAGCGCCATCCGAATAGCTGGTCACCCGAGCTTCGACGAGAGCGCGCCGCACGACCGCGGCAACGCGGTTGATCAAGGGATGCTGAACGATGCAGTTCGGGATGTGAACCACGCGGTGGGTGCCGAGTTCGAACAGACCGAGCTTGGGCGTGCCCAACCGGCCGCGGATGGCGAGCCGCGCGCGCAGTCGAAATCCCGAGGTCCGCCCGGAAATCACCGACACTTCAGGCAGGCCATGGGCGCGCGCGAGACTGTCGAGCGCGCCGCGTGCCGAAGCGGCGATGCCCGGCTCGCCGAATCGTGGACAAGCGGGGCAAGGCGGCCGATGCGGGCAGGACGTGAACATTGGATGGTATTGTCTCACTCAGTATCAGTCACTCATCAGGAGATCGACATTGCCGCACCCGCCCCTACGAATGCCTTCGGCCTTCACCACCATGCACCGGGTGGCGCCCGAGGAAATTGACGAGTACGCGCACGTCAACAATGCAGTCTACCTGCAATGGCTGGACAGGATCGCCTGGGCGCATTCTTCAGAGTTGGGAATACCACTCGAGCATTGCATTGCGATTCGCCGCGGCATGGCGGTACGGCATACGCGGGTCGACTACCTCGAGGCCGCGCTGCTCGACGACAGTTTGCTGATCGCAACCTGGCTGGTCGCCTGTGATGGCCGCCTTCGATGCACACGTCGCTTCGAAATCGTACGTGTCTCGGACAGCAAGCGCGTTCTCGACGCAGAGATTGAATACTTTTGCTTGAACCTCGATACCGGCAAGCCCTCCCGATTTCCGGGCGACTTCGTTGCGCACTACACGGTGAGGCCCGAAGTGACGGCGGCCTACGCGAAGTTGCCGGATTCTTTGCGTCATGTTGGCTATTCTCGCGGTACGTCTTGATTCCGCGATCATCGCGAAACTCACTTTAGCGCGCCAAATACCTTTGAAACGATCGCGCTACCCGCCGCCAGCGGATTTTGACGAATGGCGCGTTCTTCCTCGCCGATCATGACGTACAACCCATCCAAGGCCTTACTGGTGACGTACTGCTCGATGGTTGCCGCGTCACCCTTGATGAGGCCGAGCTGAGCGGCTTGCGCTGCAAACTGATTATACTTCTGTGCCAAGCCAACCCGGTCAGTGGACTTCTTGACAACGGGTAGAAATTTCTCTGCCAGAGGAGCTGCAGTCTTTTCGCGAAAAAATTCCGTCACCGACTCGTCGCCGCCGGTCAGAATTTTCTTGGCATCCGCGATGGACATTGACTTGATCGCACTCGTCAGCAAAACCCTCGCCTCAGGCACCGCTTGTTCCGCCGCCCGATTCATCGCAGCGACGAGGTCATCGGCATCTTTGCCGCGCCCCAGCATGCGCATGCCCTTCGCGATCTCGTCCAGCGTCGGCGGCAAGGGGATCTTGACCTTGGGGTTATTGGAAAATCCGCCGGAAACCCCGAGCTTCCCGATCGCGGCAGAGGCGCCCGCGGTGAGAGCTCCTTTGATACCTCGAGCTGCATCCTGATTGGTCAGATCGGAAAGTCCGCCTGACAGAGCCGGCCCCACCAGCGCGCAACCCAGAAGCAACAAGCTCAACCGGCGCAATGTGTTTTTGTCCACTGGGCTATCTCCCGATTGTCAACCGCTGAACCGGTGTCTGTGTTTCCTGCCATGCGGCGATGGCACGACGGGCATGCAATCGAGTTTAATCGAACCAACAATTGGTGGCGACGGTGATACGCGTATCGTTGCCGTAAAAGGGCGCAACCTCATGAAACACATAGGACGGGAAAATCACCATCTGGCCGGCTTCGAGCTTGAATTCCACGGGTGCGAGCGCGAAGGCGCGGTGCAACAACGCATTTGCGGGATCCAGATAAGCATTGGCGCCCTGCCTTACGTCGAGGAAGCGCAAGACGCCGCTGTCCGGATGCTGCGGAACGCTTTCGCCGGCGCGAACGCAGTACACGGCGGACCACGATGCCAGCGGGTGGTTGTGCGCGACGAATGATCCGGCATACCTTGATATGTGAAACCAGGTGAGGTTTTGAAACGTGAGCCGTGCAAGATCCTCGGCTTTCAAGGACGTGGTCGCCATCACCATTTGGGCTACCGCATTCAACATGAAGCCGCGCAGTTCCTGCACGCAGGCATCGGTCCAGCGAAACAGATTGAAACGGCTCTCAAAGGTTTCCGCTTGCGGCACATGACTGGGTGTCGGGTTTCGATGCTCTTCCGTTTCACGCTGCAGAAACAGCGTCGCGAGCTCGCGGTTCAGGCGTTCGCAGGCGGGTAGCCGCACCTCGGCGAATGGCGTCGCAAACAGTGGATGCACCTTTATCGCGCTGCCTACCACCGTCCCAATCCTTGTTGCCCGGGCGCGGTGAAGCGAATTCGCGCCGTGACCAGCGTCAACTCGCCGCTAGCGCGCAACAGCGCGATTTCGTGCGTGACGGATGCCGGGAAGATAACCATTTCCCCCGCCACAGGGCGCCATACGTAGTGCGACTGGGTATACGGAACGCGCATCGCGGAGTTGGTCGCGTCTTGGAACATTGTGCCGAGGCGCGACTCGTACAGGCGCACCACCCCGCTATCGGCGCGATCTTCGCTGAGCGGCGGCGCGGTCACGCAATAAATCGCGCACCACGACGTCAACGGATAGCTGGCGGCGGGCACGCTGCCATTGGTTCGGACAACCGTGAACCACGCGCGCGCTTCCAATTTGAACGAGCGCAGTTGCGCCTCCGTGAACTCGTTCAGGCTGCCGACCATGGAGTAAACAGCACCCACCATTGCATGCGCCAGTTGCCGCACCGGCGGTTGCGGCCACTCCATCAGATCATCGGCGCTGGAAAAGCGCAGCGGATTTCGCTGCGGCCGGTTGTCGGCGGCGATGCGCTGCGCAAACAGCGCGCGCAAGGCGGAATTGATCTGCTCAGAATCCGGAATTGAGGCGATACCGAGTGGAGTCGCCAGGATGGGAATTATTTTCGATGACGATAAGGTCATGGCAGGCCCGCGAGTTCGTCACGCAATTCGGTGAGCTGGTCCGCGTAATGTTGCGCGCGCCCGGATGATGTTTTGTACAGAGGTTCGCGTACTTGCCACACGCTGGCGGTCTTGACGGCAGCACTGCGCGCGGCGACCGTCGGCACCTGGCCTGACCACGGGAGCCCCAAGAAATCGCAAAGTGCCTTGAGCTCGCGCTGCGGATCCTTTATCAAAGCGTCGTAATCGAAATCGAAGATATCGCCCGCAAACTGGCTCTTCCAGTGCGCCATCAAGCGTCGGTACTCGCGATAGAAGTGGCCGATATCCTTGAGATTCAAGGCATAGCTCATCTGCTGATCGAGATGCAGAAAGAAGATGGACAAGCAATTATCCAGAGGATCCCGCGTCGTATGTATGATTTTGGCGTCCGGAAACAGCCGCTTGATCAGACCTATGTACAGAAAATTATCGGGGCGCTTGTCAGTGACGTAGGCTGCACTGGCCGATACACGCAGAAGTTCCGCCGTGTAACGGGCCGCGATCGCGTCCAATTGCTCGCGCGCCAATCCTGCAGACGCCGAAAAAAACGGCGTCAATTCCGTGTTGATCAAACGCGGCAGGAAATCCATTTCCCCGCCGCCGGCAACGCCTGGGACAGCGGCAAGCAGCTGCTCCGCCAAAGTGGACCCGGAGCGAAACATCCCGACGATGAAAATAGGCCGTGGCGAACTGCCGCTGGTGTTGGCTCGCTGACCGGACAATCCGCCGCCGATCAGGCGGTCGATAAACGCCTGCTGCCGGGCGCGATCATAGGGAACCATGTGGGCGCCGGCGCTGGCGCGGCTCGCCTGATTGGCTGCCGTATAAGCCAGGAAGGCCCCGCGGTAATCTCCTGCAGCATCGAGCAGGCGGCCGAGAGCAAACCCAAGACTGGCGCGAACGCTCATCGACGTCGCCGTGATGAGCGCTTCTCGCAGGCGCTTGATGAGAGAGTCATCGAAGCTGCCCGCCGGCTGAAGGTTCGCAAAGCGCGCCAGCGCCTCGAAGGCCTGCGGCTCAAGGGTGAGAATCCGCGCGTACAGCGAGCTGGCTTCCGCCCGCTTGCCAAAATCCTCATAGAGGTTGGCCAGGTTCAGCAGCGCCGGCGTGTAGGCAGGGTTCAGGGTCAGGGCTTGCTGAAGTTCTGCGGTCGCGCTTGCGTGATCGCGCAGAAAGTCGCTGAAAATCACACCGCGATTCAGGTGCACCTCCTCCGGGCGCGCGACGCCTAACCTAAGCGCCTTTTGATAACAGGCGAGCGCCTCGTCAAATTGAAAGGTTTGTCGCTGCAATATCGCGAGGTTGTACCAGGCATCCGCCAGCTTCGGCCAGCGCGCGAGAATCTCGCGATATGCTGCGATGGCCTCCGCGACCTGGTTTTGGCGGCGCAACTGCGCCGCCTTGCCCATCAATTCATCGGAAGCCTCGCTCAAGATCACTCCGGCCGCAGCATTGCCAGAGACGATTTTCCCATATCCCGCCGATTCCGGTAGCCTTGAGAACAACAAATCTGCGATCCCCTATGACCCGAAATCTTGAAACTGACATGGAGACGCTGCGCACGGTGCTTCGGCTTGCGGAGAGCCGTGATTTTGTCGGCGCGTCAGCCTTGGCCGAGCAGACGCTCGCCGGCGGATTTGAGCATCCCATGCTGCTCAATGTCATCGCGACGCGCCTCGAACAAGAAGGGTTGTTTGATGAGTCGTTGAAATTGCTCAAACGCGCGGTCGCCATGGCCCCCAATGACGTGGGTGCACGCCACGCGTTGGGATTGTGTCTGCAGCGTCTCGACCGGCCGGCCGAGGCTCTGGGCTATATCGACGAACTCATAAAACAACACGCAGACCTGCCGTTTGCACATGCCAGCAAGGGCAACGCACTCATGGCATTGGGCTCGCTGGGCCGCGCCAAGCAGAGCCACCAACGCGCCCTCGAGCTCGAGCCCGGCAATTTCTCGGCCACGACGGCGCTGGCCTCAATCGCCACGCATCGCGGCCAGCACCAGGAAGCGCGGGACTGGGCGCAACGCGCGCTCAAGATCGTTCCTGGCTACCCGGATGCCATCTTGTGCCTCGCCGCCGCGGAATTGGCGGATGGTGACCTGGGCTCGGCCGAGAAACTGTTGCGGCAAGTGATCATTGATTCTCGGGCTGGACCCTCCGATCGGGCGCGCGCCTCGGGACTGCTGGCGGACGTGCTCGACGCCGCCGGCCGCTGCGATGAGGCATTCGAGGCTTACAACGCCTGCAACCTGGCGCTCCGGCAAATTCACCGGCGTTTTGCCGGCTCGAACGTGTTGGGATATACGCGCGCGTTGACGGCAGCCATGCAGAAGATCGACGCCAATCGATGGACCGTCGTCCCCGAGACGTCCGCCGCCGCGACGGGCCATGTCTTCTTGCTCGGTTTTCCACGCACCGGCACCACTTTGGTGGAGGTTGTTCTCGACGGCAATCCGCGCGTCGTCAGCCTCGAGGAACACGAGCTGCTGGCCGACGGCGTGCTCGCCTTCATGCGCGAACCCTTGAACTTCGAGGCGCTGGCAAGTGCGGATGAGCGGGCAGTGAATGCGTTGCGCGAGGCTTATTGGCGCCGCGTGCGCAGTGCCGGCGTCGATGTCGCGGGCAAAGTGTTCGTCGATAAACATCCGCTGAACAGCCTGAAGTTACCGCTGATCGTCAAACTCTTTCCCCGCGCAAAAATCCTGTTCGCAGTCCGCGACCCGCGCGATGTGATCTTGAGTTGCTTCAGACGCCGCTTCCAAATGAATCCGTCGATGTATGAATTGCTGACCGTATCCGGGGCAGCCGCCTTCTACGCTGCCGCCATGGACTTCGCGTACACGGTCAAGCGTTCACTGGCGCTCGACTGGCACGAGATTCGCTACGAGAGATTGATAGCCGGCTTCGAGCAAGAGATGCGCGGCATTTGCGCATACCTCGAGCTCGATTGGATGGCGAGCATGGGCGAGTTTGCGCATCGCGTTCAGGCCCGCGAACATGCCACGCCGAGCACCGCGCAGTTATCGCGCGGTCTCGTGACCTCAGCGACGGCGCAATGGCGCAACTACGAATCGCAGTTGGCGCCGGCGATGCCGTTGCTCAAGCCCTGGATAGAACAATTCGGCGGCTAGGAGGCTCCTGGATTACCGCGCTCGCCGCACCGAATAGGAATGATTCGAGGGCGTAAACATCAGATACGATCCCAGCGCCGCCCGCTTGATCCTCACTGCATCGCCGGCTGATATTCGCCCATCGTCGTCCAATACCGTCCATGTTTGACCGCTGTCGAGAACGACGGTGGTATGACCCAATTTATCGGAGCTGACAACTGCAATATGCGCCGCAATCGCTTTCGGGCCTGCGTCAACGGGATGCTGTTGCGCCGCCGTTAACCCGAAGTTTTTTGGATCCGCGGCAATCGCAGGGGCAGACACCGGTGCCCCCGCCGCGGCCGCGGCGGGCGCAGCCGCTGCTGCAGGCGCGGGTACGGGTGCCGGTGCAGGCGCGGGTACGGGTACGGGTGCCGGTGCAGGCGCCGGGGTGGTCTTGGCGGCGGCGCTCGACATTTTATCCGCCGGCCGATGCGCGAGCGCGTCGTAACAGGCGAGGCGCGAGTCCGGCGCGGGGATGACCGCGCAGCGCGCCATGTCATCGTTGCTGGGCGCGGCCGCCGTTGCTGCCGCAGCCGCAGCCGTCAATACCAGCGCAGCGCCGATTTTGGAGCGGTTCATGCGCCGCTCGCCGGCCGCTGTGAATAGTACTGCCCGTAGACTTCCGTGGCAGTTTGAATCATGTCGCACTCCGCCGGCGTCAACAACGGATTCCAAATATCAAAGATCAACACGGCGCGCGGTGTGTCCGACAGATTCCAGGCTTCATGCTCGATGGTATCGTCGAATACCCAAGCCTCATCGGCAACCCATTCGCGCGTCGTGGAACCCACACGGAAACCGCAATCGGGCGGCACGATCAGCGGTAGGTGCACAGTACAACGGGTGTTGGTGATCCCTGTATGCGCGGGAATTCGGGTGTTGGGGTCTAGGATTGAAAAGAATGCGGTCGGAGCCCGGCCTTGCACGCGACAGCGCGGCACCACTTCCTCGAGCGTTCGCGCGGTCACGGGGCAGCGCGCGATGTGGCCAGGCACCGGCTGGCTTTGGTTCCATAAAAAATACGCACTCCACTTGCGCGAGCGGTTCAATTCCTTGAATTGATCGATGGGCAGCCCGTCGGGAAAATCGATGTAAGGCTGCAATCCCTCGCGATGGGTGACCAGGACCCGCATGAGTTCGGCTCTCATCTCCGGGCTCGCGGCTTCCAGCGCGGGGAGCCAGGGAAACAAGGAACGGTCGAAGAACTCAATCCCCGGCAATTCGGGGAAATACATCCACGTAGGTTGCGAGTGATACACGCGACGCTTGCCCATCAAGGTGTCGAGACAGGCATCGACGCGGCGTTGCGGTTGGCCGCCATGGCGTTCGCGGATCGCCGCCAGCGGTTTTTCAAGCGCCTCGCTTAAAGAAGCACGATCCGCATCGACCTTGGTTCTCGCTATTTCGAAGGCGGATTTAAGATGCGGCGGAACCGCGACACCCGCGGGAAGCGAATCCAGCGCGGCTTGGTAGGCTTGTGCGGCGTTGCGCGGATCGCCTGCTTGTTCGAGATAATCGGCCTTCTGCAACAGCGCCGATAGATGCCGCGGCTCCAGGGCGAGGGCTTTCTCGATGGCATCGAACTCCTCGAGACGCCGGCCGAGCGCCTTTAGGCTGCTGGCAAGATTGGCCCAGATCGAAGGTTGATTGGGATTGGCGGTGGCTGCGCGGCTGAACAGAAGTTGCGCCTGATCCGCGGCACCCCGCGCCAGCATGCGCACACCCAGCTCGTTGAGCACGGCAGGATGATTCGGCGCGCGCTGCGCCACATTGGCCAGCAACTGGTCGGATTCCGGCATGCGGCCCGCAGCCTCTTCCGCCTTCGAAGCTTGCAAAACGCGAATGATCGTCGCTTCATCGAGCGGCGTGGGGGCAGCGGAATTCACGCCATCATTGTATAACACCAAGCTAAACCCGGTTAATTTACGGAGTATTTGATAATTAGCGCCTCTACCGACTTGGAGCTCATGCGCGCATCGATGTTGCTCGAGACGGATCCGGCTGCCGCGGCACGGCAGGCCGGCGCAGTACTGCAGAGCCACCCCGGACACGATGCGGCGAGCCTGCTGCTCACCGCCGCGTGCCGACGCCTCGGTAACTCATCGGGCGCCATCGGCATCATGGAGGCCCTGGCCTGCGCCCAACCCGCATCCGCGCTGGTGCAGCTGGAACTCGGCCGCACCAATGCCGCCTGTGCCCGCAGCCGCGAGGCCAAGGCGGCGCTCGAGCGCGCAGTCGAGCTTGATCCCAATCTCGCGGATGCCTGGCGCGAACTATCTGAGCAACGCCTACAGCTCGGCGAGACCGCGTCCGCGGATGCAGCCTACACTCGATACCGGCGGCTGGCAGCCGACCCACCGGATCTCGCCGATACCTACGCCGCATTCGATCAAGGCCGGCTGGAAACGGCGGAGAGTTTGACGCGGCGGCGCTTGCGGGAGGGTACCAACGAAGTCGCCGCCTTTACGCTGCTGGCCGCCATTGCGTTGCGTCGCGGCGATGATTTGGCGGAAGCCGCATCGCTGACTGAAGTGCTGCTGCGAGCGGACTGCGACAGTACGGCGCGCGAACAGTTGGTTCGGTTGATGATTCGACAAGGCCGCACCGAAGAGGCGCTGCCGCTGATCGAGCGGTTGTTGGCGGCTGAACCCGGCGACAGCGCCTACCTGGTTCTCAAAGTGCAGGCGCTGCAACTCGCCGAACGACATGTGGAAGGTCTGGCCATCATCACTCAGTTGATCGCCGATCACCCCGACAACCCGGATTTTTGGTTGCTCGCCGGCAATCAACGGCGCTACATCGGCCGCACGCGCGAGGCCATCGATGCTTACCAGCGCGCCATCGAGCTTCGGCCGGGGCACGGCATGGCTTATTGGGCGCTGTCGAACTTCGAGTCATTCCACTTCGCGGCGCACGAAATTGAAAACATGCAACGCCAGCTCGCGCTAGTCCCACCGATAGGCACTGACGTAACGGGCCTGGAATTCAGCCTCGGCAAGGCGCTGGAAGATCGGGCTGAATTCGCAGGAGCATTTGAACACTATCGGCAAGGGAATAGTCTCGCCCGCGCCTCCTTCCGCTACGACCCGAACGCCACCACGGCCTTCGTGCAGCGGTTCAAGAGCACATTCACCACCCGCTTCTTCCGCGACCGCGCCGATTTCGGCAATAGTGGCCGCGATCCCATTTTCATCGTGGGCCTGCCGCGCTCCGGTTCGACGCTGCTCGAGCAGATTCTGGCGAGCCACTCCGAGGTAGAGGGCACGCGCGAGCTCGCCTATATCCCGACCATCGCGCGGGAATTGGCGGGGACGCCCGAGACCGCCGCAAGATATCCGGAGAATCTGGCCTCGCTCGGCAAATCAGCCCTCAACGTGCTGGCGGCGCGCTACCTCGCCGGTGCCCAAAAACACCGGCCTCTCGGCAGGCCGCGTTTTGTCGACAAGATGCACGGCAACTTTGCCAGCATCGGCCTCATCCATCTGATGTTTCCGCACGCGGCCATCATCGATTCCCGGCGCCACCCGATAGCATGCGGTTTTGCCTGTTACAAGCAGCTGTTCGATCCCGGCATGAATTTCGCCTACGACTTGGAAGAACTGGGGCGCTATTACCGCGACTACGCGGACCTCATGGATCATGTCGATCGCGTGCTGCCGGGGCGAGTGTATCGTCTGCATTATGAACGGCTGGTCACCGACACTGAAAACGAAGTGCGCCGGCTGCTGGATTATTGCAAGCTGTCCTTCGAACCGGAGTGCCTGCGGTTTTATGAGAATCGACGGGTCGCGCAAACCATCAGCTCAGAACAGGTACGGCGACCCATTTACACCGCAGGTCTGGAACAGTGGCTTCATTTTGAGCCCTGGCTCGAACCCCTGAAAATCGCGCTGCAGGATTTGGCCGACGGCTAACGGCGCTTCCAATAATTCCAAAGCTTAAAAAAAGCGGCGGGTTTTTAGGCCCGCCGCAATTTATCTACAAGAGACTTTCTATTCTTCGATCAGAACTTCATTTGAACATGGGCATACAGGAAGCGGCCCAACGTGTCATACGTGCCAACCCAGGTGTTGTCATTGCATGAGGTGTTGGGGCATTCCGAGTAGCTGCCGCTGGGGACGATCGGCGGCGCCTTGCCGGTCAAGTTGTTCACACCGACGCGAATGTCGAGTCCCGTGGAAGCGATCGGCGCCGACAGAGACAGGTCGATATACGAATATCCACCGATGCGCGAGGTCGGCTGGAAGTAAGTCGATGACAGCTGCGGGTCTTGGCTCACGTGGTCGCTCTGAGTCGGGCCGATGTAGCGCCAGCGCACCGACAGGTCGAGACCGGCCCACGGCGCCTGCCAATCAGTATTCAGCACATGTCTCCAGTGCGGTGTGGGCGCGTTGCAAGTGGTGCCCCAATAGCCCGCGCAGTTATACGCTGCGCCGCCGGCAATTGGCGCCGTAAAGAAGTTAAGCACCCGCGTGCCCAACAGCTGGATTCCCACCTTGCCGTACCCGGTGTCGAACGAATAGTGCGATGCCAGGTCGACGCCCTTGGTGCTGATGGTTCCGACATTCTGCTCGGTCGCCGTCACGTAGTCATCGTTATTGAACCACAGCGAGCCCGTGCCGGC
>Ga0193728_1001827_pt1 | contig 10960 bp, 12 predicted proteins | sample U1c1metaG_FD_143037 | JGI IMG/M metagenome (GOLD analysis project Ga0193728, IMG submission 143037) | Soil microbial communities from a riparian zone of the East river system, Colorado, United States - U1c1 | ecosystem: Environmental > Terrestrial > Soil > Riparian zone | place: USA: East River... | reverse complement strand
GATACCGTCGCCAGTTGTTGCCTGAGCACCGACGTCGCTAATTCCTTGGTAGTCGTTTTTCCGTTGGAGCCGCCAATCGCGACAATCGGCAGGCCAAAATCTTTGCGATAGCGCGCCGCAAAATAGCCCAGCGCCTTGCGCGCATCCTCCACGGCAATCACCGCGCAGCCCCGCAAATCCGCCGGCATCCTCTCCCGATCGGCGACGATGGCGGAGACGCCTTTCTTCACCACCTCGCCGAGAAAGTCGTGCCCATCAAACCGCTCGCCCGCCAGCGCGAAGAAGACGTCACCCGGCTGCGCCTGGCGAGAGTCCGTGCAGATCCGTTCAACCGGCACATCGGAAGAGCCCTGCAATAGTTGTCCCGCGCATGCGGAGGCGATAAATTGGACGGTCCGCGCTTCCATCGCCTCACTCAGATTCCCTCCGGCCTGCCTGTTCGCGCGGATGGCGCGAGGTCGCGGCCGGCATGGGCCGGGCGCTTGCCATAACCTCGATGGGAACGGCGGTGACAGGGCTGTTTGCACGACTAAACCTCGTTTCATTTTGGCTCGACTTGGTGGAGACGTTGCCTTCGGTTCCAATGGCCGCCACAAACAGGCGGTGCGAGATGAGCGGTAGATAACTCATGGGTGCCTTTCATTGATGGTGGTTTCACTGCGTTCGCGCGACCGGCGTCGCGACACTCTCCGGGATGGCTGATGGTTCGCCGTCTTCAGGCCTGATGTTCAAGTAATTGGCGGCGCGCTCGGCGATCTGTTTAAAGACCGGAGCGGCGGTTTGCCCGCCATAATATCCCTGCCTGGGCTCGTCCATCGTCACCGAAATGCAAAGCTGGGGATTGTCCGCCGGGAAAAAACCCACGAACGACGAAAAATATTTTCCGGGAACATAAACTCCATGCTCGGCTTTTTGGGCCGTACCGGTTTTGCCGGCCACGGTGTAATGCTCCAAAGCCGCTTTCGGCGCTGTGCCTTCGGGCAAAACAACCGTCTTGAGAGCTTTCACCATTTGCCGGGCTGCCGGCTCGCTGATTACCTGCCGGAGCCGTTGGGGCGCGTATTGCGCCATTACATTATGCTCGGCATCCTCCAACCGGTTCACCAGCATCGGACGCATCAGCCATCCATTGTTCGCGATGGCGCACATTGCCATCATCATTTGCAGTCGGGTCACAGCGATCCCCTGGCCCATCGGAATCTGCGCGATCGATACCTTGCTCCAGTCCTTCAGCGGATGCACGATGCCGCTCACTTCACCCTGCAATGGAATTCCGGTTCGCGCTCCAAAACCGAACCCGCGAATGTAATCATAGAGGCGGCTCTCTCCCAATTGGATTCCGATCTTTGCGGCCCCGATATTTGAAGACTTGGTGATAATGCTCTCGACGGACAACGGGCCATACGAGAGATGGTCGTGCAAATTCCGTCCCGCATAAGAGAAGTGCCCGTTCTCGCAATCGAAAACGTCGCTCAACTGCACCACTTGCTCATTGAGCGCGCCGGATACCACTACGATTTTAAAGGTCGATCCCGGCTCGGCGATGTCTGCAATCACGCGGTTCCGGCGCGCGTCCACCGCGGTGCCGCCGGGATTGTTTGGATCGAAGTTCGGCAGCGTGGCCATGGCCAGGACCTCGCCGGTGCGCGGACGAATTACAATCCCCGAAATACTGATGGGCGAGTGCCTCTCCATCGCCTCGGCCAAAGCTGTCTCCACGATGCTTTGAAGCACCGCATCCAGGGTGAGCACCACGTTCAACCCGTCGTGTGCCGCAACGTCCTGCTCCCGCAAAGTCACTACTTCCCGCTGGGATTTGTCCTTTTCCGTCACCCGCCAGCCCCTGACGCCGCGCAGTTTTATATCAAAGCTCTGTTCGATCCCGTCCTTGCCTGTGGTCAGCACGGAATGGCCGCTGGCCGATTCCTTATCCTCCACACCCACATACCCCAATACATGGGCCGCGAGAGCCTGGTTTGGGTAGGTTCGTAACTGATCATCCAATGGCTCCACAAAGATGGCATCGTGTTGGAGCTTGTGATAATACGCCTTCTCCGCCTTGCTGAGTTTTTTCCCCGCCGGCACCTGAACAAGATTTGTCATTGCTGCCTGGATTTTTTGCCAGGTTTCGACGGATACCTTGGTTTTGAGGCGAATTGAGGATTTGGAGATGTCCTCTCCCATCTCGTTCAGACGAAGCCGGGGCGTCAACCGCTCGACCAACTGGCTTTCGCTTATCTCCAAGAGCGGCGCGAGAATATGGGCGATCTGGGTCTGTCGATTCCCCATCAACGTTGGATCGCCGCAGACGGTCTTTACGAACACGCTCGTAGCCAGCAGGTTGCCGCGGGCGTCCAGAATATCTCCACGGCGAGGCTCCAGAAGCATTTGCCGCTGCGTGTTGGCCTCAGCCTTGGCGCTCAACTCCTGGTGCCGCAACACTTGCCCAATCCTGCCAGGGCCGCTCCCAGGACTACCGCCAAAACCAGCAATCTCCGATATTGTAACCGCTTTGCCATGTCATCTCAGGGTTAAAGAATCACCGACCGCCCGCGCCGATCGGTTCCTCATCCGACGGCGTCACGGGCGGCGGTAAATTCATTTACATATGCTCATATCTCGATTCGCTCTGACGTCTGTTCGCATTGACTGATTTAACTTTGCCGACCGCCCGCGCCGATCGGTTCCTCATCCGACGGCGTCACGGGCGGCGGCAAAAATCTTTTCTCGCGCGTTTCCATTAGTGGCGCTTAGCTGTTCAACGCATCCGAACTCAGGCTGCGGCTCAGCGCACGCCCTGGGCCGCAAATTGTGTCTCGCCCTCGAACTTGCGGGGATCGCGCGCCGGCTCGGGCAACCACCTAACCTGCGCAGGCTGCGGTGGACCCAGACCAAGGTTCCGTTCTTTTATCTGCCGCTCGAGGTAGCTTAGCGAATGCATCATCCCGAGCTCGTTCTTCAGCTTTTCATTCTGGGCCTCTAAGGCCATCAATCTCTGCTCCCGCTGCTTGATGTGCCTTCCGAGCTCGAATAGTTGGTTTTTCTGCCAGACGTAGCCAATGCCCGACCCGCCAATCAGCAGGCACAGAAGAAACGCCTTGAGCGCAGGGCCAAAACGCATTGCTGCGGACCGATATTTTCGATTTCTCGCCATATAACCAATCACCTGACTTCTGCTGCTTAACTGCATCACAACCGCTCCATCACCCGCAACTGCGCGCTCCGGCTGCGCGGGTTGGCCGCCACTTCCAGATCACCCGGCTTAATCGCTTTGCGCGTCACTAACTTCAGCTCAGGCGCGCGCGGTTCACGCAACTCCGGAACATCCACCCCTCCCGTGAATGTGTAATCCCGCGCCCGCGCGCGCCCGAAATCCTTCACGATCCTATCCTCAAGCGAATGGAACGTAATCACTGCCAGCCTTCCCCCCGGTTTCAGGATCGTCAGCACACTCGCCAGACCGGATTTCAAAGAACCGATTTCGTCATTTACGGCGATCCGCAGGGCCTGAAAAACTTTGGTCGCCGGATGGGCCTTTCTGCCACGGCGTGGCGACCAGCGCTCAATCCACTCCGCCAGTTCGCGAGTCGTCTCGAATGGGCGCGCTTCGCGTTGCTTTACAATCTCTCGCCCGAATCTCCGAGCGTCCTGCTCGCCGCCAAATTGCCAAAAAATTCTCGCCAATTCTTCGGCGCTCGCCTCATTCACCAGGTCCCGCGCCGTTAACGCCTGCCGCCGGTCCATCCGCATGTCCAGCGGTCCATCCTGCTGGAAACTGAATCCGCGCTCCGCCGTGTTCAGTTGCGGCGAACTCACGCCCAAATCCAACAGCACCCCATCGCAACTTCCCGCCGGCACCCACTGCCCCAAATCCGAAAAATTCCCGCGCCGAATTTCAAAACGCCCGCTAAACCCGGCCAGGTGCCGCTTCGCCGCCTCAACCGCGTCGCCATCGCGATCGCATCCAAACAACCATCCACTCGGCGAAGTGGCTGCCAAAATCGCTGCGGCGTGGCCGCCCGCGCCTACGGTTGCGTCCGCGTAACGCCCCCCGGGCTTCGGCCTCAGCGCCTCCAGCACTTCCGCCGTCATCACCGGCTTGTGCGCGAATTCCGGTTCCAAGCATCGATTTCCTCGATTTAGGTTTTTCCCGTCCGAAACAACATCGCCACCCGCCCCCGCCTCTTCCCCATCGCCCTCTCACCCGCTGGCAGCTGCGCCTTTTCCAATCTTGCTTCCGCGGCATCCCCGGCCGCGGTTGCCTTTTCGGGCCGCTTCCCGGTCACCACTTCCAGGTCCGTCTCGCTAAGGTCATTGCGCATTACTCGTATGTTGTCCAACGACAGCTCGCCTTGCAGCGGGGCTTCATTCCTGCGGGCCGGCGTGTTGACAGGTCGCGCGCGTTTGCGCGGTGCCAGTGAACTCAGCTTTGCGCCCCAATTGCCCACCCAGGCGCCAATCCCTTTTGGCCCCGCGCCAGGATCGCTGCGTGCCGAAAACTCACGAGGCCCGCTTTCAGTGCTTTCCGGATGTTCCGCTGGCCCGCTCCCGCATGCGCTTACTCCCGTCAAATTTCCTTCAACCCCCACGGCGGCTGCGACTCCGCTAGCCCCCGAAGACGCGTCCTCTGTCGCTCCAACGGAAACCGGCGGCGCTTCGGTCCTGAAACTTGTTCTGTTGCCGAACTTCGGCATCGCCCCGGGATGACTCATTCGAAAGCGACGCTCGGGATTTTCGATGCCAATCAGGCTCTTCCCTGCCGTGAGTAGTCGCAACAAGCTCATAACCTTATTCCATGAGTTTAAATGCTTCCTGGGCCATGATCTCGTCCGCAGCGGTGACCTTATCGAACCGCTCGGGACTCCAAATCTCAAACCGATCCAGCAACCCCACCAATACCGCTTCGGCTTTGATGCCGGCCGCTTTTGCCATTTCCTCGGGCAGACAGATTCGGCCAACGCTGTCCAAAGTCACCTGAACGGATTTGCTCCCGATGAACCGTTTCAAAACCACCTTGCTTGCGTCGCTGTTCGGCATGGCATCAATGTCTCGCATCAAATCCGCCATTTTGGCCGGTGGCAGCACGCGAAGGCAGGGGCCCTCTTTGGCCTTGGGCCAAAGCACGAGGGTCAGTTCCGTGCCGGGCTTTTCAGGTCGCCACTTCGCCGGCACCTGCAACCGCCGCTTTTCATCCATCCCATGGCGATAAAGCGAGTTGTAGTACGTCCGGCCAACAGTCTCGTTCGGTTCCATTCTTATTCACTGTAGGGCCTGCAATACTCCTTTGCCCCACAACGATCCACAATCTCCCACTTCACCCCACCACTTGTCAATATCTTTCCGCGTTATTTATTCAGAAGTTATTCACAATTTGAGTCTGCACGGAAAAGTCCGGCAAAAGCCACGAATTAGACCGAAGCTGGCAGGAGGATACCGAAAATCAATGGGTTACGTTTTTTGTAAACCCGCTTATAACCCGATAAAACCGAGCGGAAACGCGGCCCGAACCTGGCCGCCAAACTTTTTCCACCATTGATTTTCCAGCCAGGCATTAACGGAAAGTGCCGATCATTTTTTCAGAGCGAGGGAAAATTCCGATCTCTTTAAATGACCAAAAGGCAAGAGTTTGATACGGGCCTACTTAACGGCCGAAAAACCTTTGGTCATTTTGAAGTGATCGGGATTTTCCGTTAATGCGCCAGGTTGTCAACCTGGCGAGACTAATTTGGGGGATTCTGGCGAGTGTAAGGAACACTGACACGCGGTTTTTGAGGTGAATTCGCTTGGCGGAAATGGCTCTTTAATGGGCCGTTAAACCCGACGCCCTGGCACGGAGCGCGAACGGCCTTTAGCCGCTCTATGGCCGGGTCCATCGACCAATACCTGTGCAAAATCAGGGCCTCAGCAATCGAGTTTAGCTCAGTCAGCCGCCGCCCCAAAATTCCCCAGGCCGTTTTGGCCGGCCGCCACTGGTTCCGAAGGGCACCCATCAGCGCTTCATCCTCTGGGGATAAACCGTCAGTAAGATGACAAATATCCTCCCACTCCATCCATGCCTCGCGGCTACCACAATAATCAATTAGGTATTCGTAAGGTTGGAATGCAAGCGCTCCGCCCATAGGACCTGCCCACGCGATCACCGCTTGCCGAAAAGGCGATTGCCGCTTCGCGTCGAAACGCACCTCCCCCGTCCATCCTATTGTTCCGTTTCGAGGGATAATTTCCGGCCAAACGGTTCCCCAAATTGGGAAGGCTTTGAAATGCTTGGAGGCTACAAGATGGCCAGCTTCGTGGAACGCGGCTCGCCTCAAATGTTCCGGGTCCGGAGATTGTTCAGCGGCTTCGAGAGCCTTGTCAATGTTCATCTCTTTTTTCAAATAAGCGCTCGGTCGAATCGGATCTCACTCGCGCAGGGCTTCGATTGCGTCGTCGGCTTGGTCTTTGATACGATCTCGCTCGATCTCCGCGTTCCGTCTGATCAAACTGCGGTTGAACAAGCCGGAATAGTGGGCGGCTTTGATTTTCTGAGCGAGCTTTGTCAGACTTTCCCTATCTGCGCGGCACTGCTCATGGTCATCATCGCCAGCACATCGCGTAACGACAGCCTGGGCGACTACCAGGGCCTCAGCCAAGTCGATTTTCCCGCGGCATATGTTCATCGGTTCGAGGATGCGCTCGCGGATCGCGGCGCGGTGTTTATCAAAGCCAAAAGCTAGCCACTCCAATACTTCGCGCGGAGTGCCAAAATCCTGCTTTGAGGATACTCCCAGAAGGTGGAAGCGCGTTGGAAAGGCCTCGGCCCGGCCAGAGGTTCGACCGTGCTCACAGATTGCCATCGCCATTTTAACACATTCGCCGAAGTTTACGATATGCCATTCGTTATCAAGCTTGGAGATGACAGCCTCCCAGATTTCAAGATGGAAATCCGAGAGGGTTTCAGCAAGATACTCAGTGAGGCACAGTTCCTGATTTTCCAAGCCGCCGGCTTGCACAATGTCGAGGCGGACATCGGATTGCATAGCGCGCGCCCGCCTTTCTTCGTGTCGCGCTAGGTCCTCAGCGCTCATTGGCGGTTTGGGAGCAGGTGTGTCCCCTGCCCTGCCCTGCGCTCTTATTGGGCAATGTTTTTGAAGCGCGTCAACAAACAATTGCTGCATGGAGATGCCTCGGTCTTTAGCGGCGTGCTTACATTGGAGAAAGAATTCCAGGGACATATCGACCGGCGTCTCTTGTCCATCCTCCTCCTGAATGCGAACCGTCACGGTATCCGGTGGATTGTGGACGGTGGCGGGTTTGGTTTTGGATTGTGCGGGTAGATTCCTTTTGCTACCGTTTGACCTGGCCTGACTTTGGTTTTTGTTTTTCATGACTCATCTTCCTGAGTTGGGTCTTCGGCTCTGGTTGCGTTAGCGCGCGGCCAGGGCTCTTTGTTTGGTTGGCTTCCTGCGCCCGGACCCATTCGAGCATTCGAAGCGTCGTTTCGCCGCCCGGCTCTCTTTCGCCTGACAGCCATCGTGAAACGCTCGCCAGCGGGGCGCTTAGAAAATCTGCCAGTTCGGATTTCTTTCCAGGCTCCTTGGTGACGATGTGCAGGCGATGGAGCAGATTTGCAAGTTGCGAATTCACGGATGCGATATTGACGGATACGTCAACTCCTGTCAACGAAGTATTTTGTTCCGGGTCAGACAACCTCAGGCTTGTCCGAATTGATTTAGCCAAACTTTCGAGCTTCCCCAAGTATTCAAGCATTTCAGACCGCAGACGCGCCGGTGGATCAGTGCGCAGGCTCTCAAGTCTCGCCAATTTGTCCTGCTGCTTCACCAACTGCCCGGCGATGAAACTATCGTAAACTCCGGTAAATAAGGCGCGTGGCGACACGCTCTTAGCAAACGGAGCATCATCAAACGGCCCGGGGAGTTTCGGTGATCCAATGCCGGTGGCAAGCCATTGGGGGCTGAGTTCGTAGCGGCTGGTAACCGCTTTGAAGACTTCATATCTGACCGGCGCCCGGCCTGATTCATAGCTGGCAATGCGCTCCGTGGCATAACCGATAGAGATCGAAAACCTAGATCTCGGAATTTCTAGCAATTCCCTGAAAGTCCTCAGCCTGGAGCAAACCAGCTTTTCGCGTTCTGAAATCATCCTTCAAAGTCTTCCAAGCCACCGTTTGAAACGAAAGCAAAATAGTGCTTTACAGAATTACGGAATTATATAATAGTGCGGAAATATGAAGCGTAGCACTTTACCTACCTTGACAAAACGCCGATGGCGTTTTCGAGGCATTTGCGCTGACGCTCGCGCCCTCGGGGTGCACCGGAACTCACTTTACAAGGTGCTTTCCGGCAAATGGAAACTCAAACGATTATCGGCCAGATATGCCGCGCTGAAGGCAGAGCAGGCCAAAGCCGAAAAGGAGACAGTGAACCAATGACACCACCACAATCCGACTCAGAGATTTTGTGCAGCGTCTGCAAAAAGGCGGCGGCCGTGCATGTGACCCAATTCGACAGCGGAGCACGAATGCAAGCGGACTATTGCGAAGATTGCGCCAAGGCCAAGGGGGTAAACGATCCCACAGGGTTATCGATCTCCGACCTTGGGTTAAAGCGGGAGAGCAATTACGCGCGCGTCTCGCGGATGGTTGCCACGCTCAAAGCGCTGCGCGATGGAGTCGCGTCCGGAACTGCGAAGGAATCCGATCTTGAGTCCGCCCTGGCTGCTGATGCGCCAGAGCTGGCAAAGGCAGTTCTGCGGCCATGGATCGGGGAGTTGATTGAGGAGGCGAAGGCGCAGGCTGCACCGTATTTCACCGTCCCTCACGATGCGCAAGTGGCCGCCGAGGGTAGTTTGCGAGTGTCCCTTCGAGTTAAGGGACTGCACGCCTGCTTGAACAGCAGCCTTTTTTCGCCGGCCGTCCATGCCAGGCTGGCGATCACCGTTTTCTCGGACTGGCTCGCGAATCACCCTGCGCCGGTTGAAAACCCTGCCGAGCAAGAAATCACCCCCGAGCCCGCGCTGGCCGAAGAATCTCCCGAGGAACAAAGCACCCCCATCCCCATCGAACCAAACACGCCATGAAATCACAATCTACCGCAGAAATTGAAGCTCCCAAAGCGCCAGAGATGTTCGAGTTAGAACATCGTGGGCACGCAAAGTTCCCAAAAACCGAATATGAAAACCTCTCGGCGGAAGAAATTGGCCGCCGCGTTGACGCTGGCCGGCTAACGGGATTGGAGCACGTCCGGCGAGGGGCTGGGGAATTAATGACCGTCACTGCTTTGCTCAGGCTGGCTGAGTCGGGAACCTTGACCGCGCGTCCATCCACCGCCCCCGAATCTCCCCCGGCGCAAACGGTGACTGTGGAAGCGCTGCAATCCGCGCTCGCTGAGGTTTCAAAGCAAATTGCTGCTGATGATGAGTGGGGCACGAAAATTTCTTATGCCACCCGCGAATTGCGCGGGTTGGAGCACGGGGGCGATTTGCTCGATCCAAGAACGCAAGCGCAGATTTCGAAGTTGCAAGCGGCGATTGCCCTTGCCCCTGGCCAGGCCGATGCCCGCCAGCAGGCTCGAGCTCGGGCTAAAGCTGAATTGCTTGATTGCTGCCATCAGTTCGTGCGCTCTTCGCTGCGGCCACGCCTCCTCGCCATGCAAGGCCGCGCCGCGCAGGTGGTGAAAGACAAGCTTGCCGCGCACTTCGACGCGCCCGAAAGTTTGAATGCGGCTATAAGCCTTTCCACGGTGCTAACCAAGATCGAATCCATTCTTCATTCGGCCACGATTGCAGTTTGCGATCCACAGGAAGCGGTCAGGCTGGCGCAACAATTGTTGCAATCGTGGAGCGCGGCAAATCAGTTTGAGTCAGAGCATTTGAAATAAGGCAAATCCCCTCCCCAAAAAAATGTCGGCGCCCATTTTCAATCGCTCGGAGTTCGAACATCCAAAGGACGGGTGGTATCAGATCGAACCGGCGGGAGTTCACCGCAATGAGGCGGCTGGACTTGATCAGGTGATTGACGCTGCGGCACGCGCATCCATCGTGAGTCGCTTTAATGCCGATGCGGCGGCTGGCAAGCTCCGCCACGGGTCGGAGATGTTGATCGATCACGAACACTTCAAGCACGACCCGGAAAAAGAGACTAAGGCTTATGGCTGGGGCACGCAGGCGCAAAATCGCGACGATGGCATTTACATGAAGATTCGTTGGACTGCCACAGGCCAGGCGGCAGTTGATGGGGGTGATTATCGATACTTTTCTACAGAATACGATCCGAGCGACTTGGTGGTGTTGAACCGGGACAATCCTAAGCGCGTGCGACCGATGCGCCTTGATGGATTGACGCTGACAAACGAACCGAACAATAAAGGCGGCAAACCCATCACCAACAGGGCGCAGCCGAATCGCGTGGGGGAACATTGCGGCGCGGCGCAGCGATATGCAGTCAAGTCTATTGCCGAGGCGGCGGCGGCCGAGTGTTCAACGGGATCGAGCGTGAGGCGGGCTTATGCAACGGTGATGAATCGCGAGCCTGCCATGGCTGCTCTTGCCAGCGGCAAATCGATGCAGGAGTTGCGACCGGCTGATTTCGCGGGAGAAATTTTGATGGAGCAAGCGAGAGAAAGGCCAATCGGAACACTGAGCCAGAATTTGGTCTATCTCCGAGGCTGGCCAAAATGCTCAATCGTAAAGATTGGGATGCGCTGGAGGATTTGGAACCCGAGGCCAGGGGGTGGTATTCGAAGGTCAGCAGCTCTGGCCGCGACTGGCGCGATTTCGTTTTCAAAAAGGATGATCCTGAACACCAGGACAAGAACGCAGAGCGAGCACGCTCGAAATTCTTCGTAGAAATCGGAAATCTCATTACGCAATTTCCTGACCTGGGATTCTTGGGCCGCTGGGACAAATTGAAGGAAATCAACCCCAAGGTTTATTGGAATTTCGTTTTGAGTTTCGATGCGTC
>Ga0193728_1001826_pt1 | contig 10961 bp, 9 predicted proteins | sample U1c1metaG_FD_143037 | JGI IMG/M metagenome (GOLD analysis project Ga0193728, IMG submission 143037) | Soil microbial communities from a riparian zone of the East river system, Colorado, United States - U1c1 | ecosystem: Environmental > Terrestrial > Soil > Riparian zone | place: USA: East River... | reverse complement strand
ATCGTCCGTGCTTCGACCCGAATGCTCTGTCCCTCGCGTGATATCTGTCCGGACGCCGGATTGACGCACCAATCACCGATCAGCAGCGTTGTTCCTTGATCCATGACGGGGATTGTATCAATACCCCTAATTCTTAGGGTCGGAGTTTGACCGCAAGGCGCGGAGTTTCCGGCTGTTGGTGCGGTGCTATCTTGAGTCCTCGCACAGTGACAGGAGATCGCAATGACTGCTCGCAAAAGCACGGACGATGCTCGATGGGACGCTGTTGTGTCGAAGGATAAGCGTGCCGACGGCCAGTTCTATTTTTCGGTCCGAACGACAGGCGTCTATTGCCGGCCGTCGTGCCCCGCGCGCCGAGCGCGGCGGGAAAACGTGGCTTTTCATTTGTCGTGTGAAGCGGCGGAGGCGGCTGGGTTCCGTTCGTGCAAGCGCTGTCGGCCGCGGGAGGCGTCTCAGTCTGAGCGCGATGCGGCATTGATTGCCCGTGCTTGCAGTTTGATTGAAAAATCGGATGGGCCGCTTCGGCTGGCGTCGCTTGCCGCTGCGTCCGGTCTCAGCCCCTTTCACTTTCATCGCCTTTTCAAAGCCGGGACCGGGCTCACGCCGAAGGCCTACGCGGACGCGCACAGGGCCGATCGAGTGCGCAAGGCGTTGCCTTCTTCGAAGACCATCACCGCTGCGATTTACGATGCCGGGTTCAACTCCAACGGCCGGTTTTATGCCTCCTCTGCACAGGTGTTGGGCATGACGCCTGGCCGATACAGGGCCGGCGGCCAATGGGTCCAGATTCGATTTGCAATCGGCGAATGCTCGTTGGGATCGATTTTGGTGGCGGCGACCGATAAAGGTGTATGCGCGATTTTGATGGGTAACGATCCCGATGCACTCGTGCGCCAGTTACAGGATCGCTTTGCAAAGGCGGAGCTCATCGGCGGCGATGCCAAGTTCGAAACACTCGTCGCCAAAGTCGTCGGCTTCGTCGAGCAGCCGCGTCTCGGCCTTGACCTGCCGCTCGACGTCCGAGGCACGGCCTTCCAACAGCGCGTCTGGAAGGCTTTGCGCCAAATCGGCGTCGGGAAGACCGCGAGCTATGGCGAAATTGCCGCCCGCATCGGCAATCCCAAGTCGATTCGAGCGGTCGCCCAGGCTTGCGCCGCCAACATGCTCGCTGTGGCGATTCCCTGTCACCGCGTGATACGCACCGATGGGCAACTCTCAGGATATCGGTGGGGCGTGCAGCGCAAGCGCGCGCTGCTGGAGCGTGAGAAGCGCGCATGATCGAGAGCCGTTTGTCCGGTGTTGACTGGTCGCAGGTGGAGGCGGGCCTGGATGCCCACGGAGTCGCTCGCGCCGGCGGACTACTGAACGCCGAAGAATGCCGGGCGATCGCCGAACTCTACGATCTGGAGCAAGGCTTCAGGAGCCGCGTCATCATGGGGCGTCACGGGTTTGGGCGGGGAGAATATCGTTATTTTTCGTACCCGTTGCGCCCGATGATTCAAATGCTGCGCACCTCGCTCTATCTTCGCCTGGTGGCAACGGCAAATCGGTGGAACGCGCTGATGGGCTTTGAGCCGCGCTATCCCGACGAGCATGCTGCCTTTCTCGCTCGCTGTCGTGAGGCAGGTCAGACGCAACCGACGCCGCTACTGCTGCAATATGCGACCGGCGACTTCAACTGCTTGCATCAGGATATCTATGGGGAGCATGTATTCCCGATTCAGGCCGCCGTCTTGTTGTCGGAGCCGGGCCGGGATTTCGAAGGCGGTGAATTCGTCGTGACCGAGCAGCGTCCGCGCATGCAATCGTGCGTCGAAGTGTTGCCATTGCGGCAGGGAGATCTGGTGGTTTTTGCGGTACGCGAGCGTCCGGTGAAAGGGGTGCGCGGAATCTATCGGGTCAAGCATCGTCACGGCGTGAGCCGTTTGCGGGCGGGCCGGCGACACGTGCTCGGCATTATTTTTCACGATGCGCAATAGGCCGGCGTGTCGGAGAACGTGCCGCAAGCTACGTGGCCCCAGGCGTTATGGCTGGTCGACCTCAACGACTATCTGCGTCCAATCGTGTTTGAACTCAAAGACTAAGAAAAAACACGGGCCAGCGTCAACGCTGACGCCGGCCCGAACGTGATTGCTCGAGAGCAATCGCCTAGCGGTTCTGCGCTACCAGTTTCGACACCTCCGACCACTGCTCAGATGCGCGCGCGACGTTTCCTGAAACGTCTTTCTTCCAGTTTTTGCGCGATTCGACATCGCTGAACATATAGAGCTTTCCGTCGACCAGGGCAAATACACGCGGGTGCGCGCCGACCTTGCGGCCTTGCGAGACGCCGAATGCATCAAAACCGCCGAACTGCGGAGCATAACGTTCCGGATCGGCCGCAAACGCAAGCAAATGTGTGTTGGTGATGAAGTAGAACTTTGAGCCCTTGTAGTCGAAGCCAAGCTCTTTCTTGCCCGGTATCGGATCCGGCGCGGGCGTAAAATACGAGAGTGCGTCGTAGCTATTCAGCGCAACGCCCTTTTCCTCGAAAAAATCTCCGGCCAGCGCGTAGGTAGCGGTGACGCTCAAGATTGCAACTGAAGCAAGACGAAGGATTGATCGGTAAATCACGGTATTCTCCAAGTGGTGGGCGATCGGGTTCAACGCATCCCAACCGCGATGACGGCAAAGGGGAATAGCCCAAGGATTGCTGAGAGAAACAAGGCGCTGACGTTGACGAGGGCTTTCATTGGCATCTCCGGGTGGTTGAACCGTGGAGGTACTGTAGTGGGTGATTTGAGCCCCCGGTGGGGCGTGCGCCAAACCGCCGTTTCCACGGCGCGAGCGGCAAAAGAGGGTCGCGAACGGTATGCCGGATGCGTCAGCCGGCCGCGAGATCCGGCACCCGTGGCGTCATTCTAAGGATCGACCCACACATCGCTGTGAAAGACCTGAGCTATATTGATGACCTCTGGTGGGGGGATGGCCTCCCGGAGGAAATCTTTATGAGCATCGGTCGATAAATGGTCAGCGTGAATTGCCGTGAGGGGCGCTGACGCTGCCGAAGTATTTCGTGTTGCGCTGAAACTCGGGCTCACTTCATTTGGCGGACCGATCGCGCACATCGGGTATTTCGAGCGCACGTATGTTCAGCAACGCCGCTGGCTGACGAGCGAACAATACGGTGGCCTCGTGGCTTTGTGCCAGATCCTTCCCGGACCCACCAGCAGTCAAATTGGATTTTCCATCGGCCTGCATCGCGCGGGGTGGATCGGCGCGCTGGCGGCCTGGTTGGGATTTACACTGCCATCTGCGCTGCTGATGTACCTCTGTGCCGTGCTTACGGCGAACTGGCGTGGTGCGCTGGCCCACTCCTTGTTGCACGGGCTGCAATTGGTCGCCGTGGCCGTGGTTGCGCAGGCGGTGTGGAACATGGCGCGCACATTCTGTCGCGACCGAATCACCGTGGCGATAGCGCTGGCCGCTGGGTGTCTGCTGATGAGCATCGGCGGTCCCGTGACGCAACTCGCGGTTCTGGCTGCGGCCGCTCTGGCCGGGACGGCGTGGTGTCGCAGTGCCGGTGTCGACGCGGCGCAGCTCAAATTGCCAATCTCGCCGGCGGCAGCTTGGCGCGCGCTGGGACTGTTCGCGACCTTGCTGCCGGCGCTGCCGACATTGGCCTTTCTGTATCCACGCTCCATCATGGCGCTCGCCGATATTTTCTATCGATCAGGCGCGTTGGTCTTTGGCGGCGGACACGTGGTTCTGCCATTGTTGCGCGACGCAATGGTGCCTTTTGGCTGGATCAGCGATGACCGCTTTCTAACCGGATACGGCTTCGCGCAGGCAGTGCCAGGGCCGCTTTTCACCTTGGCGGCCTATCTGGGCGCCGCCAATGCCTACGCCCCCGCCGCGTGGAGCGCCTGTGTCGCGGTGATCTTTATTTTTCTACCGGGACTGCTCATGACGATCACGGCACTCGCGCTATGGAGTCGCGTTTCCCGTCATGACACCGTCCGCTCCGCCTTGACGGGCATCAATGCAGCGGTGGTTGGCATTCTGGCAGCAGCCCTCTACGACCCCGTTTGGAAAACGGCCGTTCTTGGCCCAGTCGATATCGCCATCGCTCTCTTCGGCTTTGTGTTGTTGGTGCGGTGGCGCGTACCACCCATCGGCGTGGTTCTATTCACGCTGGTCTGCAGCGCCGCCACTGGTCTGGTCTGACTGGTTCTGGTGTAAGGACTTTCCTACGACAGTCTTCTCGCCGGACCCGGGAGCCTTTTCCACTAGAACGGTGTAGATTCATGCCGGGGATTGGGGAGAAAACAATGCTCAGACCGGTGTACAGCAAGCAGCGGGGTGGCCAGGTCGTGGCAGACTTGGACAAGGCTGAACTATTGCGCGCCGTTACGCAGACCAGCGTTGAATGCATCAAGGTCGTCGCGAGGGATGGCCGTCTCGTGCAGATGAATCCGGCCGGCTTGGTCATGATCGAGGCCGAGTCCTGGCAGAGCGTCGAGCTTGCGTGCACGTTCGACTTGATTGCGCCCGAACATCGGGCCGCATGGATTGCCAATCACCAACGCGTCTGTGACGGAGAGAAGTGCAGCTGGCAATTCGATATCATCGGCTTGAAGGGAACACGCCGAAACATGGAGACGCATGCCGCGCCGATTGCCTTGGGCGACGGCACAGTAGGCCAGCTCGCCATCACGCGGGATGTGACCGAGCTGAAGACCTCCGACGATGCCTTGCTGCTGCTCAAAGCCGAGTTGGAAAAGAAGGTGAGCGAACGTACGCGCGAGTTGAGGGCGGCGCTGGATCGCTTGCAGGAGAGCGAGCGCAGCTTTGAGCTGTTGGTTGACAGCGTCACCGACTATGCGCTCTATATGCTGGATCCAACGGGCCGCATCGTCAGCTGGAACTCGGGCGCCAGACGCATCAAAGGATATGATGCAGAAGAAATTATCGGCAAGAATTTTCAATGCTTTTATTGTGAGGAAGACCGCGCGGCGGGAATTCCGGCCGCCGGCCTTCAAACTGCCGCGCGCGAAGGGAGATTGGAGACCGAAGGATGGCGATTGCGAAAGGACGGTACCCGATTTTGGGCGAATGTGATTATCGACGCCATCCGATCGGGTGGAGAACTTGTCGGCTACGCCAAGATTACTCGTGACATCACCGAGCGGCGCGCTGCGGAAGGCAGGCTGCGTCAGGCTCAAAAAATGGAGGCGGTTGGTCAATTCACCGGTGGCGCTGCGCACGACTTCAATAACTTGCTGATGGCAATTCTTGGAAGTCTGGAGATTTTGCGAAAGCGGCTGCCGAACGATCAGCGCCTTCTGGGGCTGTTGGACAACGCCGTGATGGGAGCCAAGCGGGGCTCGGCGCTGACGCAGCGAATGCTGGCGTTTGCGAGGCGCCAGGAATTGAAGCACGAGGCCGTGGACGTGGCCTGCTTGGTCAACAATATGATGGAGCTTCTGGAGCGGTCCTTGGGACCCGCCATCGACATTGAGACGCATTTCCCGAACGAAGCCGTGCACGTGCGCACGGATGCAAACCAACTCGAGACAGCGCTTCTGAACTTGGGCATCAATGCCCGCGATGCCATGCCTAATGGCGGCACCATTACGATCGCCGTCGTTGTAGAGCAAGTGATAGGCGCTCACCCGACGAATCTGCCGCCGGGGCAGTTTGCATGCCTGTCGGTCAGCGACACGGGACTGGGCATGGATGAGGCTACGCTGGCGCGAGCGACAGAGCCTTTCTTCACGACCAAGGGGATAGGCAGGGGCACCGGCTTGGGCTTGTCCATGGTCGAGGGTCTTACCGGGCAATCGGGCGGCAAGCTCATGGCGCGCAGCGCATTGGGAAGGGGCACGACCATCGAGCTTTGGCTGCCTATCGCAACCGATGGCACTACGAGGACGGGCGAACGCGATATGGCAGAGGTCACGGATACCGCGGCCGCAAAGCGTCAGCTATGCATACTGGCCGTGGATGATGACAACCTCGTGCTGGCGAACATGACGGTGATGCTCGAGGATCTAGGACACAAAGTGATCGCCGTCGGCTCCGGCACCAGGGCGGTCGAAGCCATCGACTCAACCCCCGCCATTGATCTGGTGCTCACCGACCAGGCGATGCCTGCGATGACGGGTCTGCAGCTCATCGAGCAAATAAGAGCGCGGCGGCCCGCATTGCCCGTGATTCTGGCGACAGGGTATGCGGAATTTCCGCAGGGCGTGAATGCTTCGATCGGACGACTGGCCAAGCCCTTCACACAGCGTGCTCTGGCCAAAGCGCTGGCGTTGCATTCATCCGGACGCGCCGGCGCGTAGTCCGCTGGATTTGCGGTCCAGCAAGGCGAAAGCGCTCAGCGAGGCTGCGGCGCATGCGGCGGCGCCGATCATCATCGCCGCATGGAATGCGGTCAGGAGTTGATTGCCGGTTGCCGCCAGAACGGATCCGAGCAATGCGGTGGCGACTAAACCGCCGGTGCGTGCCACGGCGCTGTTGAGCCCCGAAGCGGAGCCGGTGTGCCGTGCATCGACCGCCGTGAGCACCGCGGTCGTGAGCGGCGCCACCGCCGCGCTCATGCCGATCGCGATCACGAAAATCATCGGCAGCACGTCAACCCAATAGTTGGCGCTGATGTTGATCCTCAGGGAGAGCAGAAAACCCGCGGCGACGATGAGCGGACCGATGGTGAGCGGAAGTCGTGGGCCGATGCGGCCGGCGAGCGCTCCGGCGATCGGCGAGGTTACTGTCAGCACCAGCGGCAGCGGCAGCAGTGCTGCGCCGGCGGCCGTTCCGGAGTAACCCGCTGCCTTGATCAACAAGTACGGGACGAGCATGAATAGTCCTCCCAATGCGCCGTAGAGAAGGAATGTGAAAATCGTAAGGCCCACGAAACTTCGGGATGAAAACAAGGCAAGCGGCATCATCGCGCGGTCGCCGCGCCGCTTCTCGACCCGCACGTAAAGAAGCAGCAGTCCTATCGACAGCACTGCGGCGATCAAAGCACCGCGGGTCCAACCGCGGCTGCCGGAGCCGATGGTGAGCGCCCATGTCAACGCGGCCAGCCCTATCGTGGCGAGCACCCCGCCGAATGTATCGAGCGGGAAATTGTCTCTCTGCTGGTCGCGCGGCACAAAACACCAAGCCAGCACGATTGCCCCGACGGCCAAGGGTAGATTGATGAGAAAGATGGCCCTCCAACTTCCCAAGTCGATGAGCCAGCCGCCGATCACCGGTCCGATCGCGCCCATTGCCGCTCCCGTCGCCGCCCAAATTCCGATGGCGCGACCTTTGGATTCGCCTGAAAACGTTTGACCGAGAATGGCAAGGCTGTTTGGCATGAGCATCGCGGCGCCGGTGCCTTGAAGCAGTCTGCACGCCAGCAGGGCGGGAAGCCCCGGCGCCAACGCGCAGCCGAGGGAGGCAAGTGCGAACAGCGCGGTGCCGATGATCAGGAGCCGGCGACACCCGAAGTGATCGCCGGCCGCTCCGCCAAGCAGAAGCAGGGCGCTCAAGGGCAAGAGATAGGAGTTGACGACCCACTGCAAGGCGCCGGCATTGGCATTGAGACTTTGCGCAATGGTGGGCAGGGCTACGTTGACCACCGATCCATCCACGAAGGCGAGGCCTGATGCCAGGATGGTGCTCGCGAGCGCCAGCGTTGGGTGCGCGGCAGCCGGCCCTGGTTTTGCGCCGTGCGCAACGGCGGAATCGCAAGACGGATGAATGACGCTCATGCGCCTCTCCTGCTAGCGTGTTGGGTAGGGCGTCCCGTCCTTGTGCGTGTAACCGGCCTCCGAGAACAGCATGTCGATATCCGAATACTCTCCCTCGTCTTCCGGCTTGCGCGATCCCACCTCGAGCACAACCGCATCGCGCGATGATCGATTCTGCAAATGATGTCCGTCCTTCACGCCTGCCTTGAACCCTGCGCAATCTCCAACCTTGAGGATTTCCTCACCCGAATCGGTGAGCAGCACCACTTCACCCTCAATGACGAACACGAATTCGTCCTCCGCCACATGCCAGTGCCGTTGACTGGACCACGCTCCGGGAGGCAGACGCAACAGATTCACCCCGAAATCCGTGAGCTCCGCGGCATGCCCCAGACGCTGCCGTGCCCGGATTGCACAGGGGGCGTCGAACGGCGCCGGATACCCGGACCCCGTGCTCGCGGGTACAAGATGAACATCAATTCGTTTCGGCATGACACACCTTGTAGGCTAAATCCGACCCGAGCGATCGCTGTTCTGCCGATTATCGCTGGGCTGACCCAGAAAGGGTAATTCCCGGCCTTACGGGCGCGGCGATTGCGTAGGACTATTCCGGCTCCGAAAGGGAAGGAAATTACCCGCCGCTTTTGCCACCATTCGGGAGAAATGCCGATAGTGCATTAAGGAATCTTCCATGCCGATGAAAGGGTCATCGCGGTCGAAAATCGGGGTCGCGGGACTCGACGAAATCCTGCATGGGGGATTGATTCCGGCGCGCCTATATCTCATCGACGGCGATCCTGGCGCGGGCAAAACCACGCTGGCGCTGCATTTTCTCCAGGAGGGCGTGCGCGCCGGAGAGCGCTGTCTTTACGTCACGCTGTCGGAAACCGCCGAGGAACTCAAGGCCAGCGCCGATTCCCATGGATGGTCGCTGGCGGGAATTGAGATTGTCGAGCTGATAGCCGATGAGAGCGAATTCGACCGTGAGAGCCAGCTCACGATGTTCCATCCCTCCGAGATCGATCTGACGGAGACGACGCGTAAAGTTCTCGAGGCCATCGAACGGGTCAATCCACGACGCCTGGTATTCGATTCGCTTTCCGAGCTGCGTCTTCTCGCCCAAAGTTCGCTGCGCTACCGTCGTCAGATCCTGGCGTTCAAGCAGTTTCTGGTCGGCCGGGATTGCACCGCGCTGATGCTGGACGATCGAGCCGCAGAGACCACAGATCTACAGCTGCAAAGCATCGCTCATGGAGTTATTTCACTCGACTACAAGGCTCCCAATTACGGGCGCGCGCGGCGCGAAATGCAGATTCTCAAATTCCGCGGCAGCGACTTTGCGAGCGGATTCCACGATTTCGTCGTGCGCAAAGGTGGAATGACGGTTTTCCCACGCTTGGCGGCGGGTGAACATACGGATTCAATGGGTCGCCAGTTTATCGAAAGCCGGGTTACCGATTTGGATGCGCTTCTGGGCGGGGGCATCGAACGCGGGACCAGCACGTTGCTGGTGGGGCCGCCCGGCAGCGGCAAGTCGAGCATCGCGCTGCAGTACACCATCGCGGCGGCGGCGCGCGGCGACCATGGGGCGATCTTTGCCTTTGAGGAAACAATTTCCGCGATGATGGTGCGCTCGCGCGGCCTGGGACTCAAAATCAATGCGGGAATGGGTGCGGGGCAGATTCAGGTGCAACAGATTGATCCGGCGCAAATCTCGCCGGGACAATTTGCCTACATGGTGCGCGAAAGCGTTGAGAAAAATAACGCACGTGTGGTTGTGATCGACAGCCTCAATGGCTACTTGAACGCGATGCCGGCGGACCGGTTTCTCACCGCCCAACTTCACGAATTGCTCGCCTACTTGAGCAATCGCGGCGTCGCGACTTTCATCGTCGTCGCACAAAACGGCATGATGGGATCATCCATGCAGTCACCGGTCGATGCCAGTTACCTGGCTGATTCGGTGATCATGCTCAGGTTCTTCGAACACGCAGGACAGGTCAAAAAGGCTATTTCTGTACTCAAGAAGCGCACCGGCGCCCACGAGGAGTCGATTCGCGAACTCTCGTTCGACGGTGAGGGTATTCATTTGAGCAAGCCGCTACTGCAGCTTCGCGGCGTGTTGACCGGAGTTCCCGTTGAGGTGCAAGCGCCGGCCCGTAGCGCCAACGGCGGGGGTAGGAGGTAGACATGTCCGTACAAGCCGTCGTCAATCAAGAACGCAAGGTATTGGTGCTGCCGCCCACGCGTCGAGACGGCGATGTGACCCGCGCACTGCTAAAAGATGTCGGGCTCGACTGCGACATCGTCGGAAACGCGAGAATGCTCGCCGCACAGTTGAACACCTCCATTGGGGCCGTCGTATTGACCGATGCGGCCGTTGCCGACCCGGGATTGAGTTCAGTGATGGACGCTCTCGATCATCAGCCGCAGTGGTCGGATATGCCCGTCATCCTGTTGAGTAAGCCGGAAATGCGCTCGCCGGCTGACAAGCGCCGTTTTGGGAAACTGACGAATCTCACGGTCCTTGACCGGCCCACTTCCGCCAGGGCACTGGTCAGCGCCGTTGAGGCGGCCATACGCGGGCGGGCACGTCAGTACCAAATCCGCGATCAATTGAACTCGTTGCAAGAAGCTGATGCGGCGCTGCGCGAATCGGCGGAACGGATGGCCTTGGGAGTTCAAGTGGCGGGCCTTGCCTTGGCTGAAGTCGACTACGCCATGCAGGAAGTGCATCTCAGCGCCGAGGCAGTGGAGTTGTTCGGCGTGGGGGACCGTGCGCGAACTTTGTCTCGTGGAGAGTTTCTAGAGGCCGTTCATCCCGACGATCGTGAAGAGGTATCGCGCCGGCTTCTGCGCCCTGCGGATTCCGCCTGCAGCGATCCCGCCGCGATCGATTATCGAGTCATTTGGCCCGATGGCCGCGTCAAATGGGTCAGTCAGCGCCATCACGTCGTTCTCAATGGCCTGCGAGACCGGCAGGTGCGGGCAGTGATCGTTGCGCTGGATGCCACCGAACGCAAGAATGCAGATCGGCGCAAGGATGAGTTCCTGGCGACCTTGGCGCACGAGCTTCGCAATCCACTGGCTCCCATCCGCACCGGCCTGCAGGCGCTTGCCCGGCCCGGCGGCGAAGGCGCTGCTGGGACAGTCATCAGGGCGATCATGGAGCGCCAGCTTTCGCAGATGGTGCGGCTCATCGATGACTTGCTCGAGGTGTCGCGCATCTCCAGCGGCAAG
>Ga0193728_1001825_pt1 | contig 10966 bp, 12 predicted proteins | sample U1c1metaG_FD_143037 | JGI IMG/M metagenome (GOLD analysis project Ga0193728, IMG submission 143037) | Soil microbial communities from a riparian zone of the East river system, Colorado, United States - U1c1 | ecosystem: Environmental > Terrestrial > Soil > Riparian zone | place: USA: East River... | reverse complement strand
CTCTCCCAAATTGAGGCCTTTGCGGTTTTCATCAAAGGGTTTGCAATATTCGTTATCCAGGATCATCAGCGTATTAAAACCATTGAGCGTAAAGCGGGTCAGCGCATCGGCGCCACCGGCAACGACCACGTCGAGCATGTGTTGTTTAATCAGTCTCGCGCCAAAAAAGATCGAATTGGCAGAAGAAGAACAGGCGGTGCTGATGGTAGCCGTATAATGATCGATACCGAGACGTTCGGCCACCAGGTTCGTCACGCTCCCGCACTCGTGGTTGACGACGTTCCGCAATCTTCCTTTGCGTGGATCCTGAATAAAATCGGCAAAAAAATCTTCGGTTTTGTCCATTCCGCCCACTGTATTCGCAGAAATCAAACCCATACGCAGGGAGGATTTATTTTCAAGAGCTGCATCGTTCAACGCTTCGCTTACAGCCGCCATGCTCAATAAAGCCGTACGTGAGAGTAGGGGATTGCTCCCTGTGATCATCGCCAGGTCGGCATTGGTTAATTTTACTTCTGCTACGGGTAATTTTCCCCGGTGAACGGATGGGAGATGGAGCATATTGCTCATGCCGGCTTCGGCATGTTCGAGTGCATGCAGGCATTCGGATTTATTTTTCCCAATGGCCGAAATGACCCCTACACCGGCAACAAATACGGAGGAACTCATGTGTTATACCTTCTGTCCTTGATGAGCAGTGATGTATTCAGCCATTGTTCTTACAGAGCGGAACACTTTGGGTCCTTCTTCTGCATTGGACAATTTGATTTTATATTCCTGTTGCAACAAGACGATTAATTCCAGGGCGTCTATGGAATCCAAACCCAGTCCCTCCACGAAAAGCGGTTGGTCATCACCGATGTCTCCAGGCTTCAGGTCTTTCAAATTGAGCTGGGCGATGATCTGTCGCTTTAAATCGGCCATTAGTTTATCCATTGTCTGACTGATAAATTTGATGAATGGTTTCCTGATCGAATAACAAACTGCCTGAAAAATTGTTTGCGGGTTTCTCCACCAGGAACAAAACCGCTTTGCAGGTTTCGTTCAGCAATTCAATCCATCCGCAGATGCACGACTGCAAGATATTATTATTAATCAGGTTATCGACATATTGATGCATAAATGCCGCGTCGAATTCCCTGGAAATGAAAAAAGCATTTTCTCCCTTGAAATGGTGCCGGATACAAATCTCTCCGATCACAATATTGGGCAGCGTATATACAAACAGGGCAGGACTCGCAAAGTCTTTGACGGTTTTATAGTATTTGATGTCTGTGTCCAGGCTGGCATTGGCATTGGATAGTACAATCCCAACATCTTCCGGGAGGTAATTTTTTATCCAGGACGCATCCTTCAGCAACACATCAGCGGCCAGAATGCCCAGTTTGCTCAGGTTATCCATTTTATAAAACTTAGGATACTTCAGCTCCAGGAAGTCGTAAGCCGCATCCAGAAATGCGGCAATGCCAATATCCTTCTTTTCAAAATAAGGAATACCATTTTTAAGGATGAGATGATGGCCAACGATGCAAGTGGCCCTGATATGGTTTTTTACCGGCAACGCCCAATATTATTTTGCAGACGTTTTTTTCAGGGAATCCCTGAACTCTATAATCGATGCCAGTTTATGCAGGGCATTGTGATGATATTTAACGTAAGGGTTTTGGGTATCCCATACATATCCTGCCAAAACAGAACAGATCTGGCTTTTGATCAATGGATCTTGGTCGTCGGCGAAAAAAATGGTATCGAGTATTCCTTCGTACCACGTTGTTACGTATGAACGAAATGTATCCACGCCCTGCATCATGGGCTTGGTGTATTCATTGTCCCAGTCAATGGTCTCCCCACGCAGTTTGCGGATGACGAGACCGGCAGCCATCTGGCTTGAAACAGTCGCCAGCGTTACACCTGAAGAAAATACGGGATCTAGGAATTCCGTTACATTCCCGGTCAGCACGAAACCTTCTCCAAAAAATGTATTGGTGGTGGTGGACCAGGATTCCAGCACTTTTGGAGCAAAGACCAGTTGCACGTCTTTAAACCTTTCCTGCAGGTAGGGCTCTTTATCGATCAGGGCGCGCAGCTGCTGCTCGTTGTCTCCCTGCGTTTTTGTAAAGAACGACAGGTCTCCGACAAAACCCAGGGACGTGATGCCGCTGGAGAAGGGAATGATCCAGACCCAAACTCCGGGTTCATGGACCACGATGGTAATTCGGTTAGGCTCATCCGATAGAGACCGTTTTGTATCCACTGTATGAGCAAACAAAGCTTTTCGGGGGGGAAGATTGGAAGGCTTGTCGAGGTTAAACAGGCGGGGGATGACCCTGCCATACCCGCTTCCGTCGATAATAAATTTTGCTTCAACCTGGCTTTTGTTTCCATGGGTGTCTTCCACGGTGGTCAGGGATTCTGAACCCCTGAATTCAATCGCGGTTACTGCGCTTTCATACGCAATGGGTACGCCCATAGATTCCACCATATCAGCAAGGGTCTTGTCAAATTCAGCCCTTGGTACCTGCCAGGTCCAGTTCCAGCCTTCGGTAAACTGGTCGGCAAATAAATAGTCGCAGATCTTGCCGTTCTTTACAAATTTAGCCCCGAATTTTTCCTGGAATCCCTTGGCCTTCACTGCTTCGAGGAAACCCGCTTCTTCGAGCGCTTCCATGCACCTGGGCAACAGGCTTTCTCCGATGACGAACCGGGGAAATTTTTGTTTTTCAACGATTTTCACTTTGTATCCTGCTTTGTTCACGATAGCGGCGGCAACAGTTCCTGCAGGGCCGGCCCCGATCACCAGTACGTCCAATTTTTCCCTTTGCATAAGTTTTTAGTTAGGTACAAACAATGTAGGAAAGATAAGGTTATTTTCTTTTTTTACATTTTAGCAATGTATGACTCAGCCCGATCTGGTCTATCCGCTCCACGATCTCAAATCCGGCATGGTGCACACATTGTATGAATACTTCCGAATGATACATCTGGCTGTTGCCATTGGCAAGAGCAGTAAAATAGATGGAGGTCTGCTGAAGGCAGAACGCAGCCGCCTCGAATCGCTGAATGTCCCAGAAAGCTTCCAGGATCAGCGCATATCCATTCTCATCCAGCGCATCGTAGCATCTTTTCAAAATGGAAACAATTTCTTTTTCTGAAAAACAATCCAGGAACTGGCTCATCCAGATGGCATCATAGCCTTTAGGGAAAGCCTGGCTTTCGTCCAGGATGTTGATCGGAAAAAAAGATACCCTGTCCGTTAAACCCAGTTGCTCCATTTTGGACCTGGCCACATTCAACTGGCCGGGCAGGTCCATGATGGTGATCCGTATGTCATCTGCGAATGTAGTGCTTGCGATCGCCCATTTGCCGGTATTACCGCCAATATCAAGGATCTTCCTGATGCCGTTCGTATAGACATGCCTGATCACCTCTGGGAAGGCATTGTCTGAAAAAAAATGGTCAAAGGCAAACCAGCTTTTTTGCACCTGCGCAGGCAATTGTGAAAGCCCTTCATAGATCGTATCCCAATCGCCAAAAGTTTTTAATCCTTCAGGCTTTCCATTTTCTATGCTTTTGTCGAGGTCGAACAGTCCCTTGTAACACACGTCATGAACAAAATCCATATTGGTTTTTGCCAACGCATCATGCAAAACAAAAAGGCCGGTTTTGGTTATCCTGTATTGTCCATCGTTGATGATGATCAGACCGATGCCGAGTCCCGACTCAAGCAGTACCCGGACGCCATAGCGGGGGAGTTTTACTTCCGCAGTGATTTCTTCCAGGCTCATCCCCACGGCGCCGCTTTCTTCCACGGCATGAAGGATGCCTGAATTTCTGAGGACCCGGGCAACCTGAAAAATAACCGGACCAAAGGCAATCCACTGTGCCAATCCTTTTGCCTCTATTGCTGATTTTGTGTCCTTGTGAAAAAAATTCATATGAAATAATTGTGGGCGGATTTATTTACTGAACACCAGGGCCGCATTGCATCCGCCAAAGCCCGAAGCCGTTTTTAAGCAATGCCTGAAAGCCCCGGTCTGAGGTTGATCACTGACGCGTATCGGTTTGTTGGTGCCGGGTTTCCGGAATCCCAAAGTAGGCAACAGCAGATTTTCTTTGAGCGAGCGGATGGAAATGACAGACTCGATCAAACCCGCTGCTCCCAATGTATGCCCGTAATATCCTTTCAGGCTGTTCACCGGAACGTCCTGCATACCCGCAAGGTTAATGGCCTTCGCTTCCATCTCGTCATTGTATACTGTTGCCGTTCCGTGTGCCGAAATAAAATCAATGTCTTTCGCTGTAATGCCAGATGCCGTCAAAGCTTTACTCATGGCCTGGAAAAGTTCTTCGCCGGTCCGTGATGGCCCGGAAATATGATTGGCATCATTGCTCACCGAGCCTCCGCAAACCCTTATTTCTGACGAATGATTCTTGTTGGAAGACAGAATGACGGTTGCTGCCCCTTCTCCCAGGCTGATGCCATTCCTGTCTGCATCAAATGGCCGGCAAGGTTCGGCGCTGATGGCCTGGAAGGATTGGAAACCCGACAGCACAAACCTGGAAATCAAATCTGCGCCTGCAATCACGGCATGGTCGTACTGTCCGGATTGTAACATGCGCATGGCCGTTATGATCGCAAGCAGGCCGGATATGCATGCGTGCGAAACCACCAGGGGTTCATTGGCGGCGTGATAATGCCCGGCGATCAGGCGGGCGGAATGATGCAGGGCGATGCGCTTTTCCAGGGCTTCGGTAAGCGGCTGGGTTTCGAGCAGTCCGATATTTCCCTTGGTCGACGAGATGATGAAGATCGTTTTTTTATCGGCGGGATCGATGCTGGTCTTATCCAGGGCGTCGTCGATCGATGACAACAGCAGTTGCTCAAAGGGCGTAAAGATGTCGTCTCTGTCTTCGCCGCCCTTACCAAGAAGGGAAGCAAAGAAAGGATCCGGCGAAATGGATTGGTCTGTCTGTTTTCTTATGCCCGAAATATTTTTTTTGAGCTGATCAACATTGCCGGCCGTCGTGGAACCCAACGGAGATACTATATTATCCGAAACAACAAATACTTCTCTCATCATCTTTTAAAATTACATCAATCCATGCTTTTTCTTCCACGCTTCAAAAAAAGGAGGATTTGTCAATTGCAGGGCAGAATTTTCGCGGTCCAGGAATACCTGAACCGAAGATCCCGTCGCAACCAGTTCTCCGGTTCCGGAATTAAAGAGCCGGTAATGAAATTTGAGTTTGGCGGCTTCGCAGGGAATAAAATTTGTTTCGACGATCAGTTTTTCCCCAAACCTCAGGGAACGTTTGTAATCGCATTGAATACTTACAATGGGAACAATATATCCGAGTTTGTAAAAATCCAGGTAACCAATGCCGTATTTATTTCCGAATGATTCCCTTCCGTCCTCAAAATACCTGATGTAGTGTCCATGCCACACGATCCCAAGCGGGTCGGCCTCATTGAACCTGACCAGGATCTCGGAGCGGTCGTGCAGCGAGTCTGGAGTTGGGAGTCGGGAGTCTGGAGTCATGATAATTCAGCACGCTACGCGCCGTACTTCGCTTTCCACTCATTGTATTTTTTCTTCTCGATAGTTTCTAGCAGGTTCTTGACAGTGGTAGCCCAGTAATTGCGGAAGCCAAAGCTCATGCTTGATTTGCTTTCTATGCGCTCGGTTAGCAAAACTTTTTTACTGCCCATGTCAATCAATGTAACCCAGGCAGCAGCAGCTTTTTCTGATTTACTCATGGCTTCCATCACGATCAGCAGGCCAATGCCCTTCTTGCCGCCAAAATCGTAGCCCCTGACCAGTGCAGCAATGCTGTCTTCTTTCAGCCGGTGAAAATCACCGCTGCTGGTTGATTTGATGGCTGCGGCATTTGCGCTCTCATTTCTCTTGTTCACATATCCAAGGTCATGGTCCACATTGTTCCGATGAAATGCGCCTTTTACATCGAATTTCTTTGCCTCCGTGATCACCAGTTCATTGATCCCGGTGTATTGGCGTGCTACGATGTCCTGTTCGTTCGCCGTAGCGTCATCGATCAGGCGTGCCCTGGTGAAGTCGATGCCGAGATAGAAAAGCGGCACATTGCTATCATTGAAGAATTCTTTCAGGGTTTGTGCCTGCATCGGAAATTGAAAAGCCAGGAGGCATGCGGATAAGAAAATGAACCGGGAAAGCGGTTTAGCTCGTTTCATGATTAGAGATTTTTAGGATTGTTTGAAATAAAAATTTTCATATCACAGCGGGCTACCAGCATGCCCCTGCACAGCACGGTGCCCGAAATGATCGTAACATCAAAGATTTGATTTTTTATGGAAATTTCAGTTTCTATCTGGTCATTTATTTTTGGCAGGGCCATGATCTCGAGGTTTTGAACCGCCCCGATATATCCGAGCGGTACAGGACGCTTTTCCTGCTGGCAAATGTAGCCAATCCGCGCGGCCGCCGTTTGTGCGATGTTTTCTACCAGTCCCGGTTCGGCCAGTTCACCGTCTTCCACAAAAATATTTTCCGCCCTGACCTGAAAGGTGCTCCGCGCGCTGTGTTCATCGGTATACAGCAATTGATCGACCATCACGAATGGTGACCGTTGCGGAATGAATTGCAGGATGCCTGTTTCGTATGCCTTCATTTATTTTTGCCAAAAATCATAATAATTATACCATTGATCCGGGTATTGCTTCATTTTCTTTTCCAGGCCGGCAACAAATTCATTAAGCATGACCTGCCTGGCTGCATCCTTTGATCCGGCTTCGCAATATGTATGATCGCTTGCAAAGAAATGATAATGCAAATTAGTTTCTTTCATCGCAAATACAAACGATACTGGCACCCTGAAGGCGCAGGCCAATTGGAAGGGACCGGCCGGGAACAGGGCTTCTTCGTTCAGCAGATTTGCGCGGAGGGTCTTGTTGCCCTCCAAAAACCGGTCTGCATGGATGCAGACCAGTTCGTTGTTCTTAAGCGCCTCGCTGATCTCGTAGATATGTGAAAAATCATTCCTGATGACGATGACATGCGCCTGCCGCTCCCCGGTTACCTTGTCGAGATAGGCTTTTATTTTTTGCTGTTCGCCGTCGAACATCACGATATGGATGCGGGTGTTCAAGCGTTTCAGGAGATGGCCCGCGATCTCCCAGTTGCCGATATGGGCGCTGAGCAGGAGTCCGCCTTTTTTCAGGTCAACCATTTTTTGCAGGTGCTCTTCTCCGTCAAAATCAAAACTAAAGCGGTTAGCCATACCTGATAAAAGCACGACCCGGTCGATCAGGGTCTGACCAAAAAGGTAATAGTTTCTGTATAGTTTGCCCAGAGAGGTGAGCCTTCCATAGCCGAGCCTGCGAAAGTAGCGGAGGATTTGTTTTGAAGACCTGAAGGAAAACAGGAAATAATAAAACGCTACAAAACGGAGGAGAAAGTATGCAGGCAAAACGCCGAATTTGTTCAGCACTGCCACGAAAATGCCATAACCAAACGGGGTGCCCTTCGATTTACCTTGCCAGGAAGGCATTACGCAAGTTCTTTAGAATTGACCCGGGGAATGACATAATCATAGAAATCCTGGAAGGTAATGATGCCTACAAAGTCTTCCGGCTTTACTTTGAAAGAAAAATTGTTTTCAACAACCACAACCAGGTCAATATAGTCAAGACTGTCCAGTTCAAGTGTTTCTCTCAAATTGGCCCCGGGTGTAATTTTGCCAGCGTCCACCTCAAATTCCTCTACCAGGAAATTGTTAATTTTCCCGATAATTTCTTCATGTATTTTCATAGCAGTTATTTAGTCCACCTCCTTACGATGAGTGATGAATTGGTTCCACCAAACCCAAAGGAATTGGACAAAAATACATTTATATTTTTTTCCAGGGAAGTTTTTACGATATTCAATTTTGCGGAGTCCGGATCGGGATTTTCGAAGTTAATATTGGGGGCGATGAAGCCGTTTTGCATCATCAGCATGGAATAGACAATTTCGCTGGCGCCTGCCATCCAGCATTCGTGACCTGTCATTGATTTGGTCGAACTCACCAGGTTGTTTTTCTCGCCGAAGACCTCGTAAATGGCCCTGGCTTCACTGGCATCACCTGCCGGCGTAGAAGTGGCATGGGCGTTAATGTAGTCTACTTCATTGGCGGCGATCCCTGCGCCCCGGAGGGCCATCTGGAGCGATCTTACAGGTCCGCCTACCGTGGGGTTGGAAATATGTTCGCCATTGGACGAAAATCCATAGCCCACTACTTCCCCGAGGATGTTGGCCCCCCTGTGAAGGGCAGATTCCAGGCTTTCCAGGATGACGGTGGCTGCTCCGCCACTGGGGATCAGTCCGTCCCGGTCCCTGTCAAAAGGGCGTGAAGCTTTTTGCGGATCGGATTCGTGCACGGAAAAGGCCGACAAGGCATCAAAACTGCCCATTGACAGGTGATTGATCTCCTGCGCTCCGCCGGTTATAATGCATTCCTGCAAGCCGGTCCTGATGAAATGGTATCCAAGCCCGATGGCATGGGAACCACTTGCACAGGCTGCGCTGATGGTAAAATTGACTCCTTTCAGTTTGAAGATCGTGGAAAGATTCATGGTCACGGTAGAATTCAGGGTCTGGAAAACATAGCCGGAACCGACCAGCATCGTATCTTTTTTCTGGCGCATGATATCGGTTGATTCTATGACGGGTTTTGCAGAGCTGTCATTTCCGTATAAAATGCCGATCTCGTGGCGGTTCATATAGTCCTGGTCAATGGCTGCGGTTTTGACCGCCTCCAGGGTTGCCATATAGGCATATTCGCCCTGTTCCGGAAGCATGATCCTCGCTCTTCTGTCCAGCATGCCTTTCAAATTCGGCCTGTCCACAAAACCAGTAAGGCCAGACCGGTATCCGAATTCCTTCCTGACCGGATCGAGGATGATGCCGGATCTGCCCTTATACAAGGAATGGCTAACCTCATCCAGGTTTTTCCCGATACAGGAATAAATACCCAAGCCGGTGATCACTACTCTGTGTATATCCATAATAAAAATTCAGGGAATTGAAAATCTGGATGAAAGGGTGGTCATTCCAGCCCGCTTCTCGTCCCTGCTTGCAAAATAATTAAATAAACGAAATAACAAGACCTGACAGGTTGCGCAGGCCACAGGTCTTTCATCAGGAATACATTCCGCCGTTGATGGAAAGCACTTCTGCGGTAATATAGCCGGCTTCGGGCGAAGCAAGAAAACCGACGGCGTGCGCCACTTCTTCGGGCGTTCCGAAGCGGTTCACCGGGATTAGTGATTTCATCTCTTTTTCCGGAATATTTTCTGTCATATCTGTTGTGATGAATCCCGGCGCTACGGCATTGACGGTAATGCCCCGTCTCCCTACTTCCTGCGCCAGGGCCTTTGTTGCAGCGATGATCCCTCCCTTCGATGCAGAATAGTTTGTCTGACCGGGAAGGCCTTTCAATCCCGAAAGCGAAACAATATTAATGATCCGTCCATATCGTTTCATCAACATGCTGTTCAATACCATCCGCGTTACATAAAAGAAGCCGTCCAGGTTGGTGCGTAGTACATTTTCCCATTGCTCATCTTTCATCCACATCATCAGGATATCATCCTTGATGCCTGCATTATTGACCAGGATTTCAATGTATTGGTCCGGGTCTTGCTCCATCCATCTTCCCAGGCCTTCCTGTATCTGGGCCTTATCGGCCACGTCAAACCGGAGCAGTTCTCCCTTTCCCCCGGCCTCCCGGACCTGAATCAGGGTTTTTTCCGCCTCCTCCACATTGCTTTTATAGTTCACCAGGGTGTAATAACCCATGGCCGCCAGTTTGAGACAGATGGCCCTGCCAATACCTCTTGATCCTCCTGTAACTAGTGCACACTTCATATTTGATCGCTGCTTTGACTATTCATCGCCGGATGTTGGTCGGCAGTTTACACGGTAGCCTGGACCGATGGTGAATTGAAGGAAATGACAGGGTCGGATTGTTCAAAATGAGCCCTCAGCCTGATGAGATCCTCGTATTTAGGTTTGTCTTCGATAAATTTCGGAAACAGCTTCCTGATCTCGGTATAAATAGCCATGGTCACCGAAGAGAGTCTGGATGAACAATCCAGGTGGTCGATGGCCTGCACAACAGTCATCATCTGGATCACCAGGACCTCAAAAGAATTGTCGATCACTTTTTTGGTCATCAGCGCTGCATTGCAACCCATGCTCACAATATCCTGGTTGTCGTTGTTGTTCGGAATGCTGTGCACATACATCGGAAAAGAGAGCGTTTGGTTTTCCGCCACCGTAGATGTTGCAGTAAACTGCATGCCCTGCATGCCAAAATTAAATCCAAGAATGCCCAGGTTGACAAACGGCGGCAATATTTGATTCAACTTGTCATTTAAAAGATAATTAAGCTGTCTTTCCGATAACATCGAGAGTTTGGTGATGGCGATCTTTAGTTTGTCCATTTCGAGGGCCACATAATCGCCATGGAAATTTCCACCATGAAAAATATTCTTGTTCTCGTGGTCGACTACCGGGTTATCATTGACAGAATTTAATTCATCTACCAGGATCTTCTCGGCATGGGCCAGGGTATCATAAACGGGACCCAATACCTGTGTTACGCAACGGAGGGAATAATATTCCTGCACCTTGTCTTCAAACACATCGTGCTTGATATTCTCGGGATTATAGAGGTGCTCCGACCTGCTATGGATCATCTTGCTGTCTTTGAGCACGGCCCTCAGCATTGCGGCGATCTTATTCTGACCCGTATGCTGTTTTACGATATTTAATTCATAAGAAAAATGATCATCATAGGCTTCCACGATCTCATTGGTCATGGCCGATAACAAAACAGACCAGTTCAGCAGTTTCTTTGCCTGGATGATATTGACCAGCCCGATACCGGTCATCGCCGATGTACCGTTTAATATGGCCAGCCCCTCGCGGATATGAACTTTCAGGGG
>Ga0193728_1001824_pt1 | contig 10966 bp, 6 predicted proteins | sample U1c1metaG_FD_143037 | JGI IMG/M metagenome (GOLD analysis project Ga0193728, IMG submission 143037) | Soil microbial communities from a riparian zone of the East river system, Colorado, United States - U1c1 | ecosystem: Environmental > Terrestrial > Soil > Riparian zone | place: USA: East River... | reverse complement strand
GGAGTGAAGGCGTTGGTGCTGTTGATTGCGCCGATCCGCACGACGATGGCATCGCCGCTGTTCGCGCTGAACGTCCACAAATCCAGGTCGCCCACATCAATCCTGCCGGTGTGGATCACCCCGTTGCTCATCGGCCCGCCGTCATCGCCCGGCGCGACAAACGTAGCGCCCGGCGCCTTGGCCAGCGTCAGCCGGTAAGTTCCCGTCGCAGTGGTGCCGAAGGCATCGTCCGCAATCACCGTAAAGGTGCCGCTGTTGGTCGCCGTGACCGAAATTTCCGCCGCCACGGAGCCGGATGCGCTCGCTTGCTGCACTGCCGTCGGAGTCTGGAGCCGGATGCGCGGAGTGAAGCTGTTCGTCTGAGTAATCTCCCCGATCCTCACCACGATATGGTCCCCGGCATTCGCCGAGAACGTCCACGAATCGGAGTGGCCCACCGGCGAGATCGTGCCGGTGTGCATCCATCCATTAGTGAGGGTGCCCTGCGCCAAGGCGAGGTTGGCAAGAGAGAACACGCCCAGCCACCACGCCAACAGCAGGACGATGAGCGGCAAACCATGGCTTCGCCTCGCGGCGGCGAGGCGGTGGCCGCCAAATGCAGGTGAATGCTCGACAGCCGTTGGGCGTGCGTTGCGATCCTTGCGGGTTGGGTTGAAAGCAATAACGGAATTGCAAAGTTTGTTCATAACGGGATTGCCTCTTCTTCATTTGTTCAGGTGGTGACGTAGCTTCACTGGACACCCCTGTTCAAGCACCTTTATCCCGCCTTTTCAATACTTATTAAGCACGATTTTCGCCTCGATTTTTACGAGCAGAGGGAGGCGGGGGCGTGGCTGAAGTTAAACCCGCTAAAATGCTAAATGTGGGACTGAGGTACGGTCCCTTTCTGACTACATCTGACCCATTTTTTTGGCCATGGCCGCTTCGTACTTTTCGTATTGTTTGCCTGTCACCACGAATTTGTTGCGCATGTAATTGGAGTTCTCGTATTTCCAATCCTGCCCGGCATCGGTGTAGGTCAGCTTCGTCGTTTGCCCCTGGAAGAATTCCTTATGGGTCGGATCGGCCAGCGGCGGGTTGGCGACTTTGGGCGCGCCGGCGTATCCCCCCTCAATGAGATGACCTGCGCAGAAGCCATTGGTGCCGACGGTGATGATGTGTTCGTCAGCTTCGATCTTGCGGGTGATCGGCACATAGCGATACTCGCGGGTTTTGGCCGCCGGCGGGAACAGGTGCATGGCCAGTTCCTTCAACGCCTCGCGTTGCTGTTCGCTGGCCTGGTCGTCAATGTAAACGTAATCGAAATTCCACTTGCCGAAGGATTCGAACATGGTCTGGTGTTCCGGGCTTTGGACGAACTGGGCCACCGCCAGGCCGGCCAGAGGAACCTTGCCGTAATGACCTTTGATGATGAAAACGATCTGCCCGCCATCGCAGGTCATGCGCGAAGGGAGAGATTTAAACCAGCACGGGCAGGCGGGACGGCAGGAACAGGCTTCCTCGAGTTCGCCCGTTATTTTCCAGGAGGTTTTGCCAGCGGCCACGGCCAAGGTTCCCGAAAGGCAGAACGCAGTGAAGCCGCCCAGAATTGCAATCGAACGGATGGATTTGAGAGAGATGATTTTTTTCATAGTTTTTTATACTTTCGTTGAAAACGCACATCTTTTCGCGGGTGAATGTAGTCCCGCGAAGAATGGGGTCAATCCTGGAAAATAAAGATGCGCACACCGTAATGAAACACTTCACTTCACTGCTCCATTGACACAACGGTTTCCTTTGCTAAAGTCAAATCCGCCGTTCTGAGGACCTTTCTTCCGGCAAAACTTAATTACAGAGATTCATTTATGGCAGCCAATTCAAGATCCGCAAAATACGTTTATGTGTTCGGAAATAAAAAAGCCGATGGCGATGGCAGCATGAAGCCATTGCTCGGCGGCAAAGGCGCAAACCTGGCCGAAATGAGCCGCATTGGCTTGCCCGTTCCGCCCGGTTTCACCATCACCACCGAGGTCTGCACATTTTATTACGAAAACAAGCGAACTTATCCCAAATCGCTGGAAGCGGAGGCCAAAGCAGGGATTGCCTTCATCGAAAAGATAATGGGCACCCGGTTCGGCGACAAAGGCGCCCTGCCCCTCCTGGTTTCGGTGCGCTCCGGCGCGCGTGATTCCATGCCGGGCATGATGGACACGATTTTGAACCTGGGCCTGAATGATCAGACGGTCCTCGCCCTGGTTAAAGCCACGCACAACGAGCGCTTTGCCTGGGACTGTTATCGCCGCTTTATCCAGATGTACGGCGACGTGGTCATGGGGGTCCAGAAACGCCCCGGCGAAGACCATGAACCTTTTGAAGTTGTCATCCACGCTCTCAAGCACGACCACCATCATGCGGAGATAGAGGATACCGCTATGTCCGTAGATGACCTCAAGGAACTCGTGGACCGGTTCAAAGCGCTCATCAAAGAACGGACGGGCAAGGAGTTCCCGCAAGACCCCTGGAAGCAGCTCTGGGGCTCAGTCGGCGCGGTATTCGGCTCATGGATGAATGACCGCGCTATCGTCTATCGCCGCAAATACAATATCCCCTCCGAGTGGGGTACCGCCGTCAATGTGCAGGCCATGGTTTATGGCAACACCGGCGACAACTCAGGCTCCGGCGTGGCGTTTACTCGCGACCCCGCCACCGGCGAAAAAGTTTTCTACGGCGAATTCCTGATCAATGCGCAGGGCGAAGACGTGGTTGCCGGCGTGCGTACTCCCGAGCCGGTCGCGCAGCTCCATAAGCACATGCCGGATGCATTCAACGAGCTTGATAACATCCGCCAGACCCTCGAGCGCCATTTCAAAGATGTGCAGGATTTCGAGTTCACGATCCAGGACGGCAAAGTCTTCATGCTCCAAACCCGCAACGGCAAACGCACCGGGCTGGCGGCCGTCCGTTTTGCCATCGAAATGGAGAAAGAGAAACTCATCGACTGGAAGACAGCCATCCGGCGCGTTCCCGCTGAGCAACTCGATCAGGTGCTCGCGCCGGTGTTCGACCGCAAAGCCGTCAAAGCAGCCAAATGCATCGCCAGGGGTTTGCCGGCTGGCCCGGGCGCTGCCTCCGGCAAAATGTATCTGAACGCGGATCGCGCCGTCGAAGCCGCCGCGAAAGGTGAGCGGGTGTTGCTCGTCCGCAACGAAACCTCCCCTGAAGACCTGCGTGGCATGATCGCAGCCGAAGGCATCCTCACCGCCAAGGGCGGAGTAAGCTCACACGCGGCCCTGGTCGCCCGCCAGATGGGCAAAGTGTGCGTTTGCGGTGCCAGCGCGTTGCAGATTGATTATGCGGCCAGAACCATGACCGTGGAAGGCGCCACCTATAACGAAGGCGACTACCTTTCGATTAGCGGAACGGTCGGCGAGGTCTATCCCGGGGAACTGCCTACGGCGGCCTCAGAGATAGTTCAAGTGCTTGTCGAGAAATCGCTCGCGGCCAAAGACAGCCTCACCTATCAGATGTTCCAGAAGCTCATGGACTGGTGCGCGAAAGTCTCACGGCTTCAAGTCCGCACGAACGCGGACACACCGGAACAAACGCAAAACGCCATCGCGTTCGGCGCGACTGGCATCGGTCTAACCCGCACGGAACATATGTTCTTCGAGGGTAACCGCATTGACGCTATGCGCGAGATGATCCTGGCCGGCAGTGTCGAAGACCGTAAGAAAGCGCTCGCCAAGCTCCTGCCCTACCAGAAGCAGGATTTCGTGGGGATCTTCAAAGCGCTCAAGGGTTATCCGGCCACCATCCGGTTCCTCGACCCCCCGCTGCATGAGTTCCTGCCTCACGATCACGCCGCCCAGGCTGAGTTAGCGCAAAAACTTGGCGTGCCCGCCGAAAGCATCGCTAAACGCGTCCATGAACTCCACGAATTCAACCCCATGCTTGGCTTCCGTGGCTGCCGACTGGGGATTGTGCATCCGGAAATCTCCGAAATGCAGGCTCGCGCCGTGTTCGAGGCTGCGGCCGAAGTGCAAAAATCAGGCATCAAAGTGAAGCCGGAAATTATGATCCCGCTCGTTGGCTTCAAAAAGGAACTCGACCTCCAAGTTGAAGTCGTCCATCGAGTTGCCAAAGAAGTAATGGCGCAGAAAAAGGTGAAGCTCGATTATCTTGTCGGCACAATGATCGAGGTCCCGCGAGGGGCGCTCACAGCCGATGAAATTGCCCAAACCGCTCAATTTTTCAGCTTCGGCACCAACGACCTGACCCAAACTTGCCTCGGCATGAGCCGGGACGATTCCGGCAGCTTCCTGCCACCCTACGCCGAGCTGGAGATCATCAAGACCAACCCGTTTGCTTCGATTGACCAGACGGGGGTCGGTGAACTTATGAAGATCGCGGTCGCCAAAGGCAACGCGGTCAGGCCGGGCATCAAGCTGGGCATCTGTGGAGAGCATGGTGGCGATCCCGCAAGCGTTAAATTCTGTCATCGGCTGGGGCTTACCTACGTAAGTTGTTCACCGTTCCGAGTCCCTGTCGCCCGACTGGCGGCTGCCCAGGCCGCTTTGGAAGAAGAGGCCAACGCCGTAACCTTCAATGGCCACGCCAGAAAAGCGAGCGCCAGGAAGTCAGCCAGTCAAAAGAACCGGAAGAACCGTCTCCAACGCGGCTGAGCGGAGCTTCGAGCTGTATGGCCGATCCCTCGCCTCTCTGTGGGGCGAGGGACAAGGTAAGGGGTTTCAATTTCGGACCCGGTTTACCGGTTCGGATTCGACATCCAGCTGGTGCTCCTTCCATGTCTTAAATCCCCCCTCCATCTCCATCACCGGGAACCCCATCCCGGCGAAGACGACACAAGCGCTGGCGGCCAGATGGCATACCTGGGAATAGCAATAAATCACATTCGTCTTTTCCTTTTGCAGCCCTTCGGGATGGGCCCATTTCTCTTTGGGCAGATTGATCGCGCCCGGCACGTGGCCTTTGACAAAATCCTCCGGTTCCCGAACATCCACGACGACGATATTATTGTCGTGTGACTTGATAATTCGATCCAGCTCGACCGGACCGGTAGTAAAAGCCAGCCGGTCTTCGAAATAGGCTTTGGCGCGAACTGGATCGTGAATTTGCTTCAATACCTCTTGCATAGTGTCTTCTGTTTTTTGGTTTCTAATTCCGCCGAAGCTTTCGGCGAGGCCTCTCAGCCCACGTAACGTAATCCGATTAGAACAATTCTCAAGTCAGGGCTTGGCCCCAACGGCCTATTTCACTCAGATAATTCGGACGCGTCTTGGATCTTGCGTTACATTGGATGACAAGATAAAGCTCCACAGCATACCACATTATGATGAGGCAAGCCGTCCCAGTACGAACAACGTTCCCAAGGCCAAGTCTCACCACAGCGGCGGGCCTGTTTTGGGTCTCGCTCTTTGCGGTCGCTACCGTCGCGTCAGGCATCGAAACGGTTTTCACCCGTGTGCCTGAGGGCGGACTCCAGCCCCAGGTTCTGGTCAGTTCAAACGGCGTCACTCACCTGGTGTATTTTGCGGGAACCCCTGGAGCGGGCGACCTCTTTTACACGCGCCGAATGTCCGACTCGCGCGAGTTCAATACGCCCATCCGTGTCAACTCGCAGCCGGGCTCCGCCATCGCCATCGGGACCATTCGGGGGGCGCAAATCGCTCTCGGCAAAAATGGGCGCGTGCATGTCGCCTGGAACGGCAGCGGCGACGCCTCCGGCCACCGGGGAGCGCCCATGTTCTACACTCGACTCAATGACGAGCGAACCGCCTTCGAGCCGCAACGAGACGTGATGACGTTCACCGGCAATCTGGATGGCGGCGGTTCGGTCGCGGCGGACCAGGAAAGGAATGTATATGTGGCCTGGCATGGAACTACACCCGAAACGGAGGCAAAAGAAACCGAACGCGCGGTGTACCTGGCCGTTTCCAAGGATGAAGGGCGAACCTTCGCGCGGGAGCGCCAGGTAAATCCCGACCCGACCGGCGCCTGCGGCTGTTGCGGCTTGAAAGCCTTTGCCGATTCACAGGGGGCCCTTTATCTTCTTTATCGTGCGGCCACGGGCGGCACTGAGCGCGACGAAGTATTGCTTGGTTCTTTAGACCAGGCGAAGACCTTCCGCAGCCTGTCTAGTCAGCCCTGGAAATCCTCGACTTGCCCGATGAGTTCCGCCTGGCTCAGTTCAGCCGGCAAAAACCGCTGCCTGGCAGCGTGGGAAACAAAAGGCCATGTTTGGTTCACGACGATCGATCCGCGCGAGAGCCAGGCCCCCGAACCGGTTGGTCCAGCCGACAGCGCCACCGGGCAAAAGCATCCGGTAGCAATCTCGGGCACCAACGGGGATACCTTCCTGGTCTGGGCCGAAGGGACGGGCTGGCAGAAAGGCGGCGCCGTGGCCTGGCAACTTTTCGACGTCGAAGGCAAACCCAAAGCGTCCGCCGGCCGAAGGGATGGGATCCCGGTCTGGAGTTTCGCCACTGCTTTAGCCCGGCGCGATGGCAGTTTCGAAATCATTTACTAACGACACCCTTGGGTCACAATCTTAAGGAAGGTTCTGTGTCGGACATAAGATTAGGGAAGCCCGCCGCTGACCTCGTCTGTCCACACCTTGAAGCTCTTCAGCGTGTTGGGGCCGAACGTGTTACTGATCGCGACATCGGTGGCATCGCGACCCCTTGCGATCAACACTCGGCCGACACGCGGCGAGTTGTTCCGGGCATCGAAGGTGTACCAATGACCGCCCAGGTAGGCTTCAAACCAGGCGGCAAAATCCATCGGGGCGTATGGGGGCGGCAGGCAGATGTCGCTCAGATAGCCAGTGCAGTAGCGTGCCGGAATGTTCATGCAACGGCAGAATGCGATGGCGAGATGCGTGTAATCACGGCAGACGCCGGTCCGCTCATTGAAAGCTTCCCAGGCAGTCTTCGTGGGGCGGGCGTGCTCATAACCAAAGGCGATATGTTGATGGACGAAATCGCAGATAGCCTGGACGCGTCCCCATCCGGTGGGCGATTTGCTGAACAGGCCCCAAGCCACCTCGGACAGCAGATCGGTTTCGCAATAGCGGCTTCCCAAGAGGAACACCAGGGCCTCGCCGGGAAGCTCTTGCACCGGGTGTTGAGGGGCCAGAGCGGCGACTACATCCGGCTCACCCCGATCGCTCACGACCGCGTCGGTTGAAATCCGGATCTCGCCTTTCGGCGCAACGATCCGGCTACACCAGTTGCCGAAGTCATCACGATAGGCAGTGGTTGCCACGGACGGGCTGGTGATGAGGTGATCGGGAACGATGACGTCGGAGACGCGCGTAAAATGGATGTGTAATGTCAGTATCATAGGCGTCGGCTGAGGGCAGTCGTAAATTAATTCGTAGCCTACGCGGATCTGCATAATAAGGTTGCTTTCACCAAGGGTTGTCTGTTTAGCATGTTACGAAAGAGCGCACGTTACCGAATCGAGTCAGAAAAGCGAAGTTCCGCACGGTGGACCAAGATCTCAAGAGCCGGCATTCATTTCTCCGTGTGGCTCGCCCAAGGACCGAGGGCATTCACATCCACTGAAACCCGCAGCGTCTGGTTTCGCCCGCCGACCAAGACGCCGCGGACGGGACTCACATCGCTGTAGTCGCGACCCCACCCGATGGTGATATGGCGCAGGGAAGGCAGGCAGTTGTTCGTTGCGTCCACGTCGAGCCAGCCGATGCCGGGACAGAAGAAACCGACCCAGGCGTGGGAAGCATCCACGCCGCGAAGCTTGGGCTGGCCTGGAGGAGGGTCCGTTTCGAGATAGCCGCTCACGTAGCGCGCCGGCAAACCGAGCGAGCGCAAACTGGCAATCTGAAAATGCGCGAAGTCCTGGCAAACCCCGCGGCGTTTTTTGAATACCTCCGCCACGGGGGTGGTCACAGTCGTGGCGGTCGGATCGAACGTGAAATCTTCCTGGATCCGCCGCGTGAGGTCGGTCACAGCATCGAGGATCGGGCGTGCCGATGTGAAAGAAGCCCTGGCGTAATCAGCGAATTCCTCCGCATTGGGCACGAGCGGCGAGGCGTAGGTAAATTCATGAGCTTCCAGGGCCTGGCCGGAGTGATCCTCGCGACAACGCGCCCGGACAGTTTCCCAGGCGGGTGTCTCCAGCGGTTCGGGGATGAACGCGGGGCTGACGGCGACGCGGCTGCGGGACTTGATGACGAGCTGTCGATGCGGGGTGTCCACGCCGAGGAAATGGGTTGGATTTCCAAAATAGTCGCGATGCACGCTCACTGTCCCAAGCTCCGGCACAATCGCCAACTTGTGGGAGAGACAATATTGTTTGCTGTAATGGCGAGGCGTGAGTCTTAACAGGTGATGAGAAACGGATACCTCTTCCCGGTAATCATAGGTGGTCTGGTGCGTGATTTCGTAAAGGAGCCTTTTCATGTTTAGCTTATGCGTTCAACACTGTGACTGAAATAACGATTCGTCACCTGGTCGGATAGTCCCGCAAGCTCGGCGGCCGACGTGTTCAGCAGGCGCAGCAGGGGCTGCGCTGCTCCCTTGGCAGGTTCAACCACCAGTTCATCGGGGACGACGGAACGGAGCGTCGTGGCGAGCGATTGGATTCGCTCGTGATCGAGCTGAGCAGCGGAGGTTTTGGAGTCCGCCGCCAGCGCGGCGGCGTGCAAAACATCTTTCAGGTCAATGTCCTCGGCGGCGTGCTCACCGAGGACATTGACCTGAAAGATGAGCGCGCGCGGGTTGGACTCATCGCGGAGCAACAGGTCCAGGACGCCCGGGAATCGGGGTGCGCTGAAATACCGCCGGCGATGGGTCATCAGGCTATCCGCAATTTCAAGCACCGGTTCGAGCACGGCGGCGGGTCGTGATTCGACGCTCGCCGCTGCACGCAAGAGCTTGAGCACGCTCAGACCTCTTTCGAGGCGCCGTCCAAAATCGAGGAACCGCCAGCCGTGCCCGCGCGTCATGTTTTCCATTTCCATGCCGTTGAAGGCTGCGAGATCGAGGACAAGATTATGAATTAGCGCCGTCGCCCGGGCGAGCGGGAGCCGGCCCGGGCGCGAGCGGGCATCCACCTCGAGGCGGCCGAGGATGCGCCAAGTGTCGCCGGAAAAGCGATCCCGCACGGCGGAGGCGATGAAACGGACGCGTTTCAACAGTTCGCGCACGCCACCGGGCTCGTCGGAATCGTAAAGCACGTGCAACATTCGCTGCGACAATTCGGTGGTGCCGGGATTGGCGTTTGGAGGGGACTCAAAGAGGCCCAGGTTTGCGGTCAATTCCACGAGTCCTCGGATCTCCGTCGAATCTGCGCCGCCGGTTTCGCCTGAAACTCGGCCCAGCACGCACTGCAGCACCCGTAACAATTGTTCGAAACGCTCAGTGTAGCGGCCCAGCCAAAACAAATGGTCAGCCGCCCGACTGGGCACTCCTGGCGAAACGTGATCCGCCAGGCGGGGCTCACCCATGACGCGGACCGGCTCGGGGCGGCTCTTGGTTCCGTTAGAAAGAACCCACGTGTCTTTGCTACCACCGCCGCTTTGCATGGTTACAACCAAATCATCCGGGTTCTTCGAGACGCGAGTCAGGCCGCCGGGCAACACGGCGAATGAGTCACCCCCATTGGCTACGTAGGTGCGCACGACGACAGACTGGGCGGTCAAGTGATCGTCCACCCAGGCAGGCGCGCGCGATAGTTTCACCCGCTCCTGGGCCACAAAATCGCGCGGAGCTGCGTGGAGCGCTTCGATGAGCCTGGCCCGTTCGTCAGTTATTTTGCGGCGTCCTTTCCCAGCGCCGGCGATGGGAAGCGGCGCCGGGTGGTGCGCGCCAAAGGCAGGATTTAGAATCAGGGATTCAAGATGCTCGGTGACGTAACGAAGTTCTTCAGCCTGGCCGCACCACCACGTGGCGATGGAAGGCAGCAGCAACTTCTCACTGAGAAGATGGCGGCACAAGGCGGGCAGAAAGGCGAGAAACGCAGGGCTTTGCAGCAGACCGGCCCCAAGCGCGTTTGCCACGGTGACGTTTCCGGCGCGAGTCGCTTCGACCAGGCCGGACACTCCTAGAAATGAATCGCTCCGAAGCTCGAGCGGATCGCAAAACGAATCGTCCACCCGGCGGAGGATGACATCCACTGGCTGAAGTCCTTCGATTGTTTTCAGGAAGACCCGGCGATCCCGGACCGTAAGGTCGGCGCCTTCGATGAGCGGGAACCCCAGATGCCGCGCGAGGTAGGCGTGCTCGAAATAGGTTTCGTTGTGCGGCCCGGGGGTGAGCAGGACAATGGTAGGATGGTTGCATCCGGGCGGGGCCAGGTTGAAGAGCATTTCACGTTGCCGCCGGAAAAAGCTTCCCAGACGCTCGATATTGCAGTCACGGATTGCTTCGGGCAGAATTCGCGAGACTACGGTCCGATTTTCCCAGGCGTATCCGGCTCCGCTGGGCGCCTGGGTGCGATCAGATAACACCCACCACTGCCCATCGGGCGAGCGCCCCAAATCACACGCGAGCAGGTGCAGGTAAACACCAGAGGTGACATGAATCCCGCGGCAGGGGCGCAGAAATCCTGGATTGGCATAGACCAGTTCGGGCGGGATAAACCCATCCCGGAGCAGGAGCTGCGACCCCCCATAAATGTCGGCCAGGATAAGATTCAACAGGCGCGAACGCTGGATAAGTCCGGCTTCAATTCGCGCCCACTCTTCGGCGGTAATAAGCAACGGCACAAAATCCAGCCCCCAGGGCCGGTCCATGCCCTTGGGGTCGCCATACACATTGTAGGTCACGCCGTGCTCGCGAATGATGCGGCGGCCATTTTCCCAGCGCGACGTAAGCACGTGCCGGCCATGTTGTTGGAGGGATTCGATGAGCGGGCGCCAATGCGGTCGCGGGGTGGCGGGCTCCTCCTCCATTTCGTCGAAAATGCCGGGTGCGGCGGAGTAGTGTTGCAACACATTCTCCGC
>Ga0193728_1001823_pt1 | contig 10967 bp, 8 predicted proteins | sample U1c1metaG_FD_143037 | JGI IMG/M metagenome (GOLD analysis project Ga0193728, IMG submission 143037) | Soil microbial communities from a riparian zone of the East river system, Colorado, United States - U1c1 | ecosystem: Environmental > Terrestrial > Soil > Riparian zone | place: USA: East River... | reverse complement strand
CGACTGGATGAGGTAGAAGCCGACGATCGCGATCACGACCTGCACGGCCATGATTCCGATCCCGACGGCGTACTTCGTCCCCATGCCGGGGTGGTCGTAGCCCATGTGCTTGAAGATCCCGAGCACGAGATCGAGCACGACCCACGTGTTGACGCCGAGCCAGCCCATCGTCATCAGCAACTGCGCCACTGCCGGGAAATACGCTCCGCGCCTTCCGAACGCGGCCCGCGAGAGCACCATCATGTTCACGCCCGTGCGATGGCCGATGACGCAGAACAGGCCGAAGAACGCGCAGCCGATGAGGTTGCCGACGATCAGCACGAGCAGCGTCTCGACGACGCTCAGCCCGAGGATGATGCCGAGTGCTCCGAGGATCCAGTTGATCGGCGCAATGTTCGCGCCCGCCCAGATCCAGAATTGCTTCGCCGGCGTCGAGGTCCGATCTTCCGGTCGGATCGGCTCGATGCCGTGGTCGTCGAGCTGGACGGCTTCTACCAGCTCGGTCCGTTGATGCTCCATCTGATCCTCCCGTGGTCGAACCTGACGATCCACGGTGATTGTCCGCCTTACGTCAGACGGATAGGAGGGGTCCGTCAGACGTCCGGGTAGAGGCCCGGCTCGACGATGACGGGGGCGAGCGTCTTGCGCTCCACCTCACCGTCCTCGCGGGCGCGGCGGGCGGCCTCGCGGCAGTCCACGAACTCGACGTCGCCCGCAGCGAGCGCGTATTCGATCAGTGTCCGGATCACCTCGACCCGGTGCGGGCGACCGGAGAGAAACGGATGGCACGTGAGCACGAAGAGGCAGCCGTAGCGGCGCATCGCGTCCAGCTCGCTCGTCCAGAGGTCGAGCACCTTCGCGGGCGACTCGATCGACGAGCGGAACGACGGATCCGGGATGTACGCGTACTGCTCCCAGTCGTCGAGGGCCCAATGCACAGGCAGCTCGACGATCTCGCCCGCACCGGTGTCGAGCACGTACGGCTTGTCGGAGTCCATCAGCGACGAGTCGTACTTCAGGCCGTACTCCGCGACGATCTGCGGCGTCCGCCAGCCCGGCTCCCAGCTCGGGCAGCGGAATCCCTCTGGTTCGACGCCGAGACCGCGCAGCGTCGCGAGCGCGCGCTCGAAGTCGGCACGCTCCTCGTCTTCGGTGAGCGCGAACGGCGACTTGTGCGCGTACGAGTGGTGGCCGACCTCATGGCCCGCTGCGAGGATCGCTTCGACGACCTGCGGGTAGCGGTCGGCCGTCCAGCCGGGGACGAAGAACGTCGCCGGCAGCGAGTACTCCGCGAGGAGGTCGAGGATCCGCGGCACGCCGACGAGCGGGCCGTAGGCCTGGTGCGACATGACGCCGGCGTTGCGCGCGTAGAGGCCGCTCTCGACGAGGATCGGCGCCTCCGCGTCGACGTCGAACGAGAGACACGCGAGCGCCGCGCTGTCGCCCCGCCAGCTCACGCGCGAGGCTCCGGTGCGCCGGCGAGCGCGCGGAGCGACAGCAGGTCGTAGGCGATGTTCGCCGCCGCGAGCGCCGTCTGCATGCCGGGGCCGTCGTACGGTGGCGCCACCTCGACGACGTCGCTGCCTGCCAGCTTGATCCCGCGTAGGGCGCGCAGAAACGCGAGCGCCTCCGCGGTGGAGAAGCCGCCGACCTCGGGCGTGCCGGTGCCGGGAGCGAACGCCGGGTCGAGGAAATCGATGTCGAACGACATGAAGACAGGCCGTGTGCCGACGGTGTCGAGCACGAGCTTGCCGTACGCAGCCGGCCCGAGATCACGCAGCTCGTCGGTCGTGAGGACGGTGAAGCCCATCTCCTTCGCGACGTCGATGTCCTCCTCGCCGTAGAGCGAGCCGCGCATTCCCGCCTGCACCGATGTCGCCGCGTCGACGACGCCCTCCTCGACTGCACGCTTGAACGTCGTCCCGTGGAAGAACTTCTGGCCGAAATACTCCTCCCACGTGTCGCCATGCGAGTCGAGCTGGACGAGTGAGAGCGGCCCGTATCGGCGGGCAAGGGCACGCAGCTCCGCGAGCGTGATCGAGTGATCGCCGCCGAGCGCGAGTGGAAAGATCCCTGCGTCGACGATCGGTGCGAGCCCCTCCTCGATCTGGGCGTACGTCCGCTCGGTGTCGCCGGGCGACACGGGTACATCGCCGTAGTCCACGAGCGAAAGCGCGTCGACGACGTTGACGCCGAGCGCAGGGTTGTAGGGCCGGATGAGCGCCGACGCAGACCGGATCGCCTCGGGCCCGAAGCGCGGCCCTGTGCGATAACTCGTCGCGGTATCGAACGGAATGCCGTAGACGACCGCGTCGACGCCGGCGAGGTCGGTGACGTGCGGCGCGCGCATGTACGTGCGGATCCCTGCAAACCGCGGGATGAGCCGCGCGTCGAGCGGGCGGTACGGAGGGCCTGCCACAAACGCGAATCTACTCTTTCCGCTCTTTACTCGTTCCGAACAGTACGTCGACTAGCCTCAGGCCCGTGGGGTCGATCGCCCGGACGACCGTCGCCGTGCTCGCTGCGGCTCTCGTGCTCTGCGCACCCGCAGGGGCCGCGACGCATGCCAAGGGTCTCGACGTGTCGCACTGGCAAGGCCCGATCGACTGGCTCCAGGTCGCGGGCGACGGCAACACCTTCGCCTTCGCCAAGGCGACTGAGGGCACGACGATCACCGACGTCACGTACGCGATCAACCGCGCCGGCGCACAGGGTGTCGGAATGTCGCTCGGCGCATATCACTTCGGCCGGCCCGGAGGCTCGACCGACGCCGCGCGCACCGCGAACGCGATCGCACAGGCGGATCACTTCGTCGACGTCGCGCAAACCACCGGAGGCGACCTTCCCCCCGTGCTCGACCTCGAGACGAAGGGCGGTCTCGCGCAGGCACCCCTGCTCACGTGGACGCGCGCATGGCTCGACGAGGTAGCGGCGCGCACGGGCGTGCGCGCGCTCGTGTACACGTCGCCGAACTTCTGGAAGACCGCGCTCGCGGACTCGCCCGTGATCGCGGGAGCGGGCAGCAAGCTCTGGGTGGCGCACTGGACGACGAACGCGTCGCCGCTCGTCCCCGGCTCGAACTGGGGCGGCACCAGCTGGTCGTTCTGGCAGTGGACGGACTGCACGAACGTTCCTGGAATCGCGCACTGCGTCGACGGTGACCGCGTGAACGGCGCGAGCCCCGGTCCGTTCGCCATTCCCGCGCTTCCGCGCGGCGCACCGACGCCGGCGACGCCGCCCGCCATCGTCGGCACCGCTCAGTCCGGGATCCAGCTCGCAGGCGCGCCGGGCACGTGGAGCGGCGGCAAGCCCGTCGCCTTCACGTACCAGTGGTCGACGTGCGATGCGGCAGGCGCAGGGTGTGTCGCGCTTCCCGGCGCGACGCTCGAGACATACAAGCCGACCTCTGCCGACGTCGGGCACGCGCTCGCACTCACCGTCACGGCGACGACCTCCTCCGGGACGGCGACCGCCGCGTCGCCGCCGACGCTCGCCGTCCGGGTCGGAGGCGCGCCCGGAACGACACCGCCCGCAGTCATCTCTCCGCCGACGGTGACGGGAACGCTGCAGGTCGGCCAGACGCTCACCGGCGCCGTCGGCACATGGAGCGGCTCGCCGACGTCGTTCGCATACGAGTGGCGTCGCTGCGACGCTGCCGGCGCCGGCTGCACGACCATCGTCGGCGCGACGACCTCGTCGTACGCGCTGACGCCCGACGATATCGGCGCGACGCTCTCGCTCATCGTCACCGCAACAGCCAAGGGCGGCTCGCAGGCGACCGTCGTCCCGACGACGCAGGCGATCGCCGCAGCTCCCGTGCCGGCGCCACTCGTCGGGCCCGTCGTCGCCCAGGCCGGTGTCGCGGGCGCGGTCATCACCTCCGACGGACGCGCAACAGTCGCCTGGCAGCCCGGCGTCGTATCGACCGGGACGGCCGTCGGCCTCGACTCGGTCGAGAGCCCGTTGGCGATCGCCGGCACGGGCGTCTCGGTGGCGCTTACCCCGACGCAGCCGACGCTCCGCTGGCCGCTCGACATCGCGTACGCCGCCGCGCCGACCGGACAGGTCGTCGGCTTCTCGGCCGACGGCAAGGTCTGGGTGCCGGTCACGTCGCTCACGACCCACACGCTGCCGGGCACGCTCGCACAGGGCTCGTATCTCGACGGCTCCGTACTGCACGTGCTGACGCGAGAGCCCGGACGCGTCGCCATCTTCCAGCGCGGACGCTGGGGCGACCCGAGCCGTATCTCCCCGCGCGCACCCGTCGTCCGCCGGCCGGCACCAATCGCCGTCACGCGGCAGCGCGACGGCACGGTGCTGCTCGTGACACGACTCTCGACGAGCTCACAGGCGCATCTCTATGCCTCACTCGTCGCGGGACACACGCTGATCCTCAAGCGCGGCTCGCGATTCGCGCTGCCCCTGGGCACCGGTTCGACCCGCACTGCGCAGGTGCTCGTGCTGTCCCCGGGCGCCGTCCCGGTGCGACTGCGGCTTTCGGGCAACAAGCTCGTGCGCGGCTCACTCGTGCGTCTGCTCGTGACAGCCGTCGACCCGTACGGGCGGCGCGGGGTCTTCACGGTCTCGTTCAAAGCTCCGTAGATCCGTAGACTCGCGCGCATGAGCGCCGACCTCGTCGTCCGCAACGCCCGGTTGATGGACGGCCGCCTCGTCGACCTGCTCGCACAGGACGGACGCTGGACGCGCATCGGCGAGTCGCTGGCGGCCGACGGTGCGCAGGAGCTCGACGCAGACGCGAGGCTCGTCACGCCGCCGCTCGTCGACTGCCACCTCCACCTCGACGCATCGTTGACTGCGGGAACGCCGCGGTGGAACGAGTCGGGCACGCTGATCGAGGGGATCAAGGTGTGGGGCGACCTGAAGCCGAGCCTCACCGAGCAGGACGTCTTCGACCGCGCACACGAGATCGTGCGCTGGTCGGTCGCGCAGGGAACGATGTTCATCCGTGCGCACGCCGACGTGTCGGGCGAGAACGAGGCCATGGTGCGCGGGCTGCTGCGGCTCCGCGACGAGGTCGCCGATCTCTGCACGATCCAGGTGACCGCGTTTCCGCAGGACGGGATCTTCGCGCGCGACGGCGACGACGAACGGCTCGAGAACGCACTGCGACTCGGCGTCGACTGCGTCGGCGGGATCCCCCACTACGAGCCGACATCGGAGCTAGGGCTGAAGGAGGTGCATCGCGTCTTCGAGCTCGCGAAGCAATACGGCCGACGCATCGACGTCCATTGCGACGAGACGGACGATCCGAGCTCGCGCTTCCTCGAGGTGATGGCGGACGACACCGTGAAGTACGGGCTCGGAGGCCGCGTGACGGCGAGCCACTGCACGGCGATGGGCTCGTACGAGCCGTACTACTCGTCGAAGCTGTACGGCTTCCTGAAGCGCGCCGGCATCAACATCGTCGTGAACCCGTTCGCGAACTCGCTCATCCAGGGGCGGCTCGACGTATATCCGAAGCGGCGCGGCTTCGCGCAGCTGAAGGAGCTGCTCGCCGCCGGCGTCAACGTGTCGCTCGGCAACGACGTGATCATGGATCCCTGGTACTCGATGGGGCGCGCCGACATGGTCGAGGCCGCGAGCCTCGCCCTGCACTTCACGTACATGAGCGGCCGCGAAGAGATCGCGGAGATGCTGCGATGCGCGACCGAGCGCGGCGCGCGCACGCTTGCCGTCGAGGACGAATACGGGATCGAGGAGGGCAAGCCTGCAGACCTCGTCGTGTTCGACGCGCCGAACGCGATCGAGGTGCTGCGACTCCATCCCGCGCGGCGCTGGGTGATCCGGCGCGGAAAGGTCGTGGCGGAGACGACGCCGGCAACGACCACGCTGCTCGGCGAGCCCGTGACGTTCGCGCCCTAGCTCAGCGTGTCTGCGGGAACCCGAGATCCACCTTCGACGTGGCCGGATCCGGCCAGCGCGAGGTGACGACCTTGCCGCGCGTGTAGAAGTCGATGCCTTCAGGGCCGTAGATGTGACGGTCGCCGAAGAGCGAGGCCTTCCAGCCGCCGAACGAGTAGTACGCGACCGGAACCGGAATCGGCACGTTGATGCCGACCATGCCCGCCTGCACGTCGAACTGGAACTGCCGTGCGGCACCGCCGTCGCGGGTAAAGATCGCCGTGCCGTTGCCGTACGGGCTGTCGTTCACGAGCTTCACCGCCTCGTCGTACGTGCCGACGCGCGTAACACCGAGCACCGGCCCGAAGATCTCGTCCTCGTACGCCTTCATACCGGGCTTCACGTCGTCGATCAGCGACGGACGCAGGAAGAACCCGTCCTCAGGCGCGCCTTCTCGTCCGTCGACAAGCACCTTGCCGCCCTCAGCGGTCGCCCCCTCGACGTACGACGCGACGCGGTCGCGCGCCTCCTTCGTGATGAGCGGGCCCATCTCCGATGCGGGATCCATGCCGTCGCCGACCTTCAGCTTCGGGATGCGCTCCTTGATCGCGTCGATCAGCGGCTCGGCGACGTTGCCGACCGCGACGACCTGCGACACAGCCATGCAGCGCTCGCCGGCGGATCCGTACGCCGCAGACACAGCCGCGTCGGCGGCCATGCCGATGTCGGCGTCCGGCAGCACGATCATGTGGTTCTTCGCACCGCCGAGCGCCTGGCAGCGCTTGCCGTGCTTCGTCGCCGTCTCATAGACGTACTTCGCGATCGGCGTGGAGCCGACGAACGACACCGCGGCGATATCCGGATGCTCGAGCACTGCGTCGACCGCGACCTTGTCGCCGTGCACGACGTTGAACACGCCGTCCGGCAGACCGGCCTCCTTCAACAGCTCGGCCGTCCAGATCGACGCCGACGGATCCTTCTCCGACGGCTTCAACACGAAGGTGTTGCCACACGCGATCGCGGGCGCCCACATCCACATCGGAACCATCACCGGGAAGTTGAAGGGCGTGATCCCGGCGACGACGCCGAGTGGCTGGCGGATCGAGTAGACATCGATGCCGCTCGACGCCTGCTCCGAGAACTCGCTCTTCAAGAGCGTCGGCAGGCCGCAGCAGAACTCGATCACCTCGAGCCCGCGCGTCACCTCGCCGAGCGCGTCGGAGAGCACCTTGCCGTGCTCGGACGTGAGGATCTTCGCAACCTCTTCGCGGCGCTCGTGCACGAGCTCGCGGATGTTGAAGAAGAGCTCGGCGCGCTTCGCGAGCGACACCCCGCGCCACGTCTCGAACGCTTCCTTGGCGGCCTGGACCGCGGCGTCGACCTCTTCCACTGTGGCGAGGTCGAGCTCGCCTGTCTGCTTGCCGAAAGCCGGATTGAACACCGGGCTCGTGCGGCCCGACATGCCGGCGACGCTGCGGCCGCCGATCCAATGGCTGATCCTCGTGACGCCCGACTGCTCGGCAGTGGGCGGGGTTGCAAGCTCGGTCATGTGCGAAGCCTCCTTGTCGAACGCAGGGTAGCGCTACCCTCTCGGCAACGACGAGGAGGCTCCACGTGGCAACGATCGAGACGAATCCCCAGCTCGGCGAGCAGGTCAGAGAGGACGCGAAGCGGTATGTCCTCCACTCCTGGTCGGTCCAGGACGCGATCAATCCGCTGCCCGTCGCGGGCGCGGAAGGCCGCTACTTCTGGGACTACGAGGGCAAGCGCTACCTCGACTTCGCCTCGCAGCTCGTCAACGTCTCGATCGGCCACCAGCACCCGCGCCTCGTCGCCGCGATCAAGGAACAGGCCGACAAGCTCTGCACCATCGGCCCGCCTATGGCAACGGAGCCGCGCTCGCAGCTCGCGCGGATGATCGCTGAGGTCACACCCGGCGACATCTCGATGACGTTCTTCACGAACGGCGGCGCCGAGGCGAACGAGAACGCGATCAAGCTCGCCCGCTGGTACACCGGCCGCCACAAGATCATCGCGCGCTATCGCAGCTACCACGGCGCGACCGCCGGCGCGATCACGCTCACCGGCGACCCGCGTCGCTGGCCGGCCGAGCCCGGCATTCCCGGCGTCGTGCGGATGTTCGACCCGTACACGTACCGCTGTCCCGCCGGCCACCCCGACCCGTGCCCCGTCTGCACCGGCGCGCCGCATCTCGAGGAGATCCTCCAGTACGAAGGCGCCGACACCGTCGCCGCGGTGATCCTCGAGACCGTGACGGGGACAAACGGGATCATCGTCCCGCCCGACGGCTACCTGCAGTCGATCCGCGAGGTCTGCGACCGCCACGGGATCCTCCTGATCGCCGACGAGGTGATGGCCGGCTTCGGCCGCACCGGCAAGTGGTTCGCGTGCGACAACTGGGACGTCGTCCCCGACATCATCACGATGGCAAAGGGGATCAACTCGGGCTACGTGCCTCTCGGCGCGATGTCGGTGCGCGAGCCGATCGCCGCCTGGGCGCGCGACAAGCTGTTCGCCGGCGGGCTGACCTACAGCGGGCATCCGCTTGCGTGCGCCGTCGGCGTCGCGTCGATCGAGGCGTTCCGCGAGGAGGGCATCGTCGAGCACGCCGCGGAGATGGGCCTGGTGTTCAAAGCGGCGCTCGAGGGGCTCGCCGAGAAGCATCCGTCGATCGGCGACGTGCGCGGGCTCGGCTGCTTCTGGGGACTCGAGCTCGTGAAGTCGCGCGCGACGCGCGAACCGCTCGTGCCGTTCAACGGCGCCGGCGAGGCGGCTGTTCCCGTGACGCGCATGGCGAAGGCGGCGCTCGAGCGCGGCCTCTACCTGATGACGCACTGGAACATGGTGATGGTCTGCCCGCCACTCACGATCACGCGCGACGAGCTCGACGAAGGCATCGCGATCCTCGACGACGTCCTCTCCATCGCCGACGAGTACGTGCTTGATGAGTGAGCTCCGCCACGGCGCCGACTGACCTCGAGGAGTTCGTCGAGGCGCCGATGGCATTCACGCCGCCGGCCCCCGGCAGCACGGTCGTCTCGAACACGCGCTTCACGCTGCGCGCAGGCCTCGACGGCGGGCGGCTTTCGGTGCAGCGCGTCCGCCTCCGCGACGACGAGATCGACGACGCCCTCGAGGCGGCGCGGTCGTTCATGCGCGTCACCGGAGGAACCGCCGCCAGCTGGTGGCTGAGCGAGCATTCGACGCCGATCGACGTCGAGGCGCGGTTGCTCGAGCGCGGCCTGTTCATCGTCGAGGGCGACTACCTCATCGACGGCTTGCTGCTGACCTCTCCTCCGCCGCCCCCGCCATCGGGAATCGACGTGCACATCGTGCGGAACGCAGAGGAGTTCGTCGCCGTGGTCGGTGCGCAGGACGACGCGTTCGGCACTCCGGACTCCAAACGTCCAGACAGCGGCACGCTCGTGGAGCAGTACGAGCTGGAACGCGACAGCGACGCCGTCGCCCTCTTCGGCGCCTGGATCGACGGACGAGTCGCCGGCGGAGGACGCGCCCTCTTCTCTTCACGCGGCGTGTTCATGGCCGGTGGATCGACGGTTCCCTGGGCCCGCGGCCGCGGTGTCTATCGCGCGCTCGTCCGCGCGCGGTGGGACGCCGCCGCCGCACGCGGCACTCCGGCGCTCGCGGTGCAGGCAGGCGCCATGTCTGCGCCGATCCTCCCCCGGCTCGGCTTCGAGAAGGTCTGCTCGTTCCGCCGCCTCAAGGACGTCCTGGACGGCGCGTAGCCTTCGACCCATGGCCGCCGCCGCGCCCGAGCCGTACGTCGAGATCTGCCTCCGCTGCGGCGCCGCGATGGAATGGCGGCACGGAACGTTCCAGTGCCCACGGTGCCGCTACAAGATCGGCTGCTGCGAGGGCGACACGGGCGATTGTCGCGACCCCGGCTAGATGGTTGATCTCGTGGCGGAGTGCCTCTGGGGATGGCTCAGGCCAAGGCGTGTGGCCGGGACAGCCGCAGCCAAGGCTGGTTGCCTTGGCGAGGCTGGCCCGGCCGCACGCCGCAGCGCATGAGCCACCATCCAGAGGTGCGCCGTCGCGGGATCAGCCATCTGCAAGAACTCGAGGCTTCGGGCCTCGACGCACGGTCGGGCGAGCTGCTCACCGTGCTCGTCTGGCTCGTCGTGGGCGATGTGGAGATCGACGACGCCGAGCGCAAGGCGGCGCTGCGCCGCGCGATGCTCGTCCTCGCCGCGGGCGGAGACCCGCATCGCGAGCTCGACCACGACGAGGTCGCCGTTGAGCGCCTCGCCGCGGAGCTCGACTCGCCGGAGCGGCGCTCCGGGCTCGACGCCGCGCTACAGGCCCTCACAGCCCAGGCAGAGGGCCTGACCGTCGTCTCGGAATCGCTCGAGACGCTCCTTGGAGAGCCGGATCTGGCGTGGCGAACCTACGCGCTTGCCCTTATCGCCGACGAGCTCGCAGATGAATAGCAACCCGCCGGAGCCGCGCCTACACTGGGTCGTGGGCGCCCGCCTGCGGCAGGGCGTGTCCACATCGACGTCGAGCCACACGCCGCAGCCGCCGTAGCCATCTCCACCCCCGATCCGAAGCGCAGGAGGGTCAAGCTCTCGCGCTCCCTGCCGAAGGCCGGCCGGGTCCGGCCGTACTCGCGCGCCGACGCGCCGTACTTCCGGAGCAACGGCTTCTTCGTGCGTATCGGCGGGCTCGCGATCGTGATCGGCGTCGCGATCGCAGTGCTCGCGCTGCGCGCCTGGTCGATCCAGATCCTGCACGGGCCGCAGTTCAAGGCGCAGGCGAACCAGCAGTCGTACCGCACGGTCGACATCCCGGGCCCGCGCGGCGCGATCGTCGACGCAAAGGGCAGGCTTCTCGCGGGGACGATGGGCCACATCGTCGTCGTCGCCGACGTCGGCGCGCTCGGGGCGCTCGATACGCACGGCTGGACTCCGTCGGCGATCGGGGCCGCCGCACTGCGGAAGTTCTCGCGACTCACGCACGTCCCGGTCCCCACGCTCGTGACGCGGATCCGCCGCTCGGTCGTCCGCTCGCCGTTTGCGCCGGCCATCGTGCTGCCGCATCCGGACGTCGGGCTCTGGTCGTAT
>Ga0193728_1001822_pt1 | contig 10969 bp, 9 predicted proteins | sample U1c1metaG_FD_143037 | JGI IMG/M metagenome (GOLD analysis project Ga0193728, IMG submission 143037) | Soil microbial communities from a riparian zone of the East river system, Colorado, United States - U1c1 | ecosystem: Environmental > Terrestrial > Soil > Riparian zone | place: USA: East River... | reverse complement strand
CATCACCAGCAGGCCTTCCTTTGGACGGCCCCGATGCACATTGCCGTCCCGCGCCCGCATAGGGCCCAGGGGCGAGCCCAAATAGGTCCGCACCGCATCCACCACCGGTTCGCCGAAAGCCAGCCGGCCCGCCATGTCGCGAATCAGCGGCGCGAACACGTCACCTTTGCGCAAACCGGCGCCAATCGCCGTGCTGAGAGCCTCCTGGCCGCGTCCCAAAAAAACGCCGCCGTGAATTTTGCCCATTCGATAAAGACTGGCGAATTTCTCATCCAAAAGGCGCGCCAGCAGCATATTCCGGTACGCCTTTACATATTCGTCACCTTTGGAGGAAACTTTGCCAACCCGACCCTGGTTGAGCACAGTGTGAACCATGGGGCAAAACTTACCCGCTTTCCCTCTTTTTCCGCAACGTTTCTTTGCAGGCGCATCCACCGATCGTATCGTGCGCGAAGAGGCAACGAAAACTCTGCGACCCCGTCAGACGGGAAGAGGGTGTTTTTCTGGCATACTCGGGAATCTGCGTTACAAGCTTGGGATTGCACCGCCGAGCCCCCTGACTTGGCGTGGTTGCCTTGGCCGAACACACGATAAGTGTTCAAGCCGCCTCCTCCCCCGCCTCCCGTCACGGCATTTGACTTTCCGCCACGTGCCGCTAATGTCTGGGGAAATTAAGAACTTTATTAAGGAGTAATTATTTATGGCAGATATCGAAAGAAAAGCTCAGGCACAATGGAATGGTGATTTGCGGACGGGCTCAGGCAAAACCTCGACCGGCAGCGGCGCGCTTGCGGACGTGCCTTACTCGGTCCCCTCCCGTTTCGAGTCCGGCAAAGGCACCAACCCCGAAGAGTTGCTCGCCGCCGCCCACGCGTCCTGTTTCAGCATGATGCTGGCCAAGATCCTGGGCGACGAAAAGAAGACGGCCCAAAGCATCACCACCAAAGCCACCCTGACTTTAGGCCAGCGCGGCGGCGGCTGGAAGATCGTGAAAATCCATCTCGACACCGAAGTGGCGGGAATCGAGGCGGAAGTGCTGAAAAAGGCCGCGGATCAGGCCAAGGAACAATGCCCGGTGTCGGTCCTGCTGAAGCCTGGCCTGGAATCCATCACGCTCGACGCGCGGGTCAAGTAAGCTGTCAGCGCCCTCCAGGAGCCTTCGTTGTGCCCAATTCCAATCGTTCCCGTTCCGGCAATCGCCGGCGCTCTCGCTCAGCGCCGCCTCGTTTCGAGCCAAAAGCGAGGGCGGCGAATCCGCGCCGGGCCCGGCTACCCTCAGGTTTAAGCGGGGCAACGTTTTCTTCCTCTTCCCGGCCCCCGCCACCCCAGGGGCAACGGCAAGGCAGCAGCCGACCCCGCCGATTTGAAACCTCGCGCGACACGCAACGCGAAGGCCGTTGGCAATCTCAACCGATGCAGGCCGGCCCTGAAGGGAAAACCTCCGGCCTCGAATCACAAGTTTTAGCGCTCTTAAAGCAGCCGAATTACACGCCCCTGAACGTTCCGGAGTTGCTGACGGAGCTAAGGTTGCCACAAGAGCGGCAACGCGAACTCGAAAGCGAATTGGCCCGGTTGGAGCGAACCGGTGAAATCGCCCGCATCAAACAAGGCAATCGTTACGCCCTCCCATTGGATGCCGATCTAGTCCCGGGCCGGATTCGGATGAACCGCCAGGGAGCGGGTTTCGTCCAGCCGGCCGACCCCCGGCTCCCGGCCATGAAGATCCCGTATGATGCCACCGGAACGGCCATGCATGGGGACCAGGTTTTGGTCCGGCGCGAAGTCTTTCCGCCGCGGCCCGGACGAGGCTCCGCCGAGCCCACGGGTAGGGTCGTCCGCGTGCTGGAACGGGGCCGAACCCAGCTTGTCGGCACGCTGCAACGTGGCCGCGAGTTTCTTTTTGTCATTCCCGATGACCCGCGGATCGGCCACGACATCTACGTGCCGCCGCCCAAAGATGTCGGCCGGCCCGCGCGCGAAGGCGACAAAGTCGTCGTCGAGTTGCGCGAGTGGACCTCGCGCCACTCCAATCCCGAAGGCGAGATCATCGAAGTCCTTGGGCCGCCGGATGCCGAGGGTGTGGACATGCTTTCGGTCATTCGGCAGTACAATCTTTCGCTGCACTTCCCCAAGGACGTTCTTCAGGAGGCGGCGGCCATCGGGGATACCGTTAAACCAGGGGAATTGGCGGGGCGCATGGATTGCCGTTCGCACCAGGTTGTTACGATCGATCCGCCGGACGCCAAGGATTTTGACGACGGTATCTGCCTGGAACGCGCCGAACACGGCCAATGGAAATTATGGGTCCACATCGCCGACGTCTCGCATTACGTCAAGCCCGGCACGGCCCTGGATGCGGAGGCCGCCCGGCGCGGGAACTCGACCTACCTGGTGGACCGCGTGATCCCGATGCTGCCCGAGGCGCTGAGCAACGAACTCTGCTCGCTCAAACCACACGTGGATCGGTTGACCAAATGCGTCGAGTTTCTTCTGTCGGAGGAAGGGGAAGTCTTGAAAACCCAGTTCTATCCCGCCGTCATTTGTTCGCAGCAACGGTATGATTACAAGCAGGTCTTCGCGATCCTCCAGAAACCTCCGGCCGGTCCGCTCGAACAAATGTTGCACGCGGCCAATGGCTTGGCCCAAAAAATCCGGCGCGCGCGCTTCAAAGCGGGTTCGCTGGATCTGGACTTTCCCGAAACCAAAATCCTGCTCGACGAAAACGGCAAAGTTCGGCGAATCGAAAGAGTCGAGAACGATATCTCGCACCAACTCATTGAAGAATTCATGCTGCTGGCCAATGAGGCAGTGGCGGGGCGCTTGATGGCCTTGAATCGCCCGGCCGTTTACCGCATCCATGAACCTCCCGATGAAAAGCGATTACGGGAATATCGCGAGGACGTCCTGAGCCATCATATTCCGTGCGGGAACCTCTCCAACCGGCGCGAAGTGCAGAAGCTGCTTGAGGGACTCAATACGCTGGCGATCGGCCAGGCTTTGAAGATCGGCTTTCTAAAATCTCTCATGCGCGCCCGTTACGCGCTCGAACCGCTCGGGCATTACGGCCTGGCGAAAAAGAAATATACCCACTTCACCTCGCCCATCCGCCGTTACGCCGACCTGGTGGTGCATCGGGCTTTGTTTCAGCAGCGGCCGGAGCAGGTAGCTTCAGGCTCCTTGAAAGAAGTGGCCGATCATATTTCTGAGACCGAACGAAATTCGGATGACGCGGAACGAGACAGCCGGGACGTGAAGCTTTTCGCTTTCTTGATCGCTCAATTGGAATCAGGCCAGCCCCAGCGTTATCCGGCGCTGGTAACCGATGTTCGCAACTTCGGCTTTTTTGTCGATGTGACCGGCCTGGGCATGAGCGGCCTGGTCCCGCTTTCGGGCCTGAGCGATGACTTTTATCAATTTGATTCCACGCGCAGTCGATTGGTCGGGCGCCGTACGCGGCGCGTGGTCAAACTGGGAGATAAACTCGAAGTGCAGATTGCCAAGGTGAATACTTTCAAACGCCAGGTCGATTTTAAACTGGCGGAAGAGACACCTCGAACGGCGAAAGAACCGGCGCCTTTCCAACGCCGCCGAAGAGACTTACACCGCGTGAGATCCTGAACCTGGGGCTCGAATGGCCCATTACGTCTTGATGGGCAACTCCAGTGCGCGCCAAAAATACCACGGTGACCGGCAGCACATCGGTCCGTCCCAAGGTGAAAATCAGCAACATTTCGACGGTCCACGGACCGACCCCGCGGAGCGTGGTGAGGCGCTCGACGATTTCCGCCTCGCTCATGCCGGCCATGACACGCGAACCGGGAACCACTCCGGCGATGGTTTTTGCCGCGATGTCTTTGATGGCGGCCGTCTTTGCCCTGGAAAGGCCCGCCCCGCGCAACCGTTCATCCGGGGTGGCAAGCAAATCCTCGGGCGTGGGAAATCTGCGGGTCGGATAAAGCGCCTTTACCCGGCCCAGGATCGTCGCCGCGGCAGTGCCGTTGAGTTGTTGATAGGCGACCGAGCGGACCAAGGACTGAAACGGCGTCCGGCGACTCTGCGGCTTTAAAGTGCACGGGCCTACCCGCTTGATCAGGCGGCCCAGAATTTTGTCGGCCCGAGCGAGATGTTCGAGGGCCTCCAGGGTCATGCGCGCGCCATTGGCGCCTTGCGAATGCGGCTTTTCATGTTTTGCCCAAGCGTCTTCACGGTTTCAACTTTCCTGATGAGCCATTTGCCGTCCACCTTCTTGAGCATCATTTTGAGTTCCTGCGGGATCATGTCTTTTTCACCGGGGACGCGGACTTTGGCCGTCAGGTTGGCCACGGCGGACTCATTGCTGGGCGCGAGAGCGATAACAATGTCGAGAAATTCTATGCTTACACTCGAAAGGTGTGTTCGGATCGTCATCGCGCCCTGGAAGAACGCATCTCTTCCGCTGACCCTGACTTCGGGGTACCCCTGCACATCCAGCATGAGTTCCACATCATCCGTGCAGAAAGCCGTGAGCCTTTGGGAATTATCCATTTTGGCGAGCGACCCTTCATTGCTTGCGAACGAGGCCGTCCGGGCGAATTCCTGCAAACGTTTGCGAATCACTTTCTCCGACCGGGGGAAAAAAGTAAGCCAGAGCCACCCGCCCAGGACCAGCACAACGGCAACGAAAATGAGTCGAAACGTCCAGCGTTTCATAGCAGGACTTTGCCCACGATGCGCTCCCGGGTCGCCTTGCCCTCGGTATGATCTGCCTGGGGCATCGAGCGGTTGTCGCCGACGCAGTAATATTCATCCGGGCCAAGCCGTCGAGCTTCATGTTCCCAAAACGACTCGAATCGAAGATAAGGTTCATCCAGCATTCTGCCATCGATCACCGCGTGTCCGTTGTGAAAAGCGACTGTTTCTCCCGGCAAACCGACGATCCGTTTCATGTACATAATGCTGATCCCGGAAGTGCGAATCGCCACCACGTCCCCGCGGCGCGGTTCGTGAAACAGATAAGCAAGACGGTTGACGAAATTAACCCCGCGTTCATGGTAAGTGGGCAGCATGCTGGCGCCCTCAACGCGGATCGGCAGAAACACAAACCTGAAAATTACAAAGGAGGCGATCACCAAAATGACGATCCGCACCAGGGTAATTCTCGGATTGCGCCCAATGAACACCGTGCGCAGAAAGGATGGCTGCGCCGCCGTCTCCACATCCATACACAATAGTCAGTTCAAAACTGCAAACCCGAGGTAGTTTCGCGTGAGTTGCCAAGCCAGACAAGCACAGAGTGTGGCAAAATCCGCGTTGTTGCTGAAAAGGCAGCCACAAGTGGATGAACCGGCGATTCACGTCGGAAATCGCAAAAACCGCTACCTCACACTCACCCGTTTACTAATCCGCCCGACCCGGCTAACCTATTTAACTCGGTGAACTTATTTAGCATTGTTGCATGCCCATCCATCTCCCACCCATCTCACGCCGTCGGTTTCTAAGCCGCTCCCTCGCCGCCGGCGCGGGACTGGCTCTTAGCCCCGACCTTTTCGCCGCAACCAGACGCACCGATGCAAATTCCTGGGCCCTGCTCTCGGATATCCACCTGGCGGCGAATCGCGAGCAGCTGGGCCGGGGAGTCAACATGTTCGAGCATTTTAACACTGTATCGGCCGAACTGCTTGCGCTGCCGAAACGGCCAGCGGGAGTTTTTATCAACGGGGATTGCGCGTTTAACAGCGGGGAGACAGGCGATTACGGGTTGCTGAACGAATTGCTCTTGCCGATTCGCCAGGATCAAATGCCAGTCCATCTGGCCCTCGGCAATCACGATAACCGCGAACGATTCTGGGACGCGTTAGAACAGGAAAAACCCGCGCAACGGCCGGTGGAAGACAAGCAGGTTTCGTTGCTGCGCGGCCCCCGCGCCAACTGGTTCATCCTGGATTCGCTGGAAACCACTCTTTCCACTCCCGGTTTGCTGGGACCTGCCCAATTGGAGTGGCTGGCGAAGTCCCTGGACGAAAATGCCGACAAACCAGGTTTGGTGATGATCCATCACAATCCCGGCCTGAGCGGAAACCTCGGCCTCAAAGACACGGTTGCGCTCTTCGAGGTCATTCGTCCGCGGCGGCAGGTCAAAGCCTATATCTATGGCCATACTCATACGTGGAAGATCGACCGGGATGAGAGCGGAATTCATCTCATAAATCTTCCGCCGGTCGCTTACGTTTTTCAGGACGGCAATCCCTCAGGCTGGGTCCATGCGACTTTGGAAAAGAAAGCGCTTCGCCTGAAATTGTCCTGCCTGGATAAAACGCACAAAGCTCACGGCCAGATCGTCAAACTTAAATACCGCGCCTGATGCGCAAGCAAACGCACCTTTAAGATGCGAGGCCCAGCATCCGAAAGTTCGTGGACTGGGATTTGGTTTTGATCCGCATCGAATCGATCAATTTGCGTCCTTCGAAGTCACCGCTTGAGAAAGTATTGAGCCAGATGCCATCGGCCACGCGGGTCCGAGTCATTGTAAATGCCAGCTTTTTCAATGAGCCGACCAGGCCGCCAAGCAGGGTCACTTCGGACCGAAGGTGAACATCAGCGCGCGCCACCTCGAACTCCTGGGCATCGATCCAAAGCGTGCCGGAAAGGCGGTTCAGCAGACGATCCACTACACGACGCACGGGCGGTTCGGGATTCTTCGGTTGAAAGGAGATTTGGTAAGCCTGGCGGCTGTTCATTTCACTTTGGCCGATGAGATCGAAGTCAAAGCGGGAAACCAGCTCGGGCGTCAAAAAATTATCGTGATTGGCTCGTTTTGATGAATTGGGAGTCCCCAGGAGTTGGCGCGCGTTCAGGTCATTTTCCGCCTGTTTGTTGACATCGGCTTGCTCGGGCGCATGCCCGTTGACCTCCATCAGCTTCGGATGGGTCGAGCCGCCCTGGAAAAAAACGCGATAAGTTTTCTCCTTTCGCTCTTTCACTTTGCCCTCGGAATCGAGTTCCTCGGTGACTGAGCACTTCGTGTAAGTGTAGCTGCGCTGGCCGGATTGTGCCTCTGCCTGGCCGGCGCGGGCCACGGCTTTTTGAACCACTTCGTTGGCCGTCAAGGCGGCTTCAGCCCGGAGCCACGGCTGGCCAATTCCAATCAAGCCCAGCAAAACTGGCAAAATCAGGGTAGCATTTTTAGGTGAAAGCAATTTCATCACTCTTGCATGATAACGGAAGTTTCCGCCCATCCGCAAGTCTCATATGCCAATTTCCGCAATTTCCGGCCCCCTCAACTCGACCCTCTCGACCTTCGCGTCTCGACGCGACTTCGAGTGTGAGCTAGTCTGCATTCAATGCGTTTAATTGGCCACCTGACCGAGCAAGCAGCCGCCCGCACGTTCGCGGATTACCTGTACGTGCAGGGGATTGAAAATCGCCTGGAACACGAGAAGGCGGATGGCTGGGGGATTTGGGTTAACAGCGAGGATGAACTCGAGCGCGCCGCGGTCCTGTTGAAGGATTTTCGCCTGAACCCGAAAGATCCAAAATACCGCACGGAATCGAAGAATGCCGCCGACTTGCGCGCGGATGAGGAAAAGGACCAGGAGAATTATCGCAAAAAGGTCCGTACCCGCCGCCATCTGTTCCAGCCCTTGACGCCCTACGGATTCGGGCCGCTGACCTTTGCGCTGATCGTGGTCAGCCTGGCGGTATTCGCTTTGTCCACTTTCGGCGACGATCCCCGCGCGATCATGAGCCTGTTCATCACTCAATTTAACGACGATTCATATAATACAACCTTGCCGGAAATCAGGCACGGAGAGATTTGGCGGCTTTTTACTCCCATCTTTATTCATTGGAATGTCGCTCACATTTTTTTCAACATGCTCTGGCTCCGTGATCTTGGCAGCATGGTGGAGGGCCGGCAAAGCTCGTTGCATCTCCTGTTGCTCACCGCAGCCATCGCGGCTTGTTCCAACCTGGGCCAGTTTTATTTCGGTCACGGACCCGTCTTTGGCGGGATGTCCGGCGTGGTTTACGGCTTGCTGGGTTACGTTTGGCTCCGCGGTAAATTTGATCCCGCGTCAGGCCTCTATCTGCATCCCTCCACCGTTACGTTAATGATCATCTGGTTTCTTGCTTGTTACTTGCGGATCATTCCCAATGTGGCCAATACCGCCCATGCAATCGGCCTCGGCATGGGCATGGCCTGGGGCTTCCTCTCAAGCTTGCGGCACCGATAAAGAACCAGGGCGGGTCAGGGTCTTACCCCATCTCGAAAACCCGGCCACGAGGCTAAACTGCGGAGTATCAAGGCCATATTTGAGTAAGCGAAAGGCAGTGCCATGCCGTCTGATATTTCCGAAGCCAGAATGTCCGCCCGCGAAGGAATTCTATGGCCGTGCGGCACGTTTGGCATCGGCGATCGGATCGGGGCTCTTACGGCGGCCGGCTTTTTGCTGGCCTCGCTACTCCAGGTCCGGTCTGCCATTACTCCGGTTTCGGCGCTCGTGGAAACCGCGGGACGAATCAAAGAACCCCCGGCAGCCATCGCGCGGCAGAAGGTGATCGCCCCGTTTGATCCGCAACTGATTTATTCGCGTCCCCAACTGTGCGCCTGGCTTCCTTCGATTCCTGAGGCCGCGATCATCGCCCTCAAACAACAAAACGCCCAGGAGGATACCCGGCGCCTCCAAATTGGCCTCAGCCGCCCGTTCGACAACCCCATAATCGTAAATCGGCAAACGACACTTCCCAGCCAATGGACGCTACTCACCAACGGCTGGCACATTCTGTCTGCACAGGTGGTTTCGGCTGGCGCGCGCGGGTTGCGGCTGCATTTCGAACGCGTTTCCCTTCCCTCAGGCGCGCAGTTCGTCATTTATGATCCAGGCAATCTGTCTTTGCCCAGCATCGCAATTGAAGCGAAATCTTTCGAAACCGAGCCGGACCTTTGGGCTCCCACTCTGTTTGCTGAGCAAACCGTGATTGAGTGTCAATTGCCTCCCGGCGTTGATCCGGCAACGGTTGCATTTACCATCAGCGGCCTTTCCCACATCTACAATGGGCCGGTCCCCGGGAGATTCTCCAAAGTAGGGAGCTGTGAAGTGGATGTCAGTTGTTATCCGGAATACTCTCAGCAGGCTGCCGGGGTGGCCATGATTTCCTACGTCCACGCTGGCAATACTTATTTGTGCACCGGCTGCCTCCTCGAATCTACCCATCAGTCCACTGCGGAATACTTCCTGACGGCCCGGCACTGCATTGGCAACCAAACTCTGGCCTCGACGCTCGAATTCGTTTGGCTCTTCCAAACCACAAACTGTGACGGAACGCCGCCCGATATCGCGAGCGTTCCCACTACCTCGGGCGGCGCCGAATTGCTTGCCACTGGCGTTAGTGACTTCGCTCTGCTGCGTCTGCGCAAACCGGCTCCGCCGGGCGTGTTCTACCTTGGGTGGACGATCGACCGGCCATCTGCGGCCGAAACCCTGGCCGGGATCCATCATCCGGATGGATCTTACAAGCGCATTTGTGTCGGTACCTTTTTCGATTCGGACATTTATCATACCGGGGTTCAATGGTCCAACGGGGTTACCGAGTCCGGCAGCAGTGGCAGCCCGCTTCTCAATGCCGCGCACCAGGTCATCGGCCAGCTCAGCGGCGGGTTCAACGGGCCGGGCTCATCCTGCGATAATCCAACCGCTCCGGATGAATACGGCCGCTTTGACGTGACCTATCCGTTGATTAAGAAATGGATTGACCCCATCGGGACCTCCGGACCTTCGTTTGTTCCCGCCACGTATAACGGGTTGTTCTACGATCAATCCAACGGCGTTTTGCAAGCAAGTTCCGGCTCGCTCACCGTGAGAATCACCGCCAAAGGCAAATTCACAGGCAAGCTGCAATCGGCCGGCGCCCCCGGCTCGTTCGTGGGTCAATTGGATCTCAACGGCAGCGCCACAATCAATGTGAGCCGCCGAAAACTCAATCCGCTGGCGATTCAAATCCAGGTTGACCTCGGCCAGGGCACGGACACCCTGACGGGGTTGGTTAGCGACGGCAATTGGACGGCAACTCTCTTTGCCGAGCGCGCCGGGCTCGACGGAAAAACTGCCACTTCGGGACAGGCGGGGCGATATACGCTGGTCTTTCCGCCTGGCGACGGATCAGGCACGAGCGGGGACAGTTTCGGCTCCGTCATCGTCACCAGGACCGGACGGCTGACATTCATGGTCTCGCTTTCGACTCAATCCACGTTCGTTTCCAGGGACGGCCATTGGCCTCTTTATCTTGCGCTTTACAAGGGGCAGGGCTCGCTCTTTAGCTGGGTTACTTTCGAGAACGCCATTCTGAGCGATCTCGACGGCCAGCTTTATTGGAACACGCCGGCGTTGACCAATGGTGTTCCGTCTGCCTCCCAATTAACAGGTTGCGCTTACACCCATCCCGGGCCGGGAAGCTCGCTGTTGAATTTCACCAATGGCACCGTCACGCTCAGCGCTGGCGCTCTCAGTCAGGACCTTCAGGCGCAAATCCGATTGCGGCCCAATGGCAACTTAACTGCTCAAAGCGGGCTCGACGTCAAACTCGGTTTTGTGCGTTCCACCGGTGTATTCAATGGCATCGCGACGGATTCGAGCACCAAACAATACTTTGTGCTTCGCGGCGTCGCTCTGCAAAAGCAAAACCTCGCCTCGGGCTATTTTACCGGGTCCGCCAGCGGCAAAGTAGTCATCGGACCATGAAGGGCGTCTTCATAGGATAGAGATCTTCCCCTCCAGGTCCTCCCTCCAATACTTCAAATCACATGTTTCTGCTTCGCCACACGTTCGCCTCGTTGCGGTAGGGGTATCGACTGCCGGCGAAAACCCGAAAGCGCCCGGGAAGCACGTTTCCATAGCCGCCAACCTAACCACATACTTAGACTGAGCGAGCACAGCAATGGCGAACTCGGTTCCGGCACGGCCGGTGTGGGAGTTATAGTAGTTGCGGAAATCCA
>Ga0193728_1001821_pt1 | contig 10972 bp, 10 predicted proteins | sample U1c1metaG_FD_143037 | JGI IMG/M metagenome (GOLD analysis project Ga0193728, IMG submission 143037) | Soil microbial communities from a riparian zone of the East river system, Colorado, United States - U1c1 | ecosystem: Environmental > Terrestrial > Soil > Riparian zone | place: USA: East River... | reverse complement strand
CCAATCAACCGCGGTCGCTCGTTGCCCACGGCCGTGCCCATCAACCACGGCAAGCGTCCGCCCGGCGGCAGGCTGTTCTTCCAGACTCAGTTGCTCGAATCGGTACTGCCGGACAGCCTGCCTGGGCATGGCGCCGACAATGCGATCCTGGCCAACACGCTGGCGCTGCAGCAGAAGTTTCGCAATGCGCGCGTCACGCTGGTCTCAAAAGACATCAACCTGCGGATCAAAGCGGCGATCCTCGGCGTGCATGCGGAGGATTATTCGAGCGACAAGACCATCGAAGATGCCGATTTGCTGGTCAGCGGCGTGCAGCAGCTGCCGCAGAATTTCTGGGAAAAACACGGCAAAGGCATGGAGTCGTGGCAGCAGCAGAGCCGCACTTACTACCGGGTGCGCGGGCCTCTGGTGCGCGAATGGAAGACCAATCAGTTTATTTATGACCCGGGCGCGAACGGCGTCGAGGCCATCGTGCGCAAGCTCGAAGGCGAATCCGCGATCTTGGAACTCACCACCGACTACCGCACCGAGCGCAACAATGTGTGGGGCGTGACGGCACGCAATCGCGAACAGAATCTTGCGCTGAATTTGCTGATGGATCCGGAAATCGACTTCGTGACGGTGTTGGGGCCCGCCGGCACCGGCAAAACGTTGCTGACCCTGGCGGCGGGCCTGGCGCAGACGCTGGATCACAATCGCTTCGGCGAAATCATCATGACTCGCGTCACCATCCCCTTGGGAGAAGATATCGGCTTTTTGCCGGGCACCGAAGAGGAGAAAATGGAACCCTGGATGGGCGCCCTGATGGACAATCTCGAGGTGCTGACCCAGAGCCAGGCCGGGGGCACTTGGGGGCGCGGCGCGACCAACGATCTTCTACGGCACCGCATCAAGATTCGCTCATTGAATTTCATGCGGGGTCGTACCTTTCTGAACCGCTTCATCATTATCGATGAGGCGCAGAATCTCACGCCCAAACAGATGAAGGCGCTGGTCACCCGTGCGGGGCCGGGCACCAAAATGGTGTGCTTGGGCAACATCGCGCAAATCGACACCCCCTACTTGACGGAGACCACGACCGGCCTCACCTATGTGGTAAACCGATTCCACGGATGGGCGTTTTCGGGACATATCACGCTGGTTCGCGGCGAGCGCTCGCGCCTGGCCGACTATGCATCCGAAGTTCTTTGATTTTGCTTCTGTTTTGAGCGAACTTTGGATACCGGGAGCACTCAAAGGCTTAACACCGCATGTCAGCTCTGAAATCCATATCAGCATTCCTTGCCGCCGCGGCAGTCACGGCCAGCGTTGGTGTGGGTTACGCTCAAGGCGTCAAAGGCACCAATCAGGATCTTCCCGAATTGGGCAGCCCGGCAAATGCTGCGATTTCCATTGAGGATGAGTACCACGCGGGCCTGTCCTACGTTAACGAGATTCGCAACACCGGCCTGATCCTCACCGATCCCGAGGTCAGCCAGTACGCCCAGGAGATTGGTCACAGCCTCTCCAGTCATGCGGAGGAAGGTCAGCACCAGTTCTACTACTTTGTATTGCGTGATCCGGTGGTCAACGCTTTCGCGGTACCCGGCGGCTTCGTGGCCATTCAAAGCGGCTTGATCCTGGCGACGCGCAACGAGAACGAACTGGCCGGCGTACTGGCGCATGAAACCGCGCACGTCACTCAGCGCCACCTGGTGCGCCAGATCGTCGACCAAGGGCATGCCGGACTCTTGGCCTCGGCCGCGATGTTGGCGGCCGTGCTGTTGGGCGCAACAGCGGGCCGCGGCTCTCCCGACGCGATCGAGGGCGCCATTTTGGCGGGCCAGAGCGCCATGATTCAGCATCAGATCAATTACACCCGCAGCAGCGAATTCGAAGCCGACCGCATCGGCATCAGCACCATGGCGGATGCCGGCTACGATCCTTTGGGCATGGCCAGCTTTTTCGATTGGATGGGCCGCACCGGCCCAGAGCCGAGCCGCGTCAATGCCGTGCAGTTCCTGATCGATCACCCGATATTTTCAGATCGCGTGGCGGAAGCGCGCGACCGCGCGGACCAGATCGGTCGAGTCCGTCACGAAGATTCGTTGAGTTACAGGCTTATCAAGGAACGCTTGCGGTCCGTCGCCGACGATCCGCAAGTAGCGCGCCAGTACTACGCAAACCTCCTCAAGAATGGCGGCGGAAAGAGTGTCGAAGAGCGCTATGGCAAGGATGTCGCTGAGATTGCAACGCGAAATCCCGCGGCCGCGATTCCCGATCTGCTGGAACTGGTGCACGATTACCCCAAGGTGACTCAGTTTTACGGCGCGCTCGGCCAGGCGTACCTGGCCAACAATCAGCTGAAAGAATCGACAGCGGTGCTCGAGAGAGCCATGATTTTATTTCCGCGCAACGTGCCCATCACAATCCGGCTCGCGGAAACGCTGATGCGCTCCGGCGACAACAAGCGCGCGCACCTGGTGCTGTTGGATTTATTCAATAGCGTCGAGCCCACGCCGGACCAGACTCGACTCATCGCAAAAGCGGCCAACACGGCCGGCGACTATGCAGACTCATACAGCTATATGGCAGAGTTTTACCTGATGACGGGCAATCTCAATATGGCATCCAATCAACTGCAGATGGCGTTGAGCCTGCCGGGATTGGACGCTGTGCAGCGAGCTCGCTATAGCGCGCGTCTCGAAGAAATTCGAGCCGCCATGCCCAAGAAGGACAAGAACAAAGACACGGTCGCGGGCGACAGCCGCAACGGCGGCAATAGCCGCTACTGAACTGCTCGGAGTATCCCGCTGATTCTCCATGTCGTGGTATCGTTAGCCGATGTCCACCAGGGTCGGGAGAGATTCCGTATGCGGAGAATAAAGCACGCACGTGTGGTGCTCGGTTTGGCTTTGGCCGCGGCCCTGAGCGGCTGCGTTACGCTCCCCGCCAACCATAGCCCGCCTCCGCAAGACCCCTGGGAATCATGGAATCGCGGCGTATACAGGATCAATGACACAGTCGATCGCGCCGTCGTCAAGCCCGTGGCGCGCACCTATGTGCGGGCGGTCCCTGCGCCCGCGCGCACCGGCGTCAGCAATTTTTTCGCGAATCTGCACACCACGACCGTGTCTGCACACCACGACCGTGATGATCAACGATGCTTTGCAGGGCAAATTTGGCGCGGCAGGCAATGATCTCGCGCGCTTCGTGGTCAATACAACCGTCGGAGTCGGCGGTCTCTTGGACCCCGCTTCACAGATGGGCTTGGACAAGAATGATGAGGATTTTGGCCAAACCTTGGGTCATTGGGGCGTTCCGCCCGGACCGTTTGTAGAACTTCCAATCTTGGGACCATCAGACGCGCGAGATGGGTCAGGACGAGTCGTGGATATATTCACCGGTCCTACGCACTACATCGACAACAACTGGGTCTCGTATGGGCTTTACGGCGTCAGTGCTTTGGACATACGAGCGGGCTTGCTGCCGCTGGATGAAACGTTGCAGAAGGTGTTCGACCCGTATGCCTTCGTACGCGACGCCTATTTGCAGCGTCGCGCCTACCTCGTGTCCGACGGAAAAGTGACGGAGGAAGTTCTGGTGGATCCGGGCGCTGATGATGCGGACCGACGGGTTTTCCGGCGCGCTTCAACGCGCTCAACATCGCGTCGCTTTGCTCAAAGGGGACAACCGTGTCATCGCGCCCGTGGATCAACAATACCGGCACGCTCACCGAACCAGCATGTTCGATGGGTGAGATGGCGGCAATCCCGGGATCGTCCTTGTCGGAAATCCCGATGAACCGGTCCCAGTAGCGCTGGCTTATGTGCAGCTCGTTCTGAACGGTCCACTTTCGAAAGCGCCGCAGGTCCGAGATACCCGCCACCGAGACCGCGCAACGATAAATGCCGGACTGCACGGTGACGCCGGCGAGCGCCGCGTAGCCCCCGTAGCTTGCCCCGACGATGCATACGCGCTTCGGGTCGATCAGCCCCTCATGGGCGAGATAGCGAACCCCGTCGGAAAGATCTGTCTGCATCTTGCGTCCCCACTCGCCAAAGCCCGCCTCGAGGAAGCTTGAATCCACAATTGAACCGCGAAAATTGGGCTGCAATACGGCGTACCCTTGTGCTGCCAGGGCCTGGGCCCACCAGTCGAAAGCTTGAGTATCAGCGGCCGCCGGCCCGCCATGGGGCATCACAATCAGCGGCAAATCTTTTTCTGCCGCTCCGCGCGGCAAAGTCAAAAATCCGGGGATGGTCAAGCCGTCAGCCGCGGGATAACTGATCGCGCGCATCTCGGCCGGCGCAGCCACGTCTTCGTACGCCCGTCCTAGAATCGACGCACGGTGCGCATACCAGTCGTACAGCGCGTAAACATAGCCGTCTCTTGCGCCAAATACCTTGAGCACAACTCTCGAGTAGTCATCCGAATTGGACTCGAGCTCGATGCGCTCGTCGGGAAATGCACGCAAAATAGCATCCCAATGGGCCTGAAGCTCGTTGTCGAAGAACACGTACTGATGATTGCTTCGAACGCCGCGGATGCCGCCGATAATCCGTCCTGACTTGCGCTCCTCGATGACGCGCGAGAATGCCGCACCCTTCTCCAGCGGCGCACCCCAGGTATTGTCTTTGAGGTTGAGCGGCTTCCATACGCCATCGCCGTTTTCGGTAAATCGTACGATCAGCGCAGCGCCGTCGGCGCTGAATCCGAGCATGCGTGGTGTGTCGATTGCGGCGGTACCCGAGGCCGCCAAGGTCCAGTGATTGTCCTTATGAGTTTTGATTTCCCACAGTTTCTTGTCGTCGTGGTAGACGAATTTTGCCGCTATGCGCCCCGATTCATCCATTGCCCAATCGGTGTCGGGTTCCATGGACTCATCGAGCAGCCGTGTTCTTCGCTCCGGATAGGTAAACGAAAACTGACAGGGAACCGTCGATTCCTCCACGCAGAGTCCCGGCGCGAACAGCGTCGAACGACCCGATACCTCGCGCACGGCCGTGTCGCCGACAACCACGTTGAAAGTCCGCTTCGGGGATATGTCAAATGTCAGTGGATTCAGCTTCATCTTGTTGACGTTGAAATTGACGAGTTGGTACCACTCGCGCGCGGCACCGTAAAAGCCGAACGGCGGCCCGCTGGTGCTGGAAATGGTCGCCAAAATGTTGTCATCGTCGACCCACTCGACCTGGCGAAGCTTCGTGTCGCCGACGCGCGCGCCGCCCAGGATTTCGTGCTTGGCGAGCGGCGCCACGACGAGATTCCGGCTGTCGCTGCGTGTCCTGACGAACGCGATTTTCGTGCCGTCAGGTGAAATAACCACATTTTCCAGGGTCGGAAGCCTGCCAAACGCCTCCAGGGGAATTGTCTCGCCTGCGCCGGCAGTGTGCGCGCCGGCAATGGCGGCGGCTATCGCAGCCGAAGCGAGGCTTGATGCGAACGACGGGCGAATGCGTTTCATCCACTTTCCATCCCTGGTTGTGAGTACTTTTTTTATCCGGCCGAAAACATCCTAGCTGACTGTCAGCAACTCTTCCACTTCGCTCAAGCGCGCGAGCTGATGCAATTGGGCTGGGATGTTTTCGTAGCGCAGGCTACGGTCCGAGGCGCGCGCGATACTCAGCCACTCGACCAATAAAGCCAGGCCGGAGCTGTCGCTGTCCTTGACGCCGGCCAGATCAATGACGGCCGCGCGCCCACTGCCGATGGCGGCACTGCCTTCGCTCAGCAAGGCGGTCACCGTGGTGAAATGCAGCACGCCATTGACGCACGAGCGCTCACCCTCCTGAAGCTCAAACGCAGCCTTGTGCACCGTGCTGTTGAGCAATGTGCGCCGGCTGCGGCGAAACGGCGCCGCGCTCAATGGCTGCTCACCGCGGCGCTGTTGGGCCCTACTTTGCCTTCCTTCTCCAAGCGAGTAATTACATCGTCCAGCCCTTTTTGCTGGATCTCGGACGCAAAGTCGGTGCGGAAACTCTTCACATAGGAAATGCCTTCGATCACCACGTCCCAGGCCTTCCAACCGTCGGGCGTTTTTCGCAAACTGAAATTGACCGGCACTTTGTCGCCCGATGATCTCTTGACCTCGGTGCGCACGGTCGCTGTTGTATCGCCGGGAGCGCCCTTGTACGGCAACACGACGAAGCGATCGGCCGTGAAATCGATCAGCGCCGCGCCGTAATTTCGCAACAGCGAATGATAGAACGCGTCGACGAAGCGCTTGCGCTGCTCCGGCGTGGCGGTTTTCCAATACTGGCCCAGCACCAAGCGCGCCGAATACTCCGTGTCGAAATTCGGCAGCAACACATTGCCCACCAGCGCATCCAGTTTCTTCGGATCGCCCTTGTACATGGCTCGATTGGCGTCCAATTCCTGCAGCATCTTCTTCGCGGAGTTCTCCACCAGTTCTTGGGGGCTCAAGGTGTTGGCGTTGGAGGCAGGCGGTGCATCGGCTGCATGTGCGCCGACTACCAGCAGGGATACGAGCGTTGCCGTGATGATTCTGATCATTTGGTTTTCTCCGTTGCTTTCGGATCCGCGCGCGCGGGCGCCTGTTCGTCAGCTTTTTGCTTCGTGAAACTCGCCAAGACTTGACCGATTAAACTCTCCAGCACGAAGGCCGACTGCGTAAAATCGATTTGACTGCCGTCCTTTAGATACGTATCGGCGCCGCCGGCGGTCAGGCCGATAAACTTACCACCCCCCTTCCCACCCCACAGGCCCTGGGTGTAAATACTCGCATCACTGTCGGTGGGAATCTTGTTAAAGCGTTCATTCAACCGCAACAGAACCACGGCCTTGTATTCGTTGGAATCGAAGTCGATTTTCGTGACGCGCCCGACTTCGACGCCCGACATCGACACCGGAGCCCCCACCTTGAGGTCACCGATGTTGTCGAACTTGGCGGTCACCTGATAGTGCGCAGGGCCGAAAACCGCCAGTCCGTGGCTGGTCGTCTGGGTCGTCAGGAAAAACAGCGCCGCAAAGCCCAGCAGGACAAACGAGCCGGTGCCGAGATTCAACGTGCGTGACTTGCGCATAGCAACACTCCTACAAAAACGCTGCGGTGATCAAATAGTCCAAAAATAAAATCACCACGGCCGACGTGACGACGGTAGTCGTGGTGGCTCTGCCGACGCCCTCCGCAGTGGGCGTTGCGTAATATCCCTGGTAGACGGCAATGAGGCTGCAGGCGACACCAAAGACGAAGCTCTTCACGATGCCCTCGGTGACATCCGACAAGCTCACCGCAGAGCGCATCTGCGACCAGAAGCTGCCGGAATCGACACCCATGATCTGTACGCCGACGAGCTGCGCACCATAGATGCCGATAACGCTGAAGATACCTGCCAGCAAGGGCATCGCAATCACGCCGCCCAAGAATCGCGGCACCACCACGCGCTGGATGGGATCGACCGCCATCATTTCCATGGCCGACAACTGATCCGTGGCGCGCATCAATCCTAATTCCGATGCCAGCGCCGTGCCGGCACGGCCGGCAAACAACAAGGCAGTCACCACGGGACCCAACTCTTTGACCAGCCCGATGGTCGCCGCGGTGCCCAGTGCTTCTTCAGAGCCGAAACGTTGCAGGAGCTGAAACCCTTGCAGCCCCAGCACCATGCCGACGAACAGCCCGGAGAGCATGATGATGATCAGCGACAAGGCGCCCGAGTTGAAGATCTGCTGCGAGATCAAGCTGAATCTGAGCAACACGCGCGGCGTATTGACCACCAGGCGAAACAGGAAGTGAACAACGGAACCTAAGCCTTCCAAGGCATCGGTCAAACTCTCCCACAGCTCGCCGATCATGCTCTAAGGGTCCTCGCTACGAGACATCAGTTCGCCGAAATAATCGGGCGCCGGAAAATGAAACGGCACGGGACCATCCGCGAGACCGCCGATGAATTGCTTGACGATTTCGGTCGGATTGGTTTTCAGCTCCTGCGGCGCGCCGCCCGCAACCACTTTGCCGCCCGACAACAGGAACACCTGATCCGCGACGCTGGAAATCTCCTGCACGTCGTGGGAGACGACGATGCTGGTAATGCCGAGGGTATCGTTCAGCCGGCGAATCAGCCGCAAAATGACTCCCAACGAAATGGGGTCCAGACCGACGAACGGTTCATCGTAAATCAACAGTTCCGGATCCATGACGATGGCCCGCGCCAGAGCAACCCGGCGGCTCATGCCGCCGGACAGTTCTGCCGGCATCAATTCCGCGGCGCCGCGCAGACCCACGGCCTGTAATTTTGTGAGCACCAATTGGCGAATCAGCCGCTCGGTCAGATCGGTGTGCTCGCGCAAGGGAAAGGCGACGTTTTCGAACACGCTGAAGTCAGTGAGCAGCGCGCCGTTTTGAAACAGCATGCCCATCCGGCGGCGCAGCACATACAGATCGGTACGCGACACCACCCGCATGTCCTGCGCAGCTACTTGGATCTCGCCGCTGTCGGCCGATACTTGGCCCGTAATCAGCCGCAGCAAGGTGGTCTTTCCGGTGCCGCTGGGGCCCATCACCGCAGTGACTTTGCCGCGCGGAATCTGAATATCCAGACCCGCGAACACCGGACGACCGTTGACCGCGTAATCCAGATTCCGAATATCGACTATGGGGGCGCGCTGATTCAATGGTTTGGCTGACCGCGTCTTAATGGACGCGGCGTAGCGCGGGGTTTAAGCCGCGGAGGATTCCATGGCGGGTTTGTATTCCCCGACTGCCGCCAAGCCATTGAGTTTGGCGCGCTTCGCCAGGGCCTTCTGTCCACCCGGAAATCCACTTGTCTTGCCCTCCCAGGCATTCAACGCATCTTCCTGCAACGCGCGCCCGTAGCTGAATGTCAGGCCCCAGGGCAGAGGCCCCGCCGCATGCATCAGGCTCAGGTGCAAGGTGGCATCCTTGGGACTCTGGCCACCGGACAAGAACGCAATGCCGGGGACCGCTGAGGGAACCTGGCGCTTCAGCGTGCGAATGGTCGCTTCGGCGATGCGCTCGGGGCTCGCCTGGTCAGGACATTTCTTGCCCGGAATCACCATATTCGGCTTGAGGATCATGCCCTCGAGAATCACGCGCGCGGCAAACAGATGGCTGAACACACTGTCCAGCACCAGATTGGTCACTTCCTCGCAACGCTCCAACGCGTGCGCGCCATCCATGAGCACTTCCGGCTCCACGATGGGTACGATCCCCGCTTCCTGGGCCAAGGTCGCATAGCGCGCCAACGCCTCCGCATTGGCGTCAATGGCGTATCGGCTGGGGATGCTTGAATCGATGTTGATGACGGCGCGCCATTTGGCAAATCTCGCGCCCAACTTATGGTACTCGGCGAAGCGTTCGCGCAATCCGTCCAGGCCCTCGGTGATGGTCTCACCGGGAAACCCCGGTAGCGGTTTCGCTCCCAAATCGACCTTGATGCCGGGGATCATCCCGGCCTTGATGCCGGGGATCATCCCGGCCTTCGCGAGGTACGCCGGGAACGGCACGCCCTCCTTGGTCTTCTGGCGCAGCGTCTCGTCATACAGGATTACGCCGCTGATGTACGACTGAGCGCCCGGCGCCGTGAACAACATCTCGCGATAGGCGCGGCGGTTCTCTTCCGTGGATTCCAATTTGATGGTGTCAAAGCGCTTTTTGATGGTGCTGCTGCTCTCGTCGGCGGCAAGAATACCCCGGTTCTTGGCAACCAGGGCGCGGGCGGTGGCGTTGAGCTCTCCGATATTCATGAGTGACGTATCTCGCTGATATTGGCTGTTAAGTTAGGCCAAGGATAACAAACCCGGGCTCGATCTGCCCTTCGGCTGGACATACGGTTAAATAGGACTAAAATAGTCCCACATGAAGCTCCAGCTCGAGGGGACCTAAATATGCTGCGTATGGGAAAAATGACGGACTACGCAACGGTCGTGCTCGCTAGTTTAGCGCAAGAACCGGCGACGCATCGTGCTGCAACGGAATTGGCAGAGCGCACGCGCTTGGGCAGACCAACGGTGAGCAAGGTCCTCAAGGGTTTGCAGCGTGCCGGCATGGTGATTTCGTCGCGCGGCGCACAGGGCGGATATCGCCTGGCGCGGCGGCCCGAGGAAATTACCGCAGCCCAAATCCTCGATGTGTTCGAAGGGCCGATCGCCATTACCGAATGCAGCGGGGCATCCAGCCAATGCGGGATCGAACGCCTGTGCCGCGTAGGCACCGCCTGGCAGCGGGTCAATGCGGCCATTCGACGCGCCCTGGAAGACGTGACCTTGCATCAATTGGCGGGCCTGGATTCCACGGGCGTGCGTGTGGCCGATCTTGCGTCGGAAATTCGCGTGAATCCTAAAAATTCGACCCCATTTAGTTCTCAACCTTAAGCACCCGGAATACCGTGTCCACCAAACCTCAAGACGTCGAAGCCCTGGTCGGTCAGAAATACCGCCATGGATTCATCACCGATATCGAATCGGACAGTTTGCCGCCCGGACTCGATGAGGATGTGGTTGCTGCCATATCCAAAAAGAAGCACGAGCCGAAGTTCCTGCTGGACTGGCGCCTGAAGGCGTTCCGGCATTGGCAGACGATGAAAGAGCCGGCTTGGGCGCATGTGCACTACAAGCCCATCGACTACCAGGACATCTCCTATTATTCCGCGCCTCGGGCACCTGCCAATGCGCCGAAGAGCCTGGACGAGGTGGACCCGAAACTGCTCGCGACGTACGCGAAATTGGGCATCCCGCTGCACGAGCGCGCGCGCCTCGCCGGCGTCGCCGTGGATGCGGTCTTCGACAGTGTTTCGGTAGCGACGACCTTCAAGGAAAAACTCGGCAAGGCGGGCGTGATTTTCTGTTCGTTTTCCGATGCAGTTCGCGATCATCCGCAACTCGTCGAACGCTATCTCGGCACCGTCGTACCCACGACCGATAATTTTTTTGCGGCGCTCAATTCCGCGGTGTTTTCGGACGGATCTTTCGTCTATGTGCCGCCCGGCGTGCGCTGCCCGATGGAACTGTC
>Ga0193728_1001820_pt1 | contig 10980 bp, 10 predicted proteins | sample U1c1metaG_FD_143037 | JGI IMG/M metagenome (GOLD analysis project Ga0193728, IMG submission 143037) | Soil microbial communities from a riparian zone of the East river system, Colorado, United States - U1c1 | ecosystem: Environmental > Terrestrial > Soil > Riparian zone | place: USA: East River... | reverse complement strand
CCCGCGCCATCGGGAGTTTGCATAATACTCCGGCGGACGATACCACTTCACTCGCGCGTCCACGAGAATCGGCTTGCCCAACAGGCCCGCGTCCACGGCATTTTTCACCGACAAAATATCCGGCTTGCAACGATCCTGAAAGAAAACTCCAAGCTGCACCCCAGCTTTTCGTGTTTCCGCGATAAGCGCATCGGCCCGCTCGATCGTAGTGTCGATGGGCTTTTCGGTAAGCACGTGCAGGCCGTGTCGCGCCGCCGCGATTCCCTGCTCGGCGTGAAGCCCCGACGGACTGCCAATGGCAACCAGCTCCATCGGGCGATGCGCAAGAAACTCATCGAAATTGCTATACGGTTTTCCGCCATATTCGCGGCACAAGCGGCCAACTTTCTCCGCGTTGGTACCGAAGACGGCCGCGATTTCAACACCTGAAATCGTGCGGGCCGCACGCGCGTGCGTCTCGCTGATATTTCCCCCGCCTAGCAGTCCAATGTGCGTAGTCATTTGTTAAGGCAGAAAAGAGCAATACCATGAAGCGGCCTGCATTTGCGAAGAAAAGCTTGAGTAAGGATGTGCGGATGAACGCCAGCAGAACTTCGACCCGGCAGAGCCTGAACTAACAAAGTTAAGCGCTAAGTCGCAATTCCTCCGCCAGATGTTCACAGGCTCGCATGGCTAGCGCCATGATCGTCAACGTGATCGACTTTTCCGGATGCGAAACGAACGCCGCCGCGTCCAGCACCAGGAGATTTTTTATATCGTGGCAGCGGTTCCATCCATCCAGCACCGACTTTTGCGGATCATCTCCCATGCGCGCGCCGCCCGCTTCATGCGTCACGCTACCCATCGGGTAGGGGTTTAGTTTTTCATAGGGCAGCAGCTCGGCACCGGAAGCTCGCAGAATTTCTTCCATCTGTCCGTACATTTCATCGCGTAGCGCAAACGCGTTGTCGTATTCCGCGTTGGTATGAAAACGCACTTGCGGGATCCCAAATCGATCCGTCAAGCCATCAGGATCAATTTCCACAAAATTCCATTCGAACGGAAGCCCTTCTCCATATCCGCCGATACTCACCGCCGCCGGGTACAGTTCCTTGATTCGTTTCTTATACGCCGAACCGAATCCAGGAAGCTCCGCGCCCGGCCCCGGTCCCATGCTGCATCCCGTTTCCATCGTGAAACGGTATCCGCGCAAAAATTTATTGTTTTTTCCGTAGTTGAACCGCGGAATGTAAAGACTGTTCGCGCCCGGTCCATCATCATTGGTTGACGGCCTTCCGGCCAATTCCGGAAAAAAACCTGTGAGCTGATTGAACGCCACGTGCTCCATCAAGTAGCGCCCAAGCGTTCCACTCGAATTCGCCAGCCCCTGCGGAAATTCCCGGTTGCGCGAATTAAACAAGATGCGCAGCGACTCTACCATCGAGGCACCTAGAACCACCGCTTTGCCAAAAACTTCATATTCCTGATGGTTGATCGTATCGATGAACGAAACTCCGCGTGCTTTCCCGCTATTGCGATCCATCAAGACCCTGTTCACCACTGCGTTGGTGCGCAGCGTGAAATTCGGCATCTTCTGCATTTTCGGGAATAACACTTCAAGCGTACTGAAACGAGAGGCGGTGTCGCATCCAAAGTTGCAAGTGCCGCAATAATGGCAAGCCAGCCGGTCATCGTAAGCCTTGCTCAGCACGGCCAGCGGCATCGACACCGTCTTCATGCCTAGTTTTGCCGCACCTTTTTTTATCAACAATTCGCCGCAGCGCGCGTTGAACGCCGGCAACGCGTTTTTGCTGGCCGGCGAATTGTAAACCGCCTCTCCACCTCCAGCCATTCCGATCAGCGCTTCCGTCTTGTCGTAATAAGGCTCCAGATCTTCATAGGTGATGGGCCAATCTTCGCCAAATCCGTCCTGCATGCTCCTTGGTTTGAAATCCAGCGGGCCGAATCGCCCCGACTCCCTTCCCCACACCAGCGTGCGCCCGCCCACGGCGCGCAACCGCGTCCAGGTGAACTTGGCTCCGGGAGCCAGAGCGTAAGGATCATCGTGCGGAATGGTAAAGAGCTGATCCGTCCACTCATTGATTTTCCATTCCATGCCCTGGGGCAACTCGCCGTATTGCCCGGGTTTTCCGTGGCCGCGGTACGGCCAGCGGTATGGAGGTTTGTGATTGTGAAAATCTTTGTGCGGTTCAATCATCCGGCCGGCTTCGAGGCACAGCACTTTCAAGCCTTTGGTGGCCAGGATGTACGCGGCCACTCCGCCCGCAGCTCCCGAGCCAACTACGATCACGTCGTAAACAGTTTGCGTCGCCAAACTAAATTTTGTCCTCGCCTGTCCGCTAGTGATGCTCCGGATGCGTACAACCTGGAAAGTCCGGCATATAATTCATCCCTTGAAAATTCAGCACATCGATCAATCCGATCTTCGAAGTGTAAAAACCTTCTACGGTCATGTCCTTTACTAGAGAGAAGAACGCAAAACCTTCGTGCTGCGCTTTTGCATCTCGCTCCGGCGCGCTCATATCCGTCAGCAACTTGATGCGATCCGCTTCGTCCACGTCGCGAAATGATTTGCTGAATTGCTTTTGACTTTCGCGTTCCAGAAAGGCCAGTCCATCGATCCATTTCTTTTGTAACAGCGGCTCAAACTCCGCCGCGGAAAAAACAACGAAATCAATATAATTAGCAACCTGCGCTTCTTTTGCTCCCGGCGCATCGTCGGTAGGAATGATCATCGCCGCCAGAATCTCAACAGTGCGAAATTCATCAGCATTAAAAAATTGTGGACGGTACCTCGCAACCGGCTCCGGCTCTTGAATTTCATGATGCATACCGGAGATGGTTACTGGCGCGCGATGTTCATCGCCCCACACCAACTGCATGGGCAGCCAGGACGCCAGGAATTCTCGCCCGGCAGCACTTGCGCTTAGCAGCCCCAAGTATTTAAGAGCACTTCTCCTGGAAACTCGTCCTTCATCCATCACTGTTACCCTAACCGCTGAACGCTACTCCTAGCATACCGGAAGCGGGCACAACAATAATCAGTCGTATCGACCTTACGCGGCAATCCAACAGATATAGAAGTAATGCTGGCGCACCCGGTAAGTTGCCGCACCAATACTCATGCGCCGTTCGAAATCACATACAAAGAACTCGAAGCAGATCGCGATGCATATCGGAAAAAGTCGTGAGCGGCGACGCGGCTTTGAATGATGGGATTTTTTTTCGGAATGGTCCAAAAATGCTCTAAAATCACTGTTGCCGTTATTGTGCGCCCGTAGCTCAGCTGGATAGAGCGTCTGCCTTCTAAGTGGGCAATATCAATCCAAGTGGTTGCTTCGCTTGCGCTTACGAGTTCCGGGCTGCCCTTGTACTGCTCAAAGTTGGTCCAAATATTGCGAACAGGAAGATTTCCTGACAGATGTTTTCCCCTGGCTTTCGTGCATTCTACATCGTTTCAGCGGTTTTGTTCCTAATGCCATGGTCGCTCTTGTTCTCTGCTTGGTTAGCCTTCAATCGAGCTAAGGTCGCTGCGCCCCTTTCAATCTGGAGACGTTACCTCGTGTACGTGGCGCTGTTAGCGGCATCTGTTTCAACGGTATCAAATATGGCGTGGAACGTTTCTTGGCTCAAGCATGGCGGTAGTCCGCACGGCATGGGAGCAGGACCCGGCCTTTGGCAAAGTCTCGGACCATTTTTAGTTTGGTCGTTCGTCGCTGCTACGGTCTTGAGTCTTTTCGGAAAGGGAAAGGTCCGGGTCTTGATGATCGGTTGGTCCGTACCAATATGGGTAGTATTTCAGTTAATTTTCGTACTTCAATTCGACTAGCGTTTCGATCTCTCTGTTCCGCTTTCTGGGTTCCGGACATTCTTGCGCGATTTGTTTTCGCGATCGACTTTAGTCGCAAATCAAGGCGCGAAGCTGCGGCACTGAAAAACAAAAGGCGAGGCCCTTGACTGGGAACCTCACCAAAGAGCGCGCCGAATCGAAACAGAGAGTTAGAAAAACAGGGCTGGAGAAACGTTAAATCGTTTGCTCAATTTCTCGATGTGGGTTTTGTTGAGATCACGTTTCTTATGCAAAACTTCGGATACGATGCTTTCAGAGCCAAAGATTGGAACCAGATCTTTCTGACGCAGATCATTCGCATCCATCAACGTGCGGAGGACTTCGACCGGAGAAACATCAGGAATGGAGTGGTGCTCTTCTTCGTATGCTTCGATCAGGGTCATCAAGACTTCGGCATACTTCTCTTCTTCAGTTGTTGGCTTTTCTTTGCTTGCCAACTTGTCCAAGACGCTTAGGTACTGTTCATGTTGACGCTCGGATGTGATCGGTGTTGGCGAGGCAACGCCGAGTGCGTATTTTTCCGGTACTGCGACTATCATTTCTGCCACTCCTTCTCGTCGTATTCCGCGTGACTCATAATGCGTCGGATGTAAACCATTCTCCATCTGTATTTGATAGTAGCAATCAGCCTACATCTATTATGGCTTATATCGAAAACAACGAATCGCCCGACAACATCTGAATTTCTCCAACTGTTCCGAACCTCAGCAAAGTTTTCCCAATCCGCGTTCTTCGCAATCTTGTACCACGCGTTTAGAGATGCGACCCATTCCCCGTGCTTGGCGGTCGCTTCTCTAATCGCCCTCCGGCTGACGATCCGCATTCAAGAAAATCTTCGCATTTTGCGAAGTTTGAGTCAAGCGGAAAATGATGTTTCATTTGACAGATTGTAATCAATGTTGAGAAGCAAGCGCGTTCAGCAAGATCTGGATGGGGCAAGCGCCTAAGACGATGTTGGTGACGTAGGCGGAAGCTGAGTCAATGGGCGTCTGATTCTCTGTTCCGCCCGTTCCAATTGCTCCAAGTTGCTCCAAGGTTTCGGAAGAATCGGCTGCCGAATCGGTTTTGCAACTTTAGTAGAATCAATGTGTAGCCAAGGACGGGAGCATCGTTCACTTGAATAGAGCGTCTGCCCTCTCGGCAGAGGGTAAACTCGCCAAAATCGTACTCTTCCTCCCGATAAATGATTTAGAATCAATGAAGGTAGTGCGCCCGTAGCTCAGCTGGATAGAGCGTCTGCCTTCTAAGCAGAGGGTCGGGAGTTCGAGCCTCCCCGGGCGCGCCATTTTTTTGGTGTGTTTTCAACGAGTTGAATATTTCACGACGTCGAGAGCCAGATTTACTTTCACCAGTCTTTGACTTACGCGCAAAACCACAACCAATTTTTGTGGTCTCTGCGCACCGGTGTTGGCCCGAAATATTTAAGCATCATGCGTGGTTGATTACCAGAATTGAGCGGGCCTATAAGCCGGATTCGCCAGCGAATATTGAAAGCGCAGAACTTGTTTGGAATCAATCGCGCTGAAGTGTCAATAGCGTCAGCTTTGGCAGTATGGGCAGGATTTGCGTCACATTGGCGTCACAGTTTTCTGTCGCGATTTCCAACGATGCGAGAATACAAAAAGTACAACAGCGGATGGTTAACGATTGCGATTTCGGTGGAAAGTAATTTCGATTTGTACTCGGCAATTTACCGGTTTGCCTTCCGGGTTAAGCGCAGGCTTCATCTTCCAGTTTTGTAATTCTGCCAGCGCCTTTTCTTTCAAGCCAAGGCCGGGGTCCTTGAGCACGATAGGATTGATGACTTTTCCGTCTGTAGTTATCGTGACATCGAGTAAAACCACACCGGAAAAGTTCTTTTTCAGAGCTTCCTTGGAGTATTGCGGTTGGGGGCAGTAAAGGCACCGGGGTACGGTAAATCCATTTACCCCAGCACGAGGCACTCCACTTTCGTCTCTTGGGGGGTTATCACCCGGTTGCTGCGCTACTACACCTAAGGCCATTGCGAAAACACAGGCCCACACCCACCCAAAAACTCGGAGTTCAGCTTTTGATACCATTTTGCCCCCCGAATCAAATCAGGACGGGAGCATACCACTTGAAAGCCCTGCATTGTCGGCGCTGGTCGGTGTCGCGCAGGGCTTGGTGTTTTCTCTATTTGTTTCCCTGAGTGAGTCTGTACTCCGTGATGACGCTTTGCGCTGCATCGTGAAGTTGCCATAAGGGATGGTGGTAATTACTTAAGTCTTCTTTTAAAGCATCGGCAGTGAAAATCCCGGCATCCGTAAGCAAGTAAAATAGGACTTCATCCTGTTTTTGGGGCAAGGGATATTCTGACGTTGAGTGTGTGTGCGGCTGGCAAACTCGGGCAACGGCAACCATTTTCTTGGCTGCATTGCGTACAGATTCATGAGATTCACCGCCGCCGATAAACCCACCACCAGCGCTCAAATAAATGCTGGCGTGTCCGTTGGAGAACGCGATTATCGTGGCCGTTGCTTGGGAGACGACCCAATCCATGATGACGCCCCACGGTTCCGTTGCAGCGAAAGTAGCCGGGAGACCAGCTTTTTCACGGGTCATTCCCAAGGCCATGTTGCGTAGACCGAGATACACGTCTTTGGGGGCTGGTGTCTGCAACATTCACTCCAAAATAGTGCTCATGCAGGAAAATCGTAACGCAACCCAGAAGGTTACCGTCGGAAAACTTTTCGTTTTTTTCGAGTTCTTACCGGAGCTAATGATGCCCCCACTATTTTATTCGGTGGTCCGTGCCGGCGGGGTGCACTAGAGGACAGTGTTATTCGCGGGGCTGGTGGCATGATTCTCAGTATGCTGAAGTCACATCAAGCCTCCATCAAGGCAGACTCAGCACGAACTGTCCAAGTGGGTTAACCGGGTACGTGTGCACTGGTTGCTTTGCAGGTTCCCCGAGACACGCGCCCCGCAAGGCCGAACGCGAGCGGAAACACAGCGCCTTGAAAAATTCATGTTCAACGAGAATTTGCGCGACACGTCTGCTCGGAACGGGGTTGGTAGGGAGCGAAGCAATACTGGCGGTTAGACCTGAATTGCTATTTGCTGTGTTCCGTTGGTTCCTGCTTCGCCTCAATTGTAATCTCCACATCTGCTCCCAGCTTCAAAATGACGTCATTACCAGCCGCATTTTGTAAGGGGTTATCTACGCGAATCTCGCGATATAGGCATTCGGCACCTTGCACTGCAATCTGCGCCTTTTCGGGTTGGTTACCTATGGCGGGTATTATTTTATCTACGGTGCCCGGAAGCGTGACAACGACGCTGTCGGCAGCCCGGATGTCATGATTGAGTTTGTTGCTCATTGTGAATGCGCTCCTATTTAATTTGATACCTTCGTTTTGTTCTCGTGCTGCGCTATGCCCCGTGGGGTTTGGGGCTGGCATTGGAGTCCGTCAAAGACCGAACAATCGTGCAGGACGCGGCTCAAATCGCTACGCGATTGCCCGTTGCGAATGTAACTCTCTGTCCGGCTCTTCGCGTATCCCTGCCGTCCCTTCATCGATAAAACTCATGATAGCAGGGACCATCTCGGAATAGAGCTTCATCTTATCAAGCAGCGCGGCAGCGCCGTAACTTTCAGCCAAAGCCTTTGCCTCACCGTCGTTGGAGAAAGATACGGCGAGCGTTCGCACGGAAACAAGCTGTGATTTGACGAATTCCGGTTTGAAATTTCGGCTCTCTGGCAAGTGCAAATCCAGCACCAGCACGTCAGGCTTAAAATCCGCGATTGCCTGCATCGTCGCTGCAAAAGTGGACGCCTCCCCCACAATTTCTATTAGGCGCTCTTCTAATAAAACATTTCTTATGGCTGTCAGCATTGGTTTATTGTCATCAGCCACCAACACCCTGATAGGCATGGCATCCTCCCTAATGACGAACAGCCGCGTTATACCAGTTGTGGTAGTTTCGGGCAACTTTTTTTCTTTTGTAGGATGGGCTACAAACACTTGCCCTCGTCCGGCCAAGTCCCCTACAGCAATCGCTGTGTTGATACCCCCTAAAGTCGGTGTTAGGTTCACTGGTGACGGCCAGAATGACCGGGGCGATAACATTGCCCCCAAAATGACGAAAGGCGGTGGTTACAATGCCTCGCCAGGCTTTCCAACCTGAATGGTCCCTTAAAATCGCTTCTGTTCGACACTCACTGAACCTTTCGCAGAGCGATTTTGCCAAGAAATTGGACATGTCAGCTATGGCTATATCTCGCTGGGAGCGAGGAAAGTTGGAACCTACATCAGGAGCATATATTCGCTTGGGTAATCTCGTCGATGACCCGCTGTCGTGGTTCTTTTGGGGACGTGCGGGTCTGAGCACTGCCGACATCATGCGCGTCTTACCAGCAGCACAACGTCGTTTGAGCCGCGAAAAGTTGGACGTGTTAAAAGTGGTCCATGGTGGTGTAGGCAGGAAGGCGGTGAAGGTAATACCTGCGGACTTTGTTGCTATTCCGGTGCTGCCCGTCAATGCTGCAACGCTCGGAGAGCGCACGGAGGAAGTTCGCGACCTTGACCAGTTAAAGCCGGAATCGTTGTGGGCGGCACCAGCATCCTGGTGCCCGAATCCCGCAAGGACAATTAGCCTTCGCGTAAGAGGCAACTCCATGTCCCCGCTTATCCTAGACGGGTACCTAATCGCGGTTGATACTTCCAAGAGTGCCCGCGAAAAACTGCGGGGACAGATTGTTGTGGCGTGGAGTAAAAAAGACAGGCAGTTGGTGGTGTCCCGCCTTTTAAGGTTTGACAACACCGATGCGCTGGTTTCAGACCATCGCGAGCACCAATCCGTTTCATTAGCTGCTAAATCGGGTTGGCGCATTGTGGGTAAGGTTTTATGGTGGGCTGGAAGGCCGAATTAAGGCTTCGAAACCCCCGCGTCTCATCGCACACTAAACCCATACACAAGCTGTGGCTTAGGCCGGAGACCACGGTTGGACTGGTAATCTCAGGTAACTCCGATTCAACGGTCCTTGAAAATTCGATAATTATCTGTGCTGCATATCCACGGGTGGCTGCCAATCAATCCCTTCTGACTTTCGCCCCGGCGCGGCGCTGTAAGGCTATTAGTTGCCATACCGGAGAATTGGGCACCACCGCAGAGAAATCAGATGATTGTTCGCCAGCCGATACAATTTGGTACGTTTTGCGTAGTTGTAGCCTCGTCCTTTTCGTTGGTAGCTGGCGGACATCGGTTTTCGCCTAAAATACATGCTGCGTTGCGCGAAGAACTGCACGCGATAAAGCAAAAACTAGATAGCATCTTTTGAGAGGGTTAAATCGAGTTCCATGGCAACCGTAGTCCAGGATGTCGTCTGCGCCATTCTGCTCTTGCTTCCCTAAGTTGCAGAATAGGAACTTCGCATGGCGGCCAGTAGTTCGCTTCATGCGAGCAGATATATTTCGCGGCTTGACCAAAGCGTAGCAGTTCGGTTTCTGGCATCCTCTGAAGACATCGCCGAAGGGCTTCACCATTCAATTCGATTTGAGTTACGCCGGGCATATTGAATGAATAACTATAAAATGTCCGGGTCCGTTCTGCTATGCCACTAAGGTGCCGGTGGCCCCGAGTGAGCCGAGTTCGCCTTTCCTTCGTTTATCCCCGCCGCGTTCCGACCGCATCATATTTATATGCGCCCTCCCCGGTTCGACGCCGCCCAACTAAGCCTTGTCCGAACGCCATTTGATGATGATAATTTTTTATTCGAGTTGAAGCACGATGGCTTCCGGGCGCTCGCACACATCTGGGATGGCAAGTGCGAGTTGGTGTCCCGCAAAAGAAATTCATACAAAAGTTTTCAAGGTCTCCGTGACAACCTTGCCATGCTTAAGGTGAAGAACGCTGTTCTCGACGGTGAAATCGTCTGCTTGGATTCGGAAGGGCGTAGCATTTTCAACGACCTGCTTCATCGCAAGGGCTTTCCGGTGTTTTATGCTTTCGATTTGATTTATCTGGACGACCGCGACCTACGGCAGCTTCCGCTGGTAGAACGGAAACGAAAGCTGCACGAGCTTCTAGGCAAAAGCAATTTATCTGATGTAATTTGTGGGAAATACGTTGAAGGGCGCGGAATCGATTTATTTAAGGAAGTACGCCAGCGCAATTTGGAAGGTATTGTAGCGAAGCGAAAAAGCGGAACATATTCCACGATTAGTGGCTGGTTGAAGATAAAAAATCCGAACTATACCCAGTCCGAACAACGCCACGAGCTATTTGAATCATTTAAGGCGAAGACAGCGGCTCCGCGAATAAATCTTCCGCCGATTCCGAAGAAGCCGCCACGCCGTGCCGCCACCACTTCATCAACAGCGATTGGCCGTAAATCTTCCTCCCGCGCTCGGCGGACTCACTAAGTAGCTTCGAAGGTCTTTGTGGAACAACGGTACTGCGCGTTATTTTTTCACTGGGACTACTGCGATGTTGGAATAATTTGTTCCTTTTCCCCCAATGGCAGGCAGCATGGATTGGTAGAAGTATTGGCGTGCTTCAGGGCTTAGGCTCGCGGCTATTATCTGGCGTATTTGTTCGTTCTGTTGTTTCTTCTGCTTCGCCGTTAGGCTCCAATCCCTTAGTCGTAAGCTCATCAGGTTCCTCTGCAATCATCTTCACAAAACGTTGGCGCAAGTTGTGGAGTAGGTTTTTATCCACATCGTTCAACTTGGCAATTTTTTGTGCTTCTGGGTCAAGCTCATTAATGTCGATTACTTCACCATCGCCACGTTTAAGCCCCGCCACTCCTAATTCATAACGCAACATGGTTCCAACAATTTTATTTAAAACTTCCAGCGACTTGTGGCCATTAGGTAGTTGCACACCCATGTTGTCTTCAATGTCCATCATGCGGTCTAAGCGTTTTTGCCCGGCGTACCACAGATATTGAAGCGCTTTATTGACGTTATTTTTTCTGGTTTCTTTATTTACGTTGCGGTGCAACCGCCGCATTACTTCGTAGCTTGGTGGTTCTGGCTCTAATTTGGCCACCAGCGAATCTGGCTTGGCTTTGAGTTTATTAAACTCTTCAATCGCTTTTTGCGCGTGGTCTTGTGCGCGATATTTGGCGATTGGCCCATCGGCTTGCTGTTTCAGGGCACGTAGCC
>Ga0193728_1001819_pt1 | contig 10988 bp, 10 predicted proteins | sample U1c1metaG_FD_143037 | JGI IMG/M metagenome (GOLD analysis project Ga0193728, IMG submission 143037) | Soil microbial communities from a riparian zone of the East river system, Colorado, United States - U1c1 | ecosystem: Environmental > Terrestrial > Soil > Riparian zone | place: USA: East River... | reverse complement strand
ATCAGGCGGATCCGGCTCGGGTGTTTGGCCTGCAGCTTCTCGACGATCGCGAGCTCCTGCCGCCGCGAGCTCTGCACCGGCGCGAAGAACAGCTCGATCGTGACCGGTGCGGTGACCGGTCCGCGCGAGGGCAGGGCATCAGGTGCGTGATGCTCGACGCGCACGACGTCGCCGGTGCGCGGCTCGGGAGCAGCGTCGCCCACCCCGATCAGACCGACCAGTGCGACGCCCACGACGGATCGCAGCTTCATGCGGCCTTGTCGTCCGCGGGTGTTTCGGTGTCGTCGTCGTCGAGCGGCTCGACCTGAGGCCACAAGTACGCGAAGTACAGGCCGGCCGAAACCAGCAGTCCAAGCACCAGCGCGAGTACGAATGGGCCCCAGATCACATCAAGCTCCTGACGGGATGATAGCGCGGCGGCGCGACTGTTGTAGGCTCACCTCGGATGTCTGCCGCCGCCCTCTGCACGTCGTTGCCGTACTTCCACCTCGGATCCCTCGATGTCGGGATCCCGATCCAGTCGTTTGGCATGATCGTCGCCGCGGGCGTCCTGATCGGCGCCGCGCTGCTCCGGCGCTACGCCGAGTGGCACGGCGTCTCGGACGAGCACATCCGCGGCCTCACCGGCTGGGTCACGATCGCCGGCTTCATCGGCGCGCACATCTTCGACGTCGTCGCCTATCAGTGGAACGACCTCGTCGAGAACCCGCTCCTGTTCGTCGAGCTGTGGAAGGGCATCTCGTCGTACGGCGGCTTCATCGGCGGCGCGGCCGGCTTCGCGATCTACGTGTGGTGGAAGCGGTTGCCGGTGCGCCTGATGGCGGACGTCACGGTCGTCGGCCTGTTGCCCGCGTTCTCGATCGGCCGCATCGGCTGCACCGTCGTCAGCGATCACATCGGCGCCGCCGTCGATCGCGCCGCTTGGTACGCCGGCATCGCGATGAACTATCCCGCCGACGGCTCGCTCCCGCCTATCTCCTAGCTTCAGCACGCGCACCCCGAGATCGTGGCGAACAAGCACGTCCTGGCGTGGAACCTCGGCCTGATCGAGTTCCTGTACCTGGTCCCGGTGAACGCGCTCGTCTTGTTCCTCGCGTTCCGCAAGTCGCGGCCGGGCGAGAGCGACAAGACGTGGATCGGCCGCACGAACGCCGGGCTCGTCGTCGTGTTGACCGGCGTGCTGTACGCGCCCGTGCGGTTCGGCCTCGACTTCCTGCGTCCCGAGGAGACCGACCCGCGCTACTTCGGCCTCACGTTCGCACAGTGGGCGTCATTCCTCCTGTTCGGCGTCGCGGCCTACGTCGCGATCAAGATCTTCCGCGACGGCGTGCCCGCCGACACGGTCACGCAAACCAGCGGCGAGGCGCAGCGCAAGCTGAAGCTGATCTTGAAGGAAGAGACCGACTCTTCGAAGCCCGACACCAAGGACGACAAGGACGGCAAGGACGACAAGGACGGCAAGAAGACCGTCGGCGGGAAGCCCGGCAACAAGAAGGACTAGTGGCGACCGAGGGCGACGTCCGCCGGATCGCGAATGCGCTACCGGGCACCGAAGAGGGCCGCCCGCAGCTCGGCTTCGGGATCAAGGCGACGAGCGGGCGCGGCAAGGGCAAGGTGAAGGGGTACGCGTGGAGTTGGAAGGAACGCGTCGATCCGAAGAAGGCGCGCGTCGAGAACCGCGGCGTGCTCGCGGTCCGCGTGCGCGACGAGGAAGAGAAGCAGATCTTGCTCTCTGGCGATCCCGACGTGTTCTTCACGGAGCCGCACTACAACGGCTTCCCGGCCGTGCTCATCCGGCTGAAGGCGATCAAGGTGCCCGCGCTGCGCAAGCTGCTGACCGATGCCCACGCGCTGATGAGCGCTGGCGGCAGTACGAAGAAGCGCCCGAGCACGAAGCCGACCCGAAGGCCGATCTAGGCAAGCGCCAATGGCGGCATCGCCGCTCGGACGCGGGCCGTGCCTGCGCGCTAGCGTTTCTTCGAGCTGGATTTCTTTGCGACGGACTTTTTAGGCGCTGGGTTTTTCGCGGCGGGCTTCTTCGGCGCTGGTTTTTTCCCGGCGGGCTTCTTCGCGGCGGGCTGCTTTGCGATCGGCTTCTTGGCCACGGCGGTCTTCGCAGCGGCCTTCGCCTTCGCCTTGGGCGGCACGGCCTTCTTCACGATCGCCTGAGGGGTCGCCGCGAGGGTCTGCGCGCGGCGGCGACCACCACCACCGCCGCCGCCGCCACCACCGCCACCACCGCCACGGTTCATCGGCACGGCTCCCGTTTCGTCCCGGCGGTCGCGCCGGGTCTCCATCTCGGCGACGATCTCGGCATCGTCCTCGGGCGTGAGCGCATCGCGCGCGATCAGGAAGATGTGATCTTCGCGCGCCACGTGGGTGCGATGTGCCTCGGCGAGCTGTTCGGCGACCTCGAGCAACGACTTGCCCGCTCCCGGGCGGCTCTCGCCGTCGAGGGCGGCGGCGAGCTCGCCGATCTCGTTTTGCAGCGCGACCTGCGACGGATGTTCAGCGGACAGCGTCGCGAGCTGCTCCGCGAGCTCGGGGCGGCGCGTCGACAGGCGCGGGAACAACGAGCCTTCCTCGTCGAGGAAGTGGCGTGTGATCGACCGCTTGAAGTACGCGACCGCTTCGTGGACGGTATCGACATCGCTGGTATCGGGACGCCCGGCGGCGAGGCGGCGCGCCGCTTCGAGCAGGCCCTCCATCACGTCGTCGTGGCGCCGGTGGCACTCTTCTAGCTGCGCGAGGCTGGCGAGCACATCCGACATTTCTAACAAAGCATCCATGTTTGCAGCGGGACGGACCACTGTCCTCGGCGAAAAAACGCTGGTAAAGAGTCAGAACCATGGCCCCGAGCGCTTCCGTCGAGAATGTTGTCATCATCGGAAGCGGCCCTGCCGCGCACACCGCGGCGATCTACGCGGCACGCGCGAACCTCACGCCCGTGGTCTACGAGGGCTTCATGGCCGGCGGGATCGCGGCCGGCGGCCAGCTGACGACGACGACCGACGTCGAGAACTTCCCCGGCTTCCCCGACGGCATCCAGGGCCCCGAGCTGACCGAGCGCTTCCGCGCGCAGAGCGAGCGCTTCGGCACACGCATCATCACCGAGACCGTGAACAAGGTCGATCTGTCGGTCCACCCGTTCAAGTTCTGGAGCGACGAACAGGCGGGCGAGGCGAAGGCGTTGATCATCGCGACCGGCGCCACCGCGAAGCGCGACGATATCGTCGGCACGCGCGACAACGAGCTCTGGCAGAAAGGCGTCTCGGCGTGCGCGGTGTGCGACGGCGCGTTGCCGATGTTTCGCAACCGGCCGCTGTTCGTCGTCGGCGGCGGCGACTCGGCGATGGAGGAGGCGGGCTTCCTCACGAAGTTCGCGTCGAAGGTCTACATCGTGCACCGCCGCGACGAGTTCCGCGCGAGCGCGATCATGGCGGACCGCGCGAAGAAGAACCCGAAGATCGAGTGGCTGCTGTCGAGCAAGGTCGTCGCGGTCGAGGGCGGCAACGGCGTCGAGCAGGTCCGCGTCCACGACCTGAAGACCGCCAAAGAGACCACCTATCCCGCGGCCGGCCTGTTCTTCGCGATCGGCCACGTGCCGAACACCTCGTTCCTCGGCGGCCAGATCAAGACCGACGACCAGGGTTACATCATCACGACTCCCGGCACGACGATGACGAGCGTACCGGGCGTGTTCGCGGCCGGCGATTGCCAGGACAAGAAGTACCGCCAGGCGATCACCGCCGCCGGGACGGGGTGCATGGCCGCGCTCGAGGCCGAGCACTACCTGAGCGGCCATCACGGCTAGGTCACACCTCGGGAATGCGCCTGGTGGCCTCGGCGGTACAGCCCGCACGGTGCCATGTCACAATCGGTGTACCCCGTGAGCCGAGAGTCCACCCCCGCCCGCGATTCGCACCTGACCAAGGTGCTCGCCGTGTTGCTGCTGCTGGTCGCTGCAGCGCTGGTGTTCACCGTCGTGCAGCAGCGCAAATCGAAGGTCAGCTACACGTCGTACGAGCCGCGTCCGGTCGCGCAGCGGCCCGACAAGCTCGGAGCCGACGAGCAGACCACGATCGATGTGTTCGAGAAGTTCTCGGGCTCGGTCGTCCACATCACGAGCCTCGCGTCGCGACGCGACCGGATCACGATGGACGTCTCGGAGATCCCGCAGGGCACCGGCTCGGGCTTCGTCTGGGATCAAGACGGTCACATCGTCACCAACTTCCACGTCGTCCAGGAAGGCGATCGCGCGAACGTGACGCTGAAGGACGGCTCGACGTACCCCGCGACGATCGTCGGCACCGCGCCGGATAAAGACATCGCGGTGCTCAAGATCGACGCGCCGCCGCAGAAGCTGCTGCCACTTCCCGTCGGCCAATCGCAGAACCTGAAGGTCGGCCAGAAGGTGCTCGCGATCGGCAACCCGTTCGGCCTCGATCAGACGCTGACGACGGGCGTGATCTCCGGCCTCGGCCGCGAGATCAAGAGCGTGTCGGGCCGGCCGATCCAGGACGTGATCCAGACCGACGCGTCGATCAACCCCGGCAACTCCGGCGGCCCGCTGCTCGATAGCTCGGGCCGCTTGATCGGGATCAACACGGCGATCTACTCGCCGTCGGGCGCGAACGCCGGCATCGGCTTCGCGGTCCCGGTCGACACCGTGAACATGATCGTGCCGCAACTGATGAAGTTCGGAAAGATCACGCGCCCGGGCCTTGGCATCAGCATCCTCGCCGACCAGATCGCGCAGCAGAACCACATCGACGGCGTGGTGATCGTGCAGGTCGTCCCCAGCGGCGCCGCGGATAAGGCCGGCCTCGTCGGCGCGAAGTCGTCGCAGTCGGGCGTCGAGATCGACGACGTCATCGTCGCGCTCGAGGGCGTCGAGATCCATCACGCGAACGATCTCTACAAGGCACTCGATACCCACAAGGTCGGCGATACGGTCGACGTCACCGTCGAGAATCACGGCAAGCGGCGCTCGGCGAAGGTTACGCTGCAAGCCGTGCAGTGAGCTAGCGCTGCAATAGCTTCACGATGTCTTCGAGCCGCGCCAGGATCGCGCGGTTGACCTCCGCATCGTCGCTCGCGCGGGCGGCGGCTTCGGCGGCCGCAACGGCGAGCTCCGCCGCGGGCGGTTCGAGCGCCGCGTTCGCGAGGCTCGGGCCGAACGTCTGCGCGAACGTCGCGAGTGCGTGACCGATCGGCGTCGTCGGAAACAGGTTGTCGTAGCCGACCGACAGCGCCGTCGACATGTAGAGGATGCCGTCCCACGGCATCGTGCAGTTCGCGTTGGTGTTGCGCTCGGCGAGATAGAACGCGAGGCCGCCACCGAACACCGTCGCGATCAACGCGTCGATCGGATCCTTCTTCGCCCACGTGCGAAGCTCGGCCTTCATCGTCGCGAAGTCGTCGCTCGAGTCCTTGAGCGCGTAGACCCCCAAGGCGATCGGGAGTAAGCCACCAAACTCTTCGAGAACGCTCGGCCGTGCCGCCGTCATACCGATCAACGTTGTATCGTGCCAACGGGTTGTCGAGGGCCGTGGAATGCAATTTCCGCGGCCTTCCCTATTCGGGCAGGAGGACTTACGGATGATGCGAACGATTGAGGGGAGGCTGACATGACCGAGTTGCTGCAAGCCTCTCTGAGGTTTCCAACGGTGGTGTTCACGATCGCGCTCGGCATCACGCTGGTGTATTGGCTGTTCGTCGTGCTCGGCGCGCTCGATCTCGACCTGCTCGGCGGCGGCCATCACGATCTCGATCTCGGCGGCGGTCACGACGTCGGTGGTGGGGACGCGGATGGCGGCGACGTCGACGGCGGTGGTGTGTGGCACTCGCTCGGCCTGGGCGTCGTGCCGCTCACGATCTCGGTGTCGGTGATCGTCCTCGTGTGCTGGTGCGCGTCCCTGCTGTCGACGACCTACATCGCCGGCGACTCCGGTTGGGGACGCGCGATCCTGTTCCCGCTCGTCCTCATCGTGGCGTTTCCGATCGCGTCGTTGCTCGTGCGGCCGCTGGCGCCGGTGTTCAAGATCAAAGAGGGCAAGTTCAATGCCGACTACGTGGGATCGCTGTGCACGATCACCACCAATTCGGTCGATACCGGTTTCGGATTTGCGAACATCGAAGACGGGCACTCGCTCGTCCAGATCGCGGTGCGCTGCGACCAGCCGGGCAAGCTCGCCCGGGGTGACAAAGCGTTGATCATCGAATTCGATCCGGCGCGACGGACGTTTGTCGTCGAGCCTTCCGCCGATATGCTGGCCCCTGCCAAAGAGGAGACTCCCAATGGGTAAAGAGATGGTTTTGGTCTTGATCGGTGTGGGTGCGGTCGTGGTGCTGGGGATCCTCGTGCTCGTCGCGCGTACCTGGCGTCAGGTCCACCAGGGCCAAGCGATGATCGTCAACAAGATGGGCAGCGAGCCCAAGGTGACGTTCACCGGCGCGATCGTGCTGCCGATCGTCAACAAGGCGGAGGTCATGGACCTGTCCGTCAAGACGATCGAGGTCGCACGCAAAGGCAAGGAGGGCCTGATCTGCGCGGACAACATTCGCGCGGATATCAAGGTCACGTTCTTCGTCAGTATCAACAAGACCGTCGACGACGTGTTGCGCGTCGCGACCACCATCGGGTGCGTGCGCGCGTCGCAGCAATCGACGCTCGAGGAGCTGTTCGCGGCGAAGTTCTCCGAAGCGTTGAAGACGGTCGGCAAGAACATGGAGTTCGAGCAGCTGTACACGCAGCGCCAGGACTTCAAGAACAACATCAAGAAGGTCATCGGCGAGGACCTCAACGGCTACGTCCTCGACGACTGCGCGATCGATTACCTCGAGCAGACTCCGATCGAGATGCTCGATCCAAACAACGTCCTCGACGCACTCGGTATCCGCAAGATCACCGACATCACGACCTCGGCCGCGATCGACACGAACCAGTTGAAACAGCGCCAGCGCATGGAGGTCGGCAAGCAGGACCTCACCGCGCAGGAGGCGATGTATCGGTTCGAGCAGGCGCAGGCCGAGGCCGAAGCGAAGAAGAACAAGGAAGTCGCGGTCGCGCAGGCGCGCGAGCAGAACGAAGCGAATCGCTTCCAGCTCGAGGAAGAGAAGCGCACGCATATCGAGCGCCAGAAGGCCGAAGAGCTCGTCCAGATGGCCGAGCAGGCGAAGCTGCGCTCGATCCAGGTCTCCGAACAGGGCCGGATCCGCGAGGTCGAGGTCGAGAAGGTGCGCGTCCAGAAGGCGCACGATCTCGAAGAGGTCGGCCGGACCCGCGAGGTCAGCCTCAATCAGATCGACATGAACAAGGCGCTCGAGACCGAGAAGCGCTCGATCGCGGACATCATCCGGGCGCGCGTTGCCGTCGACAAGACGGTCGCGGTCGAGGAAGAGGCGATCAAGGATCTGCGCGTCGATGCGGAGGTCAAGCGCCAGAAGAACGTGACCATCGTGTCGGCGGAAGCCGAGGCGCAGGGGGTGTTCATCAAGGACATCAAGAAGGCCGAGGCGGAGCAGCAGGTCGCGTCGGCGCACGCGAAGAAGCAGATCATCCTCGCCGATGCGGCGATGGAAGCGAGCGACAAGGAAGCGCGCGCTGCGATCCGCCGTTCGGAAGGTACCCAGGCCGAGGCGGCCGCGGCCGGACTCGCCGGCGTGCGCGTGAAGGAAGCCGATGCGCTCGCGATCGAGAAGGTCGGCCTCGCCGAATCGCGGGTCCGCGATGCCCAGGTCGCGGTCACCGATCGCGAGGGCACCGTGCTCGCCGAGAACGTCCGGCGCAAGCTGTTCGCCGAGGCGCAGGGTCATGAAGCCGAAGCGGCCGCGATCGAGAAGACCGGCCTCGCGAATGCTGTCGGCTTGCGCGAGAAGCTCCTCGCCGAGGTCGCGGCGCGCGATGCCGACGCCTCGGTGGTCCAGAAGCGGATGCTGCTCGCAGAGGCGACCGGCTTGGCCGAGAAGGCGAAGTCGATGCAAGCGCTCACCGGTGGTGCGCGCGAGCACGAGGAGTATCGCCTGCGGCTCGATGCAGACCGCGCGATCGCGCTCGAGTCGAAGGCGCGCGTCCAGATGGCGGAGAACCAAGCGCGCGTGATGGCCGAGACGATGGGCCACGCCGACATCAAGATCGTCGGCGGTGACGGCCAGTTCTTCGACCGGTTCGTCAAGGCGGTCTCGCTCGGGAGCTCGATCGACGGCGTGTTCGACAGCTCGGATGTCGTGCGCAACGCGATGGGCGGCCGGCTCGGCGCGACCGGCAACGGTGGCAAGGCCAGCAACGCCGACACGCTCGCGCTCATGCTCAGCAACCTGATGGTCAAGGCCGACGACTCGACGAAGACCAAGCTCAAGGCCTTGCTCGAACAGGCCAAGCAGCTCGGAGTTCACGACGACAAGGTGAGCTGATCGATGGCCTCCGCTGCAAAGGCGGCCGAGGCTGCCGGCGGCGCGGATGTCGATGCCGCGCTGACCGGTGGCAACTATGAAGTGCTGCGTGCGCGGCTCGCGGCGTCGGGGAGCGAGCTCGCGAAGCGCGCCGACGCGCTCAACACGCGGCGCAAGGCGCTGTTCGGTGGAACCGAGCCCCAGCTCGTCGCGACCGAGCGGCTACGCACGGAGCACAACTGCGTCCCTGTCGACATCGTCGGCGTCGGCGAGGATCTCCTCGTCGGATTCAACGTGTTCCTCGGGCTCAAGGCCGAGACCAAGATCACCGACGTGCTCGCGCTCCATCGGTTCTCGCCGACCGACGGTGGTGGCTTCGATACGTCGCCGCTGCCGAACGACGCGCACGATGGCTTTCTCACCGGCGCCGAGCTCGAGCGCGACTTCGCGAACCTGTACCGCTACTACCGCGAGGCTCGACTGATCCAGCTCGTCAAGCGCGAGACCCAGCTGCTCGCGGTGTTCCAGGCGGGCGCGACATGGCGGGACATCAAGGTGCTGCGCTGGCGGATCGAGCCCGACGGCAAGGTCATCTACGTCGACGATCGCGGCGATCGCGATCACGCAGCGCTGTTCCCGACGCCGTACGACTTCGAGTGGATCGAGGTCACCCGCGACAACCAGGTCGCCGGTCCGCACCCACACTACAACTTGCTCGACACGCTGTTCGTCGAGTGCGTGCACGGCGACCTCACGCTCAAGGTCGAGAACAACACCTCGACGGGGCAGGGCATCTACGCCGAGCCGGTGGTCGATGCGAACCAGTCGCTCGACGACGCGCGGATCTTCTACGCGGCGATTGGCAAGCCCGGTGGCTTGATCGTCCTCAAGATCCTGCCGTTCCGCGAGGACACCTGGCGCTACCTCGTGTTCGACACGCGCTCGCAGACGGTCGTGCGCGCCGCTGGCATCGCGCAAGGCTGTCGCTCGTTGCCGGAGGACCACGGCATCGTGTTCCCCGGCGGCTACATGCTGGTCGGCGGCGACCACAAGCTGTTCGACGGCGACTCGAGCGACTATGTCCTCGAGCACGAGCTGCGCTCGCCGAACGGCGAGGACGTCCAGTACGTGTACTTTCGCGGCGGCGATACCAGGTACTGGCTGTACGTCTACAACCTGATCGAGAAAGCGATCAGCGCGCCGATCCAGTGCAACGGCTACTCGCTGTTCGGCGATGGCCGGATGATCGTGATGCGCTCGACCGTCTCCGAGCCGACCCGCGTCCATCCGATGCAGGTGTGGCAGACGCCGTTCACGTCGGCGGAGCACGCGGCGAACGCGCCGACCGATGGCAGTTATCTCGGCAAGGTCGGCAACGCGGACCTCGTGCGCGGGTTATCCGATGCGCTGTCGATCGCGCGGTTAGCAGGCACCGAGAAGCCGCAGCGCACCACGTTCGAGGACATCCTCGCGCTGTCGACCCGCGCGACCGACGCGTACTACTGGCTCGGCAACGCCGAGGCGGGTGACCTCAGGAGCTCGATCTCCGAGGTCAAGGCGACGGCGAAGCTGATCCTCGACGAGTACGAGAAGGTGCTCGCGCTCGAGCGCGAGGCGAAGCGCGTCGTCGGCGAGGTCGAGGCGATGGTCGCGGACAAGCTGCGCGCGACCCGCTCGGAAGGCTTCGACCGCGTCGAGCAGTTCCTCGAGGCGCTGACCTCGTTGCGCAGCGGGCGCGGCGAGCTGATCACGAAGCAGGATGTTCGCTTCATCGACAAGGCGCGACTGGCCGCGCTCGAGACCGAGGTCACCGTCGCGTTCGATCGCGTGACCGCAGACTGCGTGACGTTCCTCGCGAAGGGCGATGCGTTTGGCTCGCTCGTCGGGGCAGCCTCGGAGCACGCGGCACGGGTCTCCAGCATGGAGCGTGCGATCGAGGTCAAGGCGGTGCGCGAAGAGATCGACAAGGTCGCGGCCGGCGTCGATCTGCTCGGCAACGTGATCGGATCGCTCGAGATCGCAGACACCACGAAGCGCACCGCGATCCTCGAGAACATCACGGACGCGTTTGGCCAGGTCAATCGCGCGCGCGCGACGATCGAGGTGCGCTACCGCGAGCTCGCGACCAAAGAGGGCCGCGCGGAGTTCGGCGCGCAGGTCAAGCTCCTCACCCAAGCAGTCGCCTCGGCGCTCGCGCAGTGCGATACGCCGGAGCGCTGCGATCAGGAGCTCACGCGCCTGCTCGTCCAGCTCGAACAGCTCGAGGGCCGGTTCGCCGATATCGACGAGCTCACGGCCGAGCTCGCCGGCAAGCGCGTCGAGATCGTCGATGCGATCGGTGCGCGCAAGCAGGTGCTCGCGGCGGAGCGCCAGCGCCGAGCGGCGAATCTGCAGAAGGCCGCGGCACGGATCCTCGAGAGCGTGACCCGGCGGGCGACCCAGCTCGCGACCGCCGACGAGATCAACGCCTACTTCGCCGCCGACGCGATGGTGCAGAAGCTGGTCTCGATCACGACCGAGCTCGGCACGCTCGGCGATAGCGTCAAGGCCGACGAGCTCGCGTCCAAGCTCAAGGCCGCGAAGCAAGACGCGTT
>Ga0193728_1001818_pt1 | contig 10989 bp, 15 predicted proteins | sample U1c1metaG_FD_143037 | JGI IMG/M metagenome (GOLD analysis project Ga0193728, IMG submission 143037) | Soil microbial communities from a riparian zone of the East river system, Colorado, United States - U1c1 | ecosystem: Environmental > Terrestrial > Soil > Riparian zone | place: USA: East River... | reverse complement strand
GCCGTTTTTCGGGCGGCTGAGGGTCGAGGTCCTTGATTTTGCCTGATCTGATTTGATTTGGTTTGAGGCGAGGGAACTTAGAGAAATCCCAAGCTCCAAATTCCAAATCTCAAGCCCAAATGAGCCCCAAACTTCTTCCCCCCGGCCAGACCGCTGATTTGGGCGGGAGCTTGTGACAAGCTGCATTTTATCGAGGTTTTTTGATTTCCAGCTTATGACAGAGCCTGTGTTTTGTCACAAGCTGAGAAGCAGGTTTGATCCCGTGTTTGCCGAGGTTGTCACAAGCGACAAAGGCTGGAATTTCAACGTCAAACAATGGGCGGAATTTTTGCGAAAGTCCAATAAATGCGAGGGAACCGAAGCGGAAGGAGGAAAAGATTAAAGGATTTCATACGCCCAGTACTGGCTAGCGCGCGCTCAGGCACGGCGCGCCAAAGCCGTCCAGTGTGGAACGGGATCGTAATCGCGCCATTACCTGTAACCGCCTGGTAGGGCCAGATCATCAAAATGATTTTTGTTTCAATGTCTCTATCCGGTGCCATACGTCTTTCGACATTGCGCCCTGCCACACCCCATCCAGGACTTCCCGCAAACGGCGGTGCTTTAGCGCGAGCATGTGAAATACCTCCAGATACGCCTTTCCATGCACACCAAGGAAATCCTCCAGCGGGCCAGCAGCCAAGCCGCCAAGCACGCTTTGATCGTCCGTGAGCTGCATCGCCCCAAAGATCGTGGCGAGCGCCCGGTCTGGCTCGTTGTGCAGGATACCGTAGAGTGCATCATCGTCGGAAGACCATTCGCCTTTGGGCCTCGTGATTAGCCCCTCTGCCAGCTCGCGAACCTCCGCCGAGGTTCGCCAAGCGCTCCAAAGTTCGTTCGCGGTTAAACTCATAATACGCGAGGCTTGGCCCAACGTCCGACCTCACTGGCGCCCCACCACTGACCTTCGGAATGTAAACTGAAAGCAACCGTGGCGTCCAGTGCAGGTCATTAGGCGGTATCATCTGAATCGAATCCTGAGGAGATAATGTTTTTGTGATTCGGGTTTGGCCAGCCTTTTGGCCAATCTGCGCCGAGTGCTTTGGAAGGGTCTTGGTTCATCTGTTCTTCCGTCGGGGCACACACTACACACAAATCTTTCTTCTGCATCTTCTCTCCGAACATGAATGTAAGATGCACTGTGGCTTCCCGCTGATGGCATTTGTAGCAAAGCATATCTTAAACGGGCTGCCGCCCCGGCTCAGGCAAGCCGGGGCAATAACGTCCGGCACGCAAACAAATCACGGTCCCGGCTTTGCCTGCGGCCGGATGGTTAGGCCTTGCTCTGCTTTCTTGCAGCCATCTCTTTTCTTGCTTTCGCATATAGCTTCCTGGCCTCTCGTTTGTTTTCCGCCACTTCCCGAGGATCACGGGGACGAACAAACTGTGGAGGCACACCGGAGCCAGTCGGGGCCTTGATCTGCCGAAAAGAAATGAGTTGACCCGGCTTGATGTCTGGAAGCTGCCACTGCCAACTCTCAGCGTCGTTGATCGCCGTTATGTGCGCGCGCATGAACGTTCGAGGAATATTCCCGACGATCGCCCCGAAGGAAGCGCCCTCGGGCGGCACATAAATTCCGATGCGCTTTCCGTTAGTCAATACTTCAACAGCGTTCATACGCGAGGGACGTAACGTTCGTAATGAGGCTCGGCTTGCCAAGCGCGTCCAGCCTGGAACAGACGCAGAATCCCGCCGTCGCCTCCAGCACGTTTGTTGTTAGCCTGTGGTTTGTGCATCGCTATATCTTCCTCGTCCTTTCATATCCGGCAGAAGGTGGCGGAAAAGGTAAACCAGTTTGAACCAACCCGATGCCTCCAGAAGGAGCAGGACGCCCCACAGATCACTGTGATTGCCTCGGTATCGAGCCTTCCAGTGGAGGATCGTCAGGACATAGCCGTAGATCAGGCACGGAAATGCCGCAAGCACCGCGAGAACGCCGCAAAGCTCAGGCAAGGGGGAGCGGCTATGGAAGATCGCGGCCACCAAAAGAAGCGGAAGCGCCAAGAGGGCCACTTTCGCCAGCCGGTTCAATATCCTGAATTTGTTGGCGAACGGGTTCATGCTTGTCAGACGCTAACATCCGGCCTCAGTAGTGCCGGGGCCAATGATGTTCGATTGCCAACTGGGGCGTGATCCCGGCGTTGCCTGCAGCTGGTTTGTAGAGAATAGCGACATTCCGGATAGATTCAAATTCGGGGTACAGCTCATCATGAAGCTGGCCGAACCAGAAAGCGAGCGCTATGACGAGCAGCGTCCAGATCACTGGGACAGCAATGACTTCTGCCAGCACCCACGGTTGGCGATAACGGGCAGGTCGAACGAGGCGGAAGCCTCCCCAGACCAAAACAAGGAGCATTGTAGAAATGAACGCATCAACGAAGCGGATCGCGTCGCTTTCGGCAGGGGTTGGAAGGGTCGCACCTATGACCGCCGCGAACGCGAGACAACAAAGGAAACCAATCGCAACCAGAATCTTCCGGTCGGTGACGCGAGACCAAAGCTGTATGTTTTTCATGCTCTAACGTTCAGTTCACCGATGGCGGCCTGCCGGTAATTCCCGACTTCCAAGACTGCGCAACGGGGCCGCCATTCGGTGCAGCGTCGGGTTCGGATTTGTTGATAATACGTTCAATCATTGAATCAAGCACCTCCCGCAAAACATCCGGCAACTGCCGAATGGAGTCATAATATTGCGTCAGGATGTGCTCCAGATCATTGCTGCGGTCCCGGCCGGTCTCAATATTTCGTAATACAATCCCCATGCACGCGGCAAACTCTCGCTCATGTGCCTCCTGCAGCCAGTTCTTGCCAAGCTCGATCACCTCATACGGATACCAATAACCCTGGGCATCAAAGTCCACATCCCCCGCATGCTCAATCAGGGTGTCCAAAGCTGTCCGATGGGCCTCACGGTCTGCCCCATTGTCGAGACCCGCAATGAAATCTCGCTCACAATCGGACAGGGATTGCAATAATTGCGAAAGGTTCATACGGCCGTATCCGAACACTCGCTCACTCGCGCCGGGCCACTGACGCCAAATATATAACAGCACAGCGTCCCGGCGTCGAGTGGAGCGCGGTAGTTGGGTAGCACACTATTCGATTTCATCGAGTATTTTGCGGACTCTCTCCTGGGCCGGTCGAGCAGCGCGGACAACCAAGCCGTTTGCGAGTGTGCCCAGGTCCGCCTCTACGCGACGGGGATGAGCCCGGCGATAAGCGCGGATCTGCTGCAGAGTCGAAGTCACCTGCTCGCGCTGGGCGGGATCGACCTCCTTGCCAAGCCCGTTCAGGGCCAGAACGCTCACGTCGAGGTCCATCTCGAGAAGCTCCAGAGCCCGATCAGTGCTTTTGGCCCTAAGACTCGCCAATGCGAGCTGCGTAGTGCTGACCCTTCCCAGGATTTCCAACAGCCTGTTTTTCATATGTGGTTATTGCTGAGTTACCCAACGTCCGGCCTCACTCGCGCCGCGCCAGTGATCTTCAATATGAAACCAGTGCGTCATCGCGGCGTCGAGTGAAGTGGCTCGGTGCGTTCATCCCGGTGAATATCTGTTGTTCTGGCTCTTTGGTCAATCCGGAGGCGGCCTCTTCCCGACGCTTTCTCGCTCATGCCTCGCGGGGGAAGCGTCGGGAAGAGGAAGATATTATTTTGGTGTTGATCCCGGGGCGGCGCTCCCTGCCTCGTCAAAATCACCAGGGGGGAGCTGGCCCCGGGCTATTCTCAAGTCATCCCTCTGGGATTTCGAGGATGGCAAGAATCAAGGGGACTGCAACAGACAGCCGGAGTTTTCGACCCGAATGGCCACGGATGGCGGGATGGGGCGTTAAATCGTTGAATTGAGACGCCATGACAGATCTCACTTGCGCCGCGTTTATGAGACGCGCTTTCAGCGCTTTCATTCACTCCGGTCCAATGAACCCAGGCCGTTGGCCGGCCGTTGGCCTGGGCTGGTATGAGCCAGACCTTTGGTCTGAAGAGGTGATTTCCACGATCCAATTCAAATGGGTTCAAATAACAAAATCGACGGCGGTGGCGGGTTCGTCCTGCAATTTGCGGGAGCGCTCACAGAGGTCGGCGATGGTGACGCGTTCGGCGATTTTCACGACGGCTTCGCGGACCTCTTTCATCACGCTGCGGATCGCGCAACGCGCTTCGTCGGGGCAGGAACATTTTTCGTAAAAGCGTTCGCTGACACAACTGACCGGGGCGAGCGCGCCTTCGAGGTGGCGGACGATGGCGGCGACGGAGATTTCCTCGGGCCGCCGCGCCAGCTTATAGCCGCCGGCCGCGCCTCGCCTGCTTTGCACAAAGCCGGCCGATTTGAGGTCGTTAAGAATCTGCTCCAGGAACCGTTTGGGGATGTTCTGTTGCTGGCAAATTGTTCCGATGGGCACGACGTTCTGGCCATGATTCAACCCCAACACCAATAAGGCGCGCAAAGCATATTCCCCGCGGAGCGAAAGTTTCATGTGCCGGTGTTGAGGAAAGTCGCCATCGAGACCAAAACTACACTAGAAGAGTCGTGTTTCGCAAGTGGGTTTTGGACTGTATTCTCAAGTTGCTTGTTATTAGGAAATTATAAAATAATTTATAAATACACAATAATCTCTATTGACATAGTGTATATTACGTTTATTGTCGCTTTGCATTAGGGCAACAGCCAATAGGCAGAAAAACACCAATCGAACGACAGTCAGAAGCAAATAGACTATGAAATCGCAAATGCTATGGATCGCGGCTCTAGCCGGGAGCTTAGTTCAGCAGAGCGCTTTGACCGGCGCGGCGCAGGAAGCGGCGCCGACTTCGGAAGATATCAAGGCGCTGAGGCAAAAGATCGATGAACTGGAACAGAAGGTCAAACGTCTGGAACAGGAACGACGAGAACCAGAGAGCACATCCCAACAAGGCATCGAGGACCTGGACCAAAAGGTGAAAGTCCTCGAACGGAAACGCGAGCTGGACCAGGAGACCGCGGATGCGAAGGCAAAGACAGCGCCCACGGTTTCGGTGGGTTCAAACGGGTTGGTAGTGCGTTCTGGGGACTCCAATTTTCTCATGAACGTGCATGGCTATGTTCAGGCCGATGCCCGCTTCTATCTTAATAACCATAGTACCGCCAACGACACGTTTCTTTTACGGCGTGTGAGGCCGATCATCGAAGGCACGGTGTATGACCGATTCGATTACCGGTTGATGGCCGATTTCGGGTCGGGCAACGCCAGCAGCAGTTCACCAGGCAATAACGCCCTGCTGGACGATGCCTACGTTAATGCAAGGCTATGGCCGCAGTTTCAAATCCAGGCGGGCAAATTCAAATCGCCGGTGGGTTTGGAACGGCTGCAATCCAGCGCGGAGTTGCTGTTCATCGAGACCGGGTTTGCCACGCAGTTCACGCCGAACTACGATCTGGGCATAGAACTCCATAATAACCTCTTCAATACGCCCATCAATTATGCCATCGGCGTTTTCAATGGCGCAGTGGACGCGAGCAGCAGCGACGCGGATACGACTGACGAGGGCAAGGACGTGGCGGGCCGTGTCTTTGTGCAGCCGTTCCTGACGACCGGCCCGGAGGCGTTGCGCAAGCTGGGGTTTGGCGTCGGCGGCTCGGTGGGCCACCACGCGGGCGCGTTGCCGAACTACAAGACCCCCGGCCAGCAGACCTTCTTCGCTTATACGAACGGGGTGAGCGCCGATGGACAGCAATACAGAATTGACCCGCAGTTTTATTACTACTGGGGACCCTTCGGGATTATCGGAGAATATGCGCTTTCTTCGCAGGAAGTTAAAACCAGCAGCCGGGCGTCCGACAGACGATTCGACAATACCGCCTGGCAAGTGGAAGCCTCTTATTTCCTGACCGGCGACCAAAACTCATTCCGGGCCAGCTCGAGAAATCCGTTTCAAACTTTGCACCCGTTGACGATGGGAGGCAGTGGCTGGGGGGCGGTGGAACTGGTGGGACGAGTGGGACAGTTATCATTAGACCGGGCGGCTTTTCCGAGTTACGCCACATCAGTTTCCGCGCGGGAGGCCACCTCGTGGGGAGTGGGGTTGAATTGGTACCTGAACAACAACCTCAGGCTGTACCTGGATTATGAATCAACGAAATTCGAAGGCGGCAGCAAGGCAAAAGGTTCAGTGACGGCCCGCGACGAACAAGTGCTGCTGGCCAGGATTCAATTCAGTTTTTGACCAGCAATCATTCAAGATCATGAAAAAAATGCTTAGCTTCAGCGCCGACCTGGCCTTCGCGACGCGCATGAAAACCATTCTTTACGCACTGATGATCCTGCTCGCGGCTGGCCACGCGCACGCCAAAGAGATCACATTGCTCAACGCGTCTTACGATCCGACGCGCGAGTTTTACCGTGATTTCAACCAGGCGTTCGGGACGTACTGGCAGAAGAAGACCGGTGATAAAGTCACCGTGAACCAGTCCCACGACGGCTCGGGCAAACAAGCTCGCTCTGTGATTGACGGGCTCAAAGCAGACGTCGTGACGCTGGCACTTGCCTACGATATCGATGCGATTGCAGAGAAGGGCCAATTGCTGCCGCGCGACTGGCAGAAGCGGCTGCCGAACAACAGCGCTCCTTATACCTCGACGATCGTGTTCCTGGTGCGCAAGGGAAACCCAAAAGGGATCAAGGATTGGGATGACCTCATCAAGCCCGGGGTATCGGTTATTACGCCCAACCCGAAGACGTCCGGGGGCGCGCGGTGGAATTATCTCGCCGCCTGGGGATATGCGTCGAAAAAGTTTGGGAACGTCGAAGCACGGTCGAGAGAGTTTGTGGCGCGGCTTTACAAGAATGTGCCGGTCCTGGATACCGGGGCGCGCGGCGCGACCACGACGTTTGTTCAACGCGGCATCGGCGACGTATTGATAGCCTGGGAGAACGAGGCATTGCTTTCGATTAAGGAATTGGGAAAAGGCGAATTTGAACTGGTGGCGCCCCCGCAGAGCATCCTGGCCGAGCCGCCCGTGGCCGTGGTGGACAAAGTGGCCGACCGCCGCGGCACGCGGAGCGTCGCGGAGGAATATCTCAAGTATCTCTATACACCCGAGGGCCAGGAAATCGCCGCGAAACATTATTATCGCCCGCGGCTGGAAGCGATTGCGCAAAAGCACGCCGACACATTTGCCAAGGTAAATCTCTTTACGATCGAGGAAGTTTTCGGCGGCTGGCAAAAAGCGCAAAAGACGCACTTCAATGAGGGCGGGATTTTCGACCAAATCCAGCGACCCAATCGCTGAGCCGCTATGACAACCACGCTGCCGAAACATAGTTCCGCCCGCCCGCCGGTGGTGACTTTCGAGAGGCGCCCGCTGGAACGACTTCTGGCGCCGCTCGAAGCACAAGCGCAAAGTTCCGCTTGCCTGATCAGCCGTTCTCTCGGCCGATTCGAAAGCGCCGGCCGCGCCTACAATCTTCCGCGTTATGTTTATCTCGGGCCTAAGGGAGGCGGGGATACGATCCGGATCGGAATCTTTGCCACTCTTCATGGCGACGAACCGGAAGGAGCGCTGGCCCTGACCCGTTTCGTCAGCGTTTTGGAGGGGAACCCGAAAATCGCAAAAGGCTACACCCTATTTCTCTATCCGATCTGCAACCCGACCGGTTTTGAAGACAACACGCGCGGCTCGCGCAACGGGAAGGATCTGAACCGCGAGTTCTGGACTGAATCGCTCGAGCCGGAGATAAGGCATCTGGAATCCGAGATTTGCATGCATGCGTTCGACGGCATTATCACCCTGCACAGCGACAACACCAGCCACGGGTTGTACGGGTTTGTCAGCGGGGCGGTGTTGTCCGAGAATCTGCTCGAGCCGGCGTTGCGGGAAGCGGAGCGATTTCTGCCACGCAACCGGCAGCGTGTCATTGATGGTTTTGCCGCGCGGCGCGGGATTATAACGCAAAGTTACCCGGGCGTGTTGAAAGCGTTGCCAGGCTTGCCGCGGCCGCCTTTCGAGATCACGCTTGAAACGCCTCAGAAAGCGCCCTTGCACCGCCAGGTCGAAGCCCTGGTCGCCGCCCTGCAAACGATTCTGATCGAGTACCGCTACCTGATCGCAATCGGGCAGAATATTTAGGAGCGGCCGCCCCTGATTTGCAGCTTCCCCGCGGCAGAGCGCATCGCTACTCTCCGCAATTCCAACGCATGACGAAAAAGCAATTCAACGCACTGCCGGGTTTTGGACTGACGATGGGGTTTACCCTTTGCTACCTGAGCGCGATTGTCCTGATTCCATTTGCCGGCCTGCTCCTGCGCACTTTCCAGCTCTCCTGGGCGGATTTTTGGCGGCTGGCAACGACGGACCGGGCGATGGCGGCCTACCGGCTGACGTTCGGGGCGTCATTGATCGCCGCGCTGGCGAATGCGCTTTTCGGCACGCTGCTGGCGTGGGTGCTGGCGCGTTATGAATTTCCCGGCCGGCGGATCATTGATTCGATGGTCGATTTTCCCTTCGCGCTGCCGACGGCGGTCGCGGGGCTGACGCTGGCGAATTTGTTTGCGGCGAATGGCTGGCTGGGGAAATACCTGGTGCCGCTGGGAATCAAAGGCGCGTTTACGCCGCTGGGGATTGTCATTGCGCTGACGTTTGTGGGGATGCCATTCGTGGTGCGGACGCTCCAACCGGTGCTGCAAAACCTCGAGCGTGAGGTCGAAGAAGCCGCCGCGACGCTGGGGGCGGGGCGGCTGCGGACGTTTGTGAGCATTATCGCTCCGTCACTGCTGCCGGCGGTGCTCACGGGTTTTGCGCTGGCCTTTGCGCGGGCGATTGGCGAGTACGGTTCGATTGTTTTTATCTCCGGCAATCTGCCGTTCAAAACCGAGATCGCGCCTTACCTGATTGTGATGCGGCTCGAAGAATACGATTACACCGGGGCAATTGCGCTGGCGATCGTGCTGCTGGTGTTCTCGTTCCTGCTGCTCGGTGTCATTAATCTGCTGGAGCAATGGTCGAGCCGGTTTCAACGCAAAGTGTGAGCGCCGGAACTCTCAACCTCGAAAGGCGAAAAATAAATGGCTGGAACCGTCAATAGAAACCCGGGCGCAAGGTTGAAGCGCTACCAGCGCGGCACCGAAGAGCCGCCGGTGGTGAAATGGACGCTCATCACGGTGGCGCTGACTTTTTGTTTCGTGTTCCTGTTGCTGCCGCTGGTGAATGTCTTCGCGCAGGCCCTGGCGAAGGGCTGGGCGTATTATTGGAGTTCGCTAACGCAGCCGGATTCCTGGGCGGCCATTCGCCTGACGCTGATCGTGGCCGGCATCAGCGTGCCGTTGAACGTCCTCTTCGGCCTGGCGGCGGCGTGGGCGGTGGCAAAATTCGAGTTTCGAGGCAAGTCACTCCTGATCACACTGATCGACCTGCCGTTTTCCGTTTCGCCCGTGGTCGCGGGCCTGATGTTTGTGGTGTTGTTCGGGTTGCAAGGTTTTTTCGGGAAATGGCTCGACGCCCATGAGATCAAAATCATTTTCGCCGTGCCCGGCATCGTGCTGGCGACGGTGTTTGTCACGTTCCCGTTTGTGGCGCGCGAGTTGATTCCGGTGATGCAGGCGGCGGGTTCGGAGCAGGAGCAGGCGGCGCTGACCCTGGGAGCCAACGGGTGGCAAACCTTCTGGCATGTAACGCTGCCATCGGTGAAGTGGGGATTGATTTATGGCATCATTCTGTGCAATGCGCGGGCCATGGGGGAGTTCGGGGCGGTGGCGGTTGTTTCGGGGCACATTACGGGGCAAACTGACACCATGCCGCTGCGGGTGGAGAAGCTCTACAATGAATACGATGCGCCGGCGGCGTTCGCGGTGGCGAGTTTGCTCGCCCTGCTGGCGCTGCTGACGCTCGGCGTAAGGACATTGATGGAGTGGCGGGAGGCTCGTGAGTTCGAAAGAGCGCAGATGACGGCGGCACAGCCATGAAGACATCTAAAGTCCGAAGGTCATCCCTGACATGAGCATTGAGCTTCGAAAAGTATGCAAGCAATTCGGCGAGGTTACTGCCGTCAACCGGGTGACTTTTTCGGTCAAGGAAGGCGAGTTGATGGCGTTGCTGGGGCCGAGCGGCGGCGGCAAGACGACCGTGCTGCCCATGATCGCCGGTTTGGAAGTGCCCACCTCCGGGGATCTTTTTATTCGCGGAGAGCGCGTGAATGATTTGTCGGTGCGGAAGCGGAACATCGGCTTTGTGTTTCAGAACTACGCGCTGTTCAAGAGCATGAACGTGTTCAAGAACATCGCGTTTGGTTTGAAGATCAAGAAATGGAAGCGGGCGGACATCAAAGCGCGGGTGGGCGAGTTGCTCGAATTGTTCGGGCTGCAAGGGCTGGAGCGACGGTATCCCCATCAGCTCTCGGGCGGCCAAAGCCAGCGGGTGGCGATCGCGCGAGCGCTGGCGCCAAAGCCGGGGGTGTTGCTGCTGGACGAACCCTTCGGCGCGGTGGATGCGAAAATTCGGCAGGAACTGCGCGAGTGGCTCATCACGTTGCATCATGAATTGAACGTCACGACCATCTTCGTGACGCACGACCAGGAGGAAGCTCTGGAGGTGGCTGATCGGATTGTGATTTTTTCGCGCGGGGTGCTGGAACAAGTCGGCACGCCCCGTGAAGTGTATGAACTGCCGGCGAACGAATTCGTGGCCCGATTCATCGGGGTGATGAACGTTCTGGAACCGGAAGTGCGAGACGGGGTGGCGCGGGCGGGAGAGCTCGAGTTTCCGGCGCAGGGCCACGTGGACGGAGAGAAGTTGCGCATCGGGTTTCGACCTTATGCGGTGCAGATTTCGAGGGACTTGACGCAGTATCGCTATCGCGCGGTGCTGCGGCGCACGTTCTTCCTGGGCGTGCTGCTCCGCGTCGAACTCGAGCTGGCGAGCGGCCTGATCGTACGCGCCCGGATGACCAAGGAGGAATACGCCCAGCAAACGCTGGAGGAT
>Ga0193728_1001817_pt1 | contig 10993 bp, 2 predicted proteins | sample U1c1metaG_FD_143037 | JGI IMG/M metagenome (GOLD analysis project Ga0193728, IMG submission 143037) | Soil microbial communities from a riparian zone of the East river system, Colorado, United States - U1c1 | ecosystem: Environmental > Terrestrial > Soil > Riparian zone | place: USA: East River... | reverse complement strand
AGGAAAACACTATAAAAGAATATATTTATATCCTTAAGATATAAATCTATAAGTACTGTAGTCTTAAATACAACTAATAATTGCTAAGGTAGTATACGTCCTAGGTCTATAAGAAAATTAAAAAATACTAGGTTATTAGTATAGATTTGCCTTCTATTATCGCTTTTAAGGTAGTAAATAAATTTATCTAAGTAAAGGTATAGATTATTATAAATACTTTATAGCTCGCTATAAGTTAAGCGGGTAGAGACTCTAGTAGGAATAGTAAAATATTATTTTATTTTATAATAGGCTAAATAAAGAGAGGCTAAAGTTTTAACCCTTTTAACAGCTTTTATTAGAACTCTTCTTTATATTTTTATCCTTTACTTATAGATTTAAGACTATAAAGTTAAGGCCACCGTATTTAACCGTCGCCTATATAGCCTCGTTGCTTAATACCTCTTTATTACTATCTGCCCCTATTTCTTAATCTTTAGTACTAAAACTATTTTCTCCGTTATATAATATCTCTGCGTCCTATTCTTGATCCTTATTACTAAAGTTACTTTTATAACTAGTCTACGCCTCTATATTACTATCGTTATCTCTAAAGTTAGTTTCTCTATCTATAAATGCCTACTTAGTAGCTAGTAATTTAGGGATAGTATACTTATAGGTACTTAAGGGTTGCGGGATACTACTTAAGGAGTTATAGTTAATGCTATTAGGATATAGAATATATCTATAGACCTCTAAGTACTAGTTGCTTAGCGCCTTAAGTAAAAGATCTCCCCTAACGCTAGGCAGATTAATAGAAGTTAATTACTACCCGTATAAGGCGGAGCGCTTATAAAGGGCTTAGCTAGAATGCTAATTAAACCACCCTATAGGCACTAATAGCTCCTTTGCTATACATGGAGGGTTAATATATAAGATTAACTAGCTAGGATAAGTCTACTGCTTAGGCAGTGTCTTGCCCTGGGAAGGATAGGTGTTGGAAGTAGATTATATAATACTATTCCTGCTAAGAGAGGCGTTATTAGGGGTTATTGTTAACTTCTAATTCTAGTTTATAACTTTATATAAACGCTTCTAAACCCTACTAAGGTATGCGGCGTCTATTAGGGATTATCAGCTATTTAAATTTAGCAATATCTTAGCTAATAGCTACTCCTAATAATACCTTACTTATAGATTACTCTAGGCGCCTATAGTCTTAAGCATAGACAATATATAAGCTAAAAGTAATTATAGCTACTAAATATTATATTATAGATACCATATAGGGTGGAAAAGGGCGGCTAGTATACTCCGCCTTTCCCTTCTACCTTCTATCTTAACTCCGCCCTAAGAGAGAAATAGAATATAAATATTATGCTCCTAGTTCTCGTATACTATTAAATTGACTTACCTTTAAACCTAACCTCTTAATTATATATCCCTTATAATCTTTATAGGAATACTAGATATTATATATATTACCTTAATTAAGCTTAGATACGTTGCTAATATAACCTATAGGTCCTTAACCAGTGCTTATAGAAACATTACTATATACTACTGCCCTAAGGGTAATATACCTAGTTATTAACCTACTAGAAACCTTAAATTATCCTATAATTATATTAATAATAAAGACACGGCATCTAGTAGTGGGGAGGAGAAATAATTATAGCTTTTTAACCCTATATAGAAATAGATGCCTTATACGCCTACTTAAATACCTAATAAAGTTAATCCTTATAAAAATAATAATAATATAAAGGGCGATATATAAGAGGATATAGTTTAGGGAGGTATATAAAAAATATACCTTAATTACTTTAAGGACTTAGAAGGCTATAGTAAAGCTAAAATAGGCTTACCTAAGCTAATAAAGGGCTATGGCAAGGCTAAGATAGACTTGCCTTAACTGGTAGATATAGTTGCGGTTTCTAAATACGTTTTACTAGTAACTTATAAGATCCCTATATTTATTTAGTAATACTAATAAGTAAGTAGAGAATAGCTTAGCTAATCTTATAACGTTTCTTAGAGTTATATCTCCCCTATCTAAAGTATTAACGATTTCTAATACTATAATTTCGCGTAGACAACTAAAGTATCTCGTCTTGTAGTTGCCTTCTTATTATATAAGAAAGGACTTAAGATGTCTCTAAAGCCCTAGTTATAAATTATTTGTATCTATATTTAGCCCTATTATAGTAATATGCTAGTATCCTACCTAGGTTTTAGCTGTAGATATACCACTAAAGAGACTTATATTATACTATGCTGAGAATCCCTATCTCTTTTGCCGTTATACTAAGATATATAAACTACTTAAAGATATTATAATAGAGGTAGCTAAGAAGAGTAAACTATATAAGCAAGGAGATTAACTAGGAAAGGTATTAGAGGATTTGTTAGAAGAGATATTAAGGAGAAGGGTACGTAAGAGAAAGGTGGATCCTACTATAGATAGAGATCCTAAGAGGTCTAAGGTATAAGAAATTTCTTATAAGGAAGATTTTTATAATTATATTCTTATCTTTCGGTATTAAAAATTAAGGCGTTAATTAGAATTTCCTTAGCTTAGTGTTTTATTTCTATCTAGTTGCTTCTATATTAAGAATATCTTGTTATTATTTATATATAAAGGAACAAGTTTTTGCATATTGGATTAAAGTTAAGAGACTCGCTTATAGTAAGCTTATAAGTTCTCCACCTTTATATACTTAGTAGCGATAAGTTAGCCGGCCCGTAATATTGACTTATAGGTAGTATTACTAGATATTAATATCTAAGATATAAAAGGATCTATATTTACCGGTTAGTGATACCTATAAGACTACTACTTAATATTTTAGAGCCTTACCGTAGTTACCTTAAAATAGAATAGTTTAAATATCTAAGTATATTTTCTTACTATATGTAGCTGTTTTTATATATTTTTGCTACTAATATATCTATACTAATATATATAAATCTAGCCTTATTTAAGTAGAGATAAGTATTAATAGTTTATAAACCTACTAAAGTCTACTTTCCTTAGCTCTATTCTATACTAATAGCTTTAAGAAATATCACTCTATAAAAGGCTATAAAACTATAAATTCTAATAAAAGAAGATCTAGCATTCTACCTTAAATTTATAAGATTATTCCTTACTATCTATAAAAAGCAGCTAACTTATCTCTAAAGGTATACTATATATGTTTAGGAAACACTCTTATATAGTTATAGTTACTTTTACTCTAATAAGTGCACGCGTAAGTGTAATACGGCTAGATAAAACGGCGTATAGTATACAGAAAATAATCTAAATAATGTCTAGAATATAAGGATATTATAGGGTATATATAGCTATAATTTAGAGTATAGGACGCCAGAATTAATAGAATAAGCCTTTTAAAGTTAGAAGTGCCTAATATAACACTCTTTATTTATAGTTATAAATATAGCTAAGTTAAATAAAACTTTAGTCTCTTTCTAAATTCCTCTAGCCTTAGATAGAAAAACTTAAGAATATTATTTCTTAACTCTGTCTCTTAAATTACTATATATCTATAATCAACGCTTTATTATATTATTCTGGCTAATATCTCCTACCTCTAATAAATATTTCCCCTTTTTAGGCTTTAAACGGTTCTTCCTTAACTTAGTATTATTAGCTAAATATCTATTAGAGAAGCCTTTAATTAAGAGTACTTATAGTAGCTTTAAATTCTTGCTAGATATCCTAGGAGGTACTAGCGTTTACTATTTATATATAAATAGGGTAATCTCTAGGTCTATATCCGTACTAGTCTTTAATATATCTAAAAGGAACCTCTAGCTTTAGTTAGTATTTATAGATTACTTTTAGTTAGTCGTTAATACACCCTAAAAGTTTTGTATCTTTAAGAGTATATACTATAAGTATACCACTTTAGAGGCGTAATTATAAAAGTTAGAGATATATGTCCCTGCTAGGCTCGAAGTAATTAAGTAGTATTATAATATTTGTAAGACTATACGTTATAGTAAAATAGCAAGGCTTGTTCCCTTTCTTATTAAGTATAGTAGTTAGACTAGAAATAAGGCCGTTAAGCACTATATTAAGATTAGGGCTAATATAAATAAGAGTAACTAGAGTAAGTGTAAAGATAAGACGAGAATGCCTATTAAGAAGATATTCTAGATTTATTTAGACTTAAGATGCTATAAAAGTAATTAGGTAGAGCGGAGAGTTATTAGTAGAATTTCCTATCGCTTAAATAATTAGTATTACTGCTTAACTTAGGGCTAAGTGCTAGAGAGGAGGTAATAATATTAAGGAGGTTTAGGGGACTAAGTAGACCTTAAAAATTAAGTACCTAATTTTAGGCGTTAAATAAAAGACCTTTTTTAGATTAGTTAGATACTCCCTTAGTTATTGCTTATTATAAGGAGTATAGTATATATTTTATTATCCCGGCCTATACGCGGTATAGCGCAGTATAGGTACCTAGCTTAGCGTTACCTTAGGCGTATAAAGCCTTACACTTTACTATATCTCTAATCTTTTATTCTTTTACTACTATCTATACTATTTATAGTTTCTCTATAGTAATTATACTAGAAAATAAAGGTAGGAATAGGTAATTAAGATTAGTTCTCTTAGGATTAAGAGCCTCCTAGAAGCCCTAAACCTAAATATAATACCCATTAAATTTATCTTTATATAAAGTTTATAAATAGATATAGTAAGAGCTATATTAAGCTTTTTAGTTATAATAATCTATATATATAATTAATATATATCCCTATATACTACAAAAATCTATATTAATATTTACCTATCTAGTTTTAGATATTCTATTAAACCTAGTAAGTTAAATAGCTCCTCCTTTATAAGGGATCTATTTATATCCTTAAGTATATATTTTCTCTCTAGAATTGGTCCTAAGAGAAGATTAAGAAAGTAAGTTATCTATTAGCTATATTTACAAAGAAAACTACTATATTCTTTATCTAAAATATTAATAAGTAATTTAAAATTATCTACTAGAAGTCTTTTAATACTATAGGAAGTTAGCCTAGTATAGATTCTGCTAGTAGGAAGGAAGCTTACTCGTGGTTATAGATACTAAAATTACTATTAGTTAGAACTAAAGTAAGGATACTAGTACTAAATTAAGCTACTAGTATATACTAGTTGCGTCCCTAACTAAGTCTATTTTTTAGGGTAGTTAGTTATTTATTATACTTAACTATATACCTTATAAGTTTAGGATATACCTAGGATAGTATATTATCTAAAGCGCGGGAAGCAGCCTAGCTATAATAACCTAGTTCTAATATTTACTCTTTATTCCGCTAATATCTAGTCTACTAGACTAGTTAAAGCTAGTAATTCTATTTTAGCCGCATCCGAGCTTCCACTAATCTAATTAGGTGGAATCGCTTTATAATAAAAGCTATAGTAAGTAAGATATCTAATTAATCTAGAGACTCTATATTTGCGGATACTATATTACTAGAAGAAAGAATAACTATACTTATACTCTCCTAAATAGTAAAATAGGAATTCTATAGCTATATAAAAGCGTCCTAGCTAGTAACTATAAAGAATAAGTAAGGAGCTAGAGCCTATTAGAATTATCCAACGAGCTATAGTTAGCAAAAGTTTAATATATCTCTATTAATAGAAATTTATAGTTATAAATAGGTGGAATCTCCTTTAGAGTTTATTTCTATAGCCTCTTAACCTTATAGGAGTGCTAATTATTAACTTTTCGTTTACTCTAAAGCCGCTCTAATATTGTCCTTCTAGTAGACCTAGTAATTACTATATTTAGTGTTTTAGTAGGCTTAGCTTATTATAGTTACTTTTTATTTATAGGCGATTATACTCCTTCTTTCTAGTATATTTTATTTTATAGTTTAGGATCATATCTAATAAGAGAGACGTCTTTTATATATTCTTCTATTACGTTATCCCGTCTATAAATATTATCTAACTCTACCTTATCTTACCCCTCTTTATATACCTATATTTAGTTGTCCTGCCTTATATATTAGAGATTATAGTTAATTAATTATTAAGGCTCTTTATAGTATTGCTCGTCTACCTAAGATAGCAACTATTTTTTCTCTCCTCCCTAGTTATCCGTATAATTATAGGGTTAACTACTAGGACTTTACTATAATATCTCCGCACTATAGATTAATAAGTTTATAGCTATAGAGGGGAACTAGTTTTCTATATAGGACAAAGGGTATTAAAGAGAAGGCGCGGGAGACTTTTAGGGGGTCGTGTTAACACCTTAAGATAGCGTTAAATTACCATTATAAGAGGAAAACTAATTAGCAGTACTTGCCTTAGTCTATTTAGCTAGCTTACCTATAGGTAAAGGGGATAAGCTAGAAGCTAAAAGGAGCTTACTAGGATTAATAAAATTACTATTATAATTCTATAAATCTTCTTTAAATAAGTCTCTAATAGTAATATAGTATATAGCTATAGAATTAATAGCTATAGAAAGTATAAGCGCCTAATTATAGATTAGCTGGGAATACTTTAGATTTATATCTAAGAGCTAGTTAAGCTTAAAGCAGATATTATATTAAAGGATTATAAGTTCCTATAATAGCTATATTAGTTATAAAAATTAAACGCAAAGGGGAAGTAAAGAAGGCATATATTTTCTATCTTAGTACTAATAGTATTAATTAGTATACCTTAAGTCGGTTTATTATAAGTAAGGGGATTATAGTTTAAAGGCGGATACTGTGCTTATACGTATAAGTAGAAGGTAGTAGAATAAAGTTACCTATAGAGACTAATATATAGGTCTTAGCTTATTAACCGCTTAAATATTTTAGGTAATAAAAGGTAGATCTAGTCTTATAGGGTAATAGCTCTATTAATAACTATAATTAATAACAATTACTTTACTTTACTTTACGTACGTACCTACTTTACCTTACTTTATCTACCTCACTTCACTTTACTTACTTTTCTTCTCCCTACTATTTAAGCCTTTCTATAGATAGCTCTATAGCGTCTACCCCTACGCTTATAGACTATACTAGCCTTATTACTATACTCGATAATAGAATTTAGAGGGTTTTAAGCGGATTCTCCCCCCTAGAAGATCTTAAGGAAAACAGGTTATTAAAGGTAGTAGCCGTTGTTAGGGAGGACCTAGATACGATTATTGGCAATAATTACTATAAAAAAGCTAGGACGATCCTTGTTAAGCTCTTATCTATTTCCCTTAAAGTCTTCTTTCTATATACTATCGATACTACCCTAGATATACTTAGCAAACTATACTAGAACCTATATAGTAAACGGGTATATACTATAACTACCGATATCTACGCCAATACTATCTCTAATTAGTAGCGTACTATAGCTAAGCTAGAGGGCCTAGCTTAGGCGATTAAGCACTACGCTATTTAGCTCCCTATACCGCTAAACCGGCTAGAGAGCCTAGACTAGGAGATAGAACGCTGCGACGATCTACCTTATAGGGCGATACTATAGGGAGGGATATCTCTAATAATACCCCTATATAACCTACTAGATTTTTTAAAGGATAAATATATAGACGCACCAGTGTAGATTAACTACCTATTTAATAAGTACTCTCTACCCTCTATTAAGTTTAGACTGGTAGAATAGGGTATAAGGATAGAGTTTAGCCTAGGTATTATAAAGGCGGTTATAGAGTATAGTATATAGAGGGAGGCTACCTATATTTAGCTAGCGGAATAAAGCTAGTAGTGTGTTTTATTATATTAATATAAGATAATATATCGGCCTACCTAGTGTTATATACTAGTTACCAGCGTCTATAACGAGGAGGAAATGCTTATCCTTAAGATGCCGCCCCGTCTCTATATTTTCCATTTTAACGTTACTATATATCTCGCCGCCTACCTATACCGCGCTATTCTTGCTATATACCCTAACTACTACGCTATAGAGCTTCCGCCCCTACGGCAGGCCCTTTTAAAGAGAGGAAAACTAACCTATCCTAACCTTCTAGTCTCTAAGCATTATAGGGTTAGTAGATAGGAACTAGTATACTAATTATTAGCGCTCTTATAAGGGGGAGGGGTGTATAGGGAATAGGGGTTTAAGATAAGACTTACCTTATCTTAGATTAGCTACTAAAGCGCCGTATTATCCTACGTAATATTATTTATAACTAGTATCTTTCTATCTATACTAGGATATAGAAGCGAATCTTATTAATAGAGTCTTAATAGCCGCCGCTGCAGGTTTATAGCCCCGAAGTGACTTAATTAGTTAGTAGTATTTTATATATAGTAGTAAACCCTAAAGCGACTACAACCCTATAAAGATTAGAAGTTTTAGATATAGTTTTACTAGTAAGATAGGCACTTTTTAAGAAGTTCTAACGGAAAGGTAACTACTTATATAGCTGCCTATAGCAAGCTTTTACTCTACTAAGTAGGGCGACTTATATACTAGATAGGCGCGATACTAAAGGTATAATCGGGTCGGTTAGGTAAAGTGAAGTAGAGTAGAGTATAGAAGAAGGAAAGTAGTAGTATAGGGGGGAGGGAGGGTATATACCGTACTGTAGGGGATAGGAGAAGTAAAGTAAAGTATGAGTATATAAAGTAAAGTAAAGTAGAGTAAAAGTAAAGTAAGGTAGGGACCTATATTATTAACGAATTAGTAATATCTGGCTTTAGCCTTATATATTCTAGCTATAATAATAGGCTAAGAAGCTAGCTAGCGAAGGCCCTAAGGATTTAAAGATCCTTCTCTACTAGGTAGATCCTAAATCGTTAAGCTTAGACCCTACCTTTTATAGTACCTAGGGCAAGGTATATCCCTAGCATTAGCTTACCTTACTTTAGTAGGAGGTAAGACGACCGTAATACGCCGAAGATACCGTATATAGATATTTTATATCTTATACCTACTAGAGGAAGCAAGATTAAGTAGTTATAGTTTAGCTATCTTTACGTTACGGAACCGCTAGGAAGGGGTTCTATAATTAGTAGTTATATTTAAAAAGGCGTATATTTCCTACGGTATTCTAAAGCTTATATCCCTTATTAGAGTCTACTATTATTAAATATTAAACTACGCCTTTACGTCCCTTATACCCGCGAATACCCTTACTAGACTAGTATTTAGCGATATCTATAACGCCCTTATATCTTAGCACTAAAACAACTAGGCAGATAGCGCTTAAGCCGCCCTCTACTATATACTTATTAAGCCTAAGTAGACATATAATAATAAGATAGTTTGCCTTTAATATAAGATAGAACGTACTAAGTATAATACTAATAGCGAAGTAAGTAAAACCCTTACGGAGCCAGATACTAATACTAAGGAGTAGTTTTAAAAGCTTGGCATAGTCTAGGTCGGCTATTATCTGCTAGGGCTATAGTCTCCGCCAGCTATACTAGAGAGGGGATAGGCGGTGGGAAAGGGCCCCTTAGAAAATATGCCCATTAACCTACTCCTCTACACTAGGTCTTTTGTAAAATCGTATAACATTGGCCTCCAGAACCCCTATATACGGTTTAACTTCTTTCCTAAAAGTAAGGGCCTCTATATTATAGGCTACTCTAGGTCTCTATTAGCGCAGCTAATAGTTAATAGTAACGCAGCTATACGGCGGCCGTATTACTTAAACTAGTATAGTATAAAGATACTACTTAATAAGCTTAAATACTACTTCTAGTAGATAGAATTTGCTACTAAAGATAACTTTAAGGAAGTGCGCAGACGCTATATAGCTCGCGCTCTTAGTAGGCTAGCGGCTACTAATATTAATATTAAGATACTAACCCTACTCCCTAATAAGAGAACGATAGGTAGGTAGACACTAGGAGATACTCTAGGTGCGGGCGGTTATAGAAGAGTATTCTTTGCTTTGGATTAGTTAGCTAATATAGCCGCCATTAAAGTAGTAGAGCGGACTTCCTAAAATTGTTATAGCGTAGATAAAGAGATTAAGATATTTTAGGAAGTGACTAATCTTGTATAGAAGTTAGACAATAGTAAGCGAATTCTACGTATAGTAGAGGTAATCTACTCTAATGGTAAGGAGTTCTCCTCTAAAACGGCCTTTAATAATATTACTATTATCCTAAAGCCGATAACACCCTAGACCTTTAGTAACTTAGTAGGGACTTAGAGTAAGGGATAAGCCTCTTATATTCTTAAAATTATAGTTTAAGAGAATATAGCTAACGTATAAGCTTAATAGAGGGTATAAGGGCATAACAATAGAGGCGGCGACTGTATTCTACGCCGTACTGCTAGGTATTAAAGTTATATATAATAGACGCTAGCTATACCGCGACCTAAAGCTGACTAATATCGGCCTTATTAGTAAGCCGCTCTATTCTATCCTACTAGATATTAGTATATCTAGGTATATCTAGGTAGGTAGGTTATTACAGCCTAAGCCGGGCATAGTTAGTATAATCGGCTATCTTACTCCTAAGCTTAAGCTAGAGGACTATAACTACTCTATTAATATCTAGTCTATAGGTATTATCTTATTTAAGCTAATATATAACTACTACCTATAGAAGTTCTCTATTAACCTATAGCGTAATAGTAAGGATAATAAGAAGCTACGCCCTTTCTTCTAGAAGAGTTATTAGAATACTATTAATAAAATGGCTAGGGATTATAAGAGTGCGTGCGCGTTACTGGCCAGAGGCTATATATATTGTAAGTATCCTATATTATAGAGCTTTAATAGCTTCTAGTAGTAGATAGGCTAATCTAAACTTATAGTTAGCGGTCTCTTTATTAAGATAGTAAGATACTAGTAGATAGCGAATAACTATATGTAGCGCCCTAATATTAATAAGGTTCTCTAATACCTAGCTTAGGGCCTACTACTACCTAAATCTCTATAGGCGAAGAGATAACGGTTAGAGTATAGCCTTAAAGATAGGGGAGGTATAAGCGAGCGTTATTTAGAAGGCCGCCTAGCTAGCATATTATAGTTATATAAGAGAGAGACTAGTAGCGCTAGTGTATATACTATATACA
>Ga0193728_1001816_pt1 | contig 10996 bp, 9 predicted proteins | sample U1c1metaG_FD_143037 | JGI IMG/M metagenome (GOLD analysis project Ga0193728, IMG submission 143037) | Soil microbial communities from a riparian zone of the East river system, Colorado, United States - U1c1 | ecosystem: Environmental > Terrestrial > Soil > Riparian zone | place: USA: East River... | reverse complement strand
CCGAGTAATTGAGATTGTTGGTGTAAGTGTAGGTCTGGGGCGCGGCCAGGAGGTTCGTGATATTCACGATGCCGTTCGTGTTGAAAACGGAGATGACGAAGGGGTTGCGCCACGTGATGAGGGGAAGGCTTACTGTGTAATCGCCAGCGTCCAGGGGAACTGTGAAAGCGCCGGCGGTGGTGTCGGTGAGAATGGGCGGGCCGGCGCTGAGGCCGCTGGCGTTGACCAGGACGGTGTTTGTGGGGGTGAAGAGGATCGTGGTGTTGAGGGGTTGGACCGAAATGTCTGTCAAATTGCCCACCACCGTTGCGGTGTGGGCGGTCGTGATGAGCGTCAGGAGCGTTAAGAAAGACGCGGAGACACGGAGACGGGGAGACGCGGAGACGGGACGGAAGGAGCGCGGGCAAATCCCAAAAACCAAATCCCAAACCCCAAAAAAATTCCAAATCCCAAATTTCAAATCCCAAGTCGAAGACCTGACATCGGGGAGGGGAGATGGGCGGGGGGAGTTAATTGGGTTAACTGGGTTAATTGAGTTAATTGAGGCGGAGCGGGTGTTCATGGATTTTGGATTATTGGATTGATGGATGGTGTGGTCGGAAAGTTTAGGGCAGACTTGGGATGTGAAAAGGCGACGGGTAATCATGATCCTGGCTGGGTGTGTTGCGGCGGGCATTCTGATTGCGGCCTTGCGGCCGGGGGAGCGGGAGCCGGAATATAAAGGGAAGAAGTTGAGTGAGTGGCTCGTGGCTTATCGATTGGCGTCTGGACTCGGTTCGAGCGGAGAGCAAGAGGCGGCAGCGGCGGTGCGGCACATCGGGACTAACGCGCTGCCGTACCTGATGAAATGGATTCGCTATGAGCGGCCAGGGTGGCGAGAAGGGATGTCCGATGCGTATAGGAGGTTGCCCGAGCCGCTGATCAACGATTCGATCCACGAGTGGCTCCTGCGTGGAAAATCGCAACGGTTGGTGGAGGCAGCGTATCGTGGCTTCCGCATATTGGGGCCGGACGCGGCATCGGCCGTGCCCGAGCTGACAAAACTCATGTACAACACGAACTTGCCGCGGAGTTCGCTCCACGCAATGATAGCGCTGTCCTGCATGGGAAAGGCTGGTTTCGCTCCGCTTGGGGCCGCGCTCAGCAACCGTCAATTCCATCTCCGCTACTCGGTGGTTTACAGTTTCGGGTTTGCTGAAAGGAACATTCCTGAGGCCATTACTGCTTTGAGCAAGGCGCTGGAGGATCCTGAGTATATGGTGCGCGAGGCAGCGACCAATGTGTTGCTCAACATGGCGCCAGAGGTTTTGGAGAGGGGCGGGGCGAAGACGAATGGGAATTTTAGACATGAAAATTGAGGACAGGAAAATGGAGATTCGATTTTTGATTGGGGAACCGATGTGAAAAGGCGATGGATCATGGTGCTCTTTGTGGGCTGCGTGGTGGTCGGCGCGATCATGGCCTCGATGGTGTTCCATGAGAGCGAACCAACGTATCATGGCGTGTCGCTGACGAGTTGGCTTTGTGCGTACGATTCGATGGCAACCGGACGCAGATCCTCGCCGCAACAGAAGCAAGAGGCCGCGGAGGCCGTGCGCCAGATCGGCACGAACGCGCTTCCGTGGCTGCTGAAATGGATGCGTTATGAGCCTGCGCCCTGGCGGCAAAAGTGGCGAAGCACTTTCGACAAACTGCCCCATCCGCTGAACCATCCGGGCCGGCTCAGCGATAGCGCGTTCGGATTGCAATGGGAGCTTCGGAATCAATTGGCGAGAGGCGGTTTCGAAATTTTGGGTCGTGAAGCCGCACCGGCCGTTCCCGAGCTGTTCCAAATGGTCCGGCAGGGGGCGTCCACGCGGCTCAAGAATGATGCCCGGTTTGTTTTGGTGGACATTGGAACCCTGGCAGATCCATCCCGGGAGTGGTGAGCCGAAGGGAGTTAATTGGGTTAACTGGGTTAACTGGGTTAATTGAGGGCATAATGCGGAATGGAGTGATGGGATGATGGCGGGATTTTTTGGGATTTTGATTTTTGATTTTGGATTGGCGGAGCGGATTTAAGATTTTTCTAAGCGTGGTTTTTGTTATGGTTGCGGTGTGAAAAGGCGACGGGTGATTACGATCCTGGCTGGCTGTGTCGGGGCGGTGATCCTGGCTGCGGCGTTCTGGCCGGGGGAGCGGGAGCCGGAATATAATGGGAAGAAATTGAGTGAATGGTTGGAGTTTTATGAGCAGAACGATTCCGTCAACCCGACGATGGAAGTTAACGCGGCCGCTGACGCGGTGAAGCATATCGGGACCAACGCAGTGCCGTGGCTGGTGAAGTGGATCGATTACGACCGCTCTTTGCGGAGGAACAAACTTTATGCAATGATCGAGAAACTGCCCGGAGCGATCCGCTACAGTGCCATCTTGCGCCACTTGGTTAAACGTAGTGAAAGGAGGACCTTCGAGCGTTTCCAAGCGGCAGGCGCGGGGTTCAGAATACTTGGACCCCAAGCAAGCCCGGCAATTCCCGACTTGATTCGGCTGATGGATAAGCCGAAAGGCCCTGCGTATGCATTGAGTTGCATCGGTCGAGATGGCCTTCCTGCGCTTCTGGCAGCACTCTCGAACGCACAACAGCCCGATCGAGACACCATTGTCTGGGTTATTGGATCTATGCGCGATCTGGGCACAAACGCGACTCCGTGTGTCCCAGTGCTCATAAGGTGTCTCGACGACAAGGACAGGAACGTGGGCAACGAGGCGGCGATAGCTCTGGGTAACCTCCGGCTTGAACCGACACTCGTGGTGCCTGTGCTCACACGCCGCCTGCAGGGGACCAGTCGCTTGAAGCGCAGTTTTCTGGCCCACGCTCTCGGCCAATATGGCGAGGAAGCTAGATCTGCTGTGGATGTCCTGCTCGACGCTCTCAACGACTCGGATCTCCAAGTGTGCGAGGAAGCGACCAATGCGTTGCGGCAGATTGCGCCGGAGGTTTTGGAAAAAAGCGGGGCGCGGACCAATTGGAATTTTAGACATGAAAATTGAAGACAGGAAGATGGGGAGCGGGAGCCGGAGTATAAGGGGAGGAAATTGAGTGAGTGGTTGATGACTCCTGTCGACGATTCCGAAAGAATTGCCAGTGAAGCAAAGGAGGCGATTCGTCATATGGGGACAAACGCGCTGCCCTGGCTGGTGAAGTGGATTCGGTATGAGCCCGCATCGTGGAGGAGAAAATTGTCGATTACCAAGCTTCCTGCCTGGCTCCGATCCAGCCGGGTTATGGTTTGGCTGGTCAATGACGCAGCCATCTTCCGCAAAGAAAATGCTATCAACTGCATACGGTATTTGGGGGCTGACGCCGCCCCAGCCATCCCGATATTGGTGAGATGCCTTCGAGACTCTAACAGGATGATCACTTACGCGGCGGCAGAGGCCCTTGGCGTGCTTGCAATCGAGCCCTACTTTGCCCTGCCGGCCCTTACGAATGCCCTGGAAGCTCCCAACACCAGACTCCGACGGACCGCGGCGAGGGCCATCGGTCAATTTGGTGACCTGGCACGATCTGCGCTTCCTTCGTTGCTCAAGGCAATCAACGATTCCGACCTTCGCGTTCGCGAAGAGGCGGCGAACGCAATTGCGCAAATCGCTCCTGACAAAGGGGAGGCTGCGATACCCGAACTTACTAAATTGCTGAACGATCCCGAGATAACTGAATGGGCGGACCGAGCCGCAGTTAGCCTGGCGAAAATGGGTAAACTGGCTATGCCGACTTTTCTGACGGCGCTGACGAATGGCGCGGTGCATGTCCGTAGTCGAGCCGCTTTTGACGAAGATTGGATTCCTGCCCAGGCGGCTTGCTGGACCTTGGGCGCGCTGAGAGCTGAACCGGAGTTGGTCGTGTCGGCATTGGTGAAACTGGTTGAGGGACCGAAAGCTGGGTGCCGGATGCCCGCATTGGTGGCGCTCGGGAGGTTTGGTGAGAGGGCGCATGGCGCTTTGCCTGCTGTAGTTAAGGCCTTCAATGACTCCGATCTCGAGGTGCGGGAGGCGGCGACAAATGCGGTCCGCAAGATCGCGCCGGAGGTTTTGGAAAAAGGCGGGGCGGAGACGAATGGGAATTTCAGACATGAAAATTGAAGACAAGAAAATGGGGTTCATGATGCGGCGGGGAGAAAGTTTGGGCGAGCAAACTGCCTCCAGTGACTCGCTCGCGCCCGCTCGCTCGGCCCGTAGCGGGCCTTTGCCGCTGGCAAATTCCTTTCGTGGCTTCCCAAGCCGCTCAAGTCCCCCGGCCCTCTCCTCCTTTTGGGAAGGAGAGGGGGCTTCCCGCTCAGTGAGGCCGTCACCTTGCTGAAGCAAGGTGTTAATGAGAGGTGCGGGATCGGTTTTGTGGGGTCTGGTTTTGGTTTTCCAAGCATTGGCGGCTGGTGGCATAGTCGTGATGTGAAAAAGCGACGGGTAATCGCGGTCGTGGCTGGCGGTGTCGTGGCGATCATTCTGGCTGTGGCGTTCTGGCCTCGGGAGAGGGAGCCGGAGTATGGGGGGAAGAAATTGAGTGAGTGGTTGATGCAGTACCGGGAGCTGAGCGACCATCGCCATTCTGACGATCCCGAGCTGCGCCAGGCCTCCGACGCTGTACGTCATTTCGGTACAAACGCGCTGCCTTTTCTGCTCGCTTGGCTTCATCAAGAACGAAGCTCATGGGACGTTAGGTTGACGGTGGCTGTGGAGAAACTCCCTCTCCAGATCCAGAACCGTATCTTGCCGCACATAGGCACGAGTAGAACCCGGTGTGAGATAGCCGTGATTGGTTTCGAGATACTGGGTTCCAAGGCGAGCCCGGCTGTACCGGAGTTGAAACGGCTGGCGGCGGACACCAATGCAAACGAAACGGCTCGTAGGGCTTGGCTTTGTTTGAGTCTGATAGGTGTGCATGGTGTCATAGAACCTTAGCGCGAAGAACCCCTCACCCTGCCCTCTCCCCATCCGATGGGGAGAGGGGGGTTTTCTAGTGTACTCGGGTTACTATAAACAGGCCGCTCCTACGGAGCTTGGGTTTAGTGACGTTATGGTTGGGTTTTCCGGGTGGTGCCGATTGGGAAGTACGAGCCGGACTGGGTTGCGCTACTCTGGGAGCAGCTATTGGCAGGAGAGGATGAGTTTTATGTAGTCGCGCAGGGCTCGTTCGGCTCGGACGACGGCGCGGTGCTCGGCCATGATTTCGCGCAGTTGCCGGCGGGCCTCCCGGCGCAGAGCCAGGAGTTCGCGGTATCTTTTTCGTTCTTCACATTCGGGTTTCATGGTGAGTTAAAGGGTTGAGACGTTCAAAACTGAAGCGTTAAGACGTGAAACGGTCTCAGCCGGACGAGCCGGAGAGACGGGGAGCAGGAAGGAGGGGGCGCGAGGCCGTGGGTTTTTGATTTTTGATTGGGCGGGGACGATTTGATTTAGGCGACGGGGACGATTTTGGGGCTGGGACGATCCGGCGGCCTCCAGTGACTCGCGAGCGCCCGCTCGCTCGGCCCGTAGCGGGCCTTTGCCATTGGCAAATTCCTTTCGCAGCTTCCCAAGCCGCTCAAGTCCCCAGCCCTCTCCTCCCTTGGGGGAGGAGAGGGGGTTTTTTCTTTGCGGGTGCTGGCGTGCTATAAACAGGCCGCTCCTATGGAGCTTGGATTTGCGGGCCCTCTCCCCGCCGGTTCTTCGCGCGGGGAGAGGGGTTCATTTGGTTGGGTTTTCTTGTGATGCCGATAGGGATTTCGGCGATACCCTCCTTCGCTCGCGAGCTATGGAGGGCAGGCAAGCAGATTGGAAATCTGATTGGAAATCTGCGTTACGGTTTAGCTCGCGGAGGTGAGCAGGGCCGACGTCGCATCGGCGGCGGCGTAGTCGAAGTCGATTTCTTCGATGAAACGCACGGCCAATTGATCGTTGGCGAAGTACACGTGCTCGGACGTGTCGATCCGCGGCGTGCCATGTTCGCCGAGCCACCAGAAGGAGAGCGCGCCGAACACGGCAATCGCGTTGTCCGCCGCCGCGTTCGTGCTGAACGCGGTCAGGACATCGGTCCAGACGATGGGATAGCCGTCGAGGATCGCGCTGCCATCGGGCAGGCGCTGATACACATTCGGCTCGGCCGTCGTTTTGAAACTCGACAGTGGCGTTTCCCAGGTGCTGTCCAGGTAATAAGCGGAGAGCCGGCCATTCAGCGCGGCCTTGTTCACCTTGCGCCGCACGGCGCGGAAGTCCGCCAGGGTGGCGTCGCTCGGATGCGTTTTGGTCGAGCCGAGCACGACGGTGTTCGAGTTGTCGCGGGCGATTTGCACGATGCCTTTGACGTTCTCATAAGTGCCGCTGCCATCCGCCAGGAAACCCCAAGTGTCCTCGGCGCGGGCGAACTCGACCGCGCCGTAACGGGCGAGGAACTGCCCCATGGCCACGATGCTCTGCTCGTCGATCTCGCGCGGCAGCCGGACGATGCCGCCGATCTTGTGCGACTCCAGCGAGGCGAAGGTCACCGTGGGCGATTTTTCGGTGAAGGCCGCCGACATCGCAATCGAGCCGAAGGTGGGACGGGTGCCCATCCGCGCCGGCCGGGCGGTGCCCATCCCGATCGGATAGGCAAACATCCGCGAGCGCGCGACGCCGAATTGCGAGATCAGCTCACGGATTTCCCCGCCGTATTCCACGGGCAACGGGATGTCCGAGGTGGTGAGAGCGGCGCGGGTGGTAAGGCCGAGCGCGTCGCGGGCAAAGGCCGTCAAGGCGTCGCGCTGCGCGGGCAAAGAGGCCAGGGCTTCGAGTTTGCCGCTGCGGTCGCAATGCGCGATGAAGTGCGCGGCCATGTGCCGCGCGCAATCATCACTGACCGCGCCGGTTGCGCGCGCCTGCCCCGGAGCGTAGTTGCGCCGGTTGACCATCCGGCGCACGTCGTTCACCTGGTCTCTCATTTCGGCGGTTTCTTCCTGGGCGACTTTGAGAGCGGTGGGCAGATTTTTGAGTTCGGCCCAGGCACCCTTGATATCGCCGAGGATGCCTTGAAATTCCTTGACCTGCTCTTCGGTCACCACGACGGGCGCAGCCGCCAGGGCCAGGCCTGCGCCGCAGAAGAGTTCAAGGTTGAGGGCCACGCGGTCGAGGTGCGAAACCGCGGCTAACGCGAGCAGCGCCAGGGCTGCCAGCCCGATAATTCCGACAATTTTTCTAATGTTCATGTGTGTTTGTGTTGTGTTTTGTTTTCTGTTTTCTGTTTGTTTGGTTGGTTTGAATGGCCGGCGGCCCGCCCGCCGGCCCGGGTTTTACGCTACGTCTCAGGTTTTGCGTTTCAGCGCGTCCCTGAGACTGCGCGCGAGCTGCAACAGTTGCGCTCCATTGGCATCAATCCCCGGAGCGCCGACGTGGGGATTGATTCCTGTCTTGCTGTTGCGAAAGTGACTAAATGAAAGTTAAATGGGTTAAATAAGTTAAATAAGTTAAATGGGGTCAGAGCCGGGTCGGATCAGAGCTGGCGGAGGAGAGTTCTTAAGTCGCGGGCTGCTTTGAGAAGCTGGGAGGAATGGGACGCATAGGACAGATGGGACGTATCTAATGGGCAGAGACTGTGCAACAATTCGGCCAGCTCGCGGAGATCGGATTTTTCGACTGCGCCGGCTTTGAGGCCGAGTTGGAGGGCGTTTGGGTTGGCCGGGATGCCGACAGCGGAGACTTCGAGGAGTTCCTGTTCGAGATATTTGCGGCGGGGGATTGTCTTTGGGCCCTCCTTCGCCAGGCCTATAGAGGGCAGGCCGGGGGCTAGATTCTGAAGACCAAGACGCGACAAATTGGCCTCCTCTCCCTGCCCCTCTCCTCCTTTTGGGGAGGAGAGGGAAGCATCCGCTGCGTCCGCACCCCGGGAGTTCTGCATGGTGCCATCGCCGTTTTCCCATTGCAGCGGGATGAATCCGACGGAGACGGCGTTGAGGAATTTTCCCTTGTAAAGGCCGTAGGCGATTCGCGCCATTGGATTCACGTCGGTGGCGAATTCGATGCGCTGGCACAGCCGGCCATCGCGCACTTCGGTGCACAGCGCGCGGCCCAGCGTAAAGATGACATCCCCGTACTGGTGCGCGTTTTGGAACACGGGATTGCGGAGATAATTCTCCAACCGCCAGCCTTGCGCCGCGATGACTTCGTGGTAGCGATCCAGCGTCTCGTCGCTGGCGATGAAATCAATCACGGGCGCCGTGGAGCCGTCGGCGCGTTGGATTGCGGATTCGGCGGGGACGCGCGCCTCGATGTGAAGAGCGCCGCGCAGGCCAGGGCGGCCATCGCAGAGGGTGACGAGGCGGTTCGGGAAAGACGCGGAGAGGGGAGAGGGAAGATGGGAGAGTGGTTGGGTAGGGTTCATGGGAGAGGCAGGGGGGGAGTTAAATGAGTTAAATGAGTTAAATGGGTTAATTGAGTAGCAGCAGGAGGCGGAACGGGTGTTAATGGGTTGACCAATGGGGCGTCTGGGAGGGTATTCAGCCGTCCCTTCGGGACTTATGACCCCTGGTGATTCGATCCCGGCGCTTAAGCGACCGGGCTATTTGTCATTTGTCCCTCCGGGACAGTACGAGGGTTCTTGTCAGTGATGGGACTGGCGATTGTAAACGGCCCGGACGCGGGCGGCTAATGGCTCGGACGTTTCGCCTTGTTCCATTCCGTCCGCCAAGGAATTTCTCAGGGCGTTCAAGTGGGTTTGATTCAACTCCTCGGCTTTTGGAGAATCAAGGGACGCCAGCATGCTCCTCAATTTTTCGCGCTCTCCAGCGGCGTCCAAAACCACATCCAACTCCAGCGCGCGGACAGGGCTGTCCGCGCTCCGGCGGGCTTCAGCGAGCCGCTTCAAGACGCGGCCGCGCTGTTCGAAGAAGAATCTTCGCAGCCTCCGGGCTTCGCTTTTTAGCGGAGCGCCCGACTCCGGTTCGGGCGCGCTGGGTTCCGCCGGAACCGTCCGCTCCAAAAAACTCAGCGCCCGGTCAATCGGATCTGCTTCCGACAGTGGACCGCGGACGGTGGACAGCGGACTATCCTTGGTCGGGCTTTCGCCCACTTTCTGCAAATTGCCCGCCAGGTATCCGGCATCGCCCCACGGCAAGCGTTTGAAGCCGAGATCCAGCAACCGATTCAATTCATTGAAAGGCACGCCCATGTCAAAACCGGTCTTCGCGGTGACCAGCCGATTGCGCCGCGCTTGTTGCATGATCGGCAGGCTGTCGAGGTCGAACCACCCGACGGCTTTTGGCTCGATGGCCTTGACGACGACGTCCTCTTCGGCTTCCAGGCGGCCGCACAAGGGCGCGACGCGGTTCTCGATGAAATTCTGCCGCGCACCCTGCATCACGTCATACTTTGCGTGATCGGTCGCGGTCAGGATTTCTTCCGGGACGCCGAAGGCCGCGCAAATCTCGGCGCGCGAAAACTTCCGGTTCTCGAGGAACTGCAAGTCGCCGCTGGACAGTTCCGGTTTAATGACTTCGGTGACACCGGACAAGAGAACGGGTTTGTCCGCCATGCCGGCGCGGCGCTTGCGAGCGCGGAGTGCGGCGAAGACTTGTTCCTCCTGCTCGGGCGCCATCGGTTTCTCGGTGCGCACGATCACACCGCGGTCGGCATTGTTTTCAATGATGCCGCGCATGAAGGCGCTGGCCGCGAAATCTGTCCGGGCCGCGGTAGCCGCCGCATATAACGGCGGCAGCCCGCGCCAGAAATCGAACGGGTTCGGCAGTTTCTCGAACCAGACTTCCTCGGGCAGGAATACCTGGCTGGCCAGCGGCGCGCGCGGGCCAAGGCCGGTGTAACGCCAGCCCACTAACTTATGGTCCTCGACGAGGTGATAAAAATGCGCCGGATCGAGAATCAGAATGCGTTTCAATTTTCGGCGCGTTCCAGTTTCCCCTCGCCCAATTCGATTCGGATCGGGGCCAGGAATGAGGGCATCTTCATAGATCGGTATCCGAAAACATTCCCCGCGCAGCATCAGCCAGATGAGGCGGAGTTCCCAGTATTGGAAGCGGTTGATTTGCGGATGTGGCCGGGCATAGAAATCCAGCAGCGGCCCGCTGGTGATCAGATTTTCCCGTCCGCGTTCGCCCGTCGAGAAGAGGAAGGGAATATTGGCGATCTGCTCGGCCAGCACATTGATGGCGCGATAAACCCAAACAACCTGTTCGTAGGCATTGGTCATGACAGCGCCCTGGTAATCCAGGTCGCGCCCGGCCAGCCAATCGGCGGAGGTGGGGCTGAAGGAACGTTGGACCGTGGAAGCGTCGGAGCGTGGAGCGCGGGAGATGTTAAAGCCAAATAAATTCACGGAGTTAATTGGGTTAAATTCAAAGGGGGCAAAAGAAAGCTCCAAGCGGCCAAGATCCAAGATCCAGAGAAGCTCCAAGCTGCAAGATCCAAGCTCCAGCGGCGGATTTGGATCTTGGAATTTGGGATTTCTCTGGAGCTTGGTGTTTGGTTCTTGGTGCTTGCGCGGAGCTTGGTGCTTTCTTCACTGGCCCACCACCGCCCTCACTTCCACGCGATGGCGCACGGCGTGCTGGCGGAGCGCTTTGGCCCAGAAGCGATCGCAATGGCTGTCGCCAGTCTCGCCGGCGAACCGGATGTTTCCGCTGGAAGTCACTTCTTTTTTGATGCCGCGCAGGTCCGCCCGCAGTTGCTCGTCGCGCGGCAATCGCACTTTGCGGTCTTCGAAATCCGCCCGCAAGCCGAAGGCCAGTTCTTCCTTTACCGCGGCGGTGAAGGTCACGGGCTCGACTTTCCAATTGAAGCGTTCGGCTGCGCGCTCGGCCAGTTGCAGACCCATCCCGGTCGCGTCGAGGCACGCCCGCTTGACTTGCGGCAAGCGCAGCAGCCGGTAAAGCTCGGCTTCGATTTCCGAAAACGTCCGCCCATGCAGCTCGATGCGCAGCCGGTCCCAGACGACGTCACCAAGCTTCTCGCCGAGGTCGAGCACGCACAGATCATTTTTGCGGGCGACATCAAC
>Ga0193728_1001815_pt1 | contig 10997 bp, 7 predicted proteins | sample U1c1metaG_FD_143037 | JGI IMG/M metagenome (GOLD analysis project Ga0193728, IMG submission 143037) | Soil microbial communities from a riparian zone of the East river system, Colorado, United States - U1c1 | ecosystem: Environmental > Terrestrial > Soil > Riparian zone | place: USA: East River... | reverse complement strand
CTCGTATCCGCGGCCCGGCCGGACATCCGGTGCGTGGCGCCGTCCTTGCGGCCCTCCCCGTCGGCGACCAGGACGTCGACCTGGGCTCCGGCGAGCTTTTGGTTTTCCTGCCAGGACACCTCGGATACGAGCGCGGCCAGCCGCTCGTACCGGTCCCGGACGACCTCGGGCGGGACCTGGTCGGGCAGCGTGGCGGCGGGGGTGCCGGGGCGGATGGAGTACTGGAAGGTGAAGGCCCCGGCGAAGCGCGCCCGGCGCACGATGTCGAGGGTGTCGCAGAAGTCGCTCTCGGTCTCGCCGGGGAACCCGACGATGATGTCGGTCGTGATCGCGGCCTGCGGCATGGCCGCCCGGACCCGGTCGATGATGGCCAGGTACTTGTCCCGCCGGTAGGCCCGCCGCATGGACCGCAGGACCGCGTCCGAGCCGGACTGGAGCGGCATGTGCAGCTGGGGCATGACGTTGGGCGTCTCGGCCATCGCGGCGATGACGTCGTCGGTGAAATCGCGCGGGTGCGGAGAGGTGAACCGGACGCGCTCCAGTCCCTCGATCTCGCCGCACGCCCGCAGGAGCTTGCCGAACGCCCGCTGATCGCCGAACGCCACGCCATAGGAGTTCACATTCTGGCCGAGCAGGGTGACCTCGAGAACGCCCTCATCGACCAGGGCCCTGATCTCGGCCAGCACGTCACCGGGACGCCGGTCCTCCTCGCGGCCGCGGAGGCTGGGCACGATGCAGAAGGTGCAGGTGTTGTTGCAGCCGACGGAGATGGCGACCCAGGCGGAGTACGGCGACTCGCGGCGGGCGGGCAGCACGGACGGGAACCGCTCCAGTGACTCCAGGATCTCGACCTGGGCCTCCTCCTGCACCCGGGCGCGCTCGAGGAGCACCGGCAGCGAGCCGATGTTGTGGGTGCCGAAAACGACATCGACCCAGGGTGCGCGCTTGATGATCGCGGCGCGGTCCTTCTGGGCCAGGCAGCCGCCGACCGCGATCTGCATGCCGGGATGCGCGGTCTTGACCGGCAGCAGGTGGCCGAGATTGCCGTACAGGCGGTTGTCGGCGTTCTCCCGGACAGCGCAGGTGTTGAACACCACGACGTCAGGATCGGCGCCCTCGGCGGCGCGCTCGTAGCCGGCCGTCTCGAGGAGCCCGGCGAGCCGCTCGGAATCGTGCATGTTCATCTGGCACCCGTAGGTGCGGATGTCAAAGGTTCGGTGCTGGGTGGCGCCCGCCATGACCACCAGGGTAGGCCCTGCTGCAGGCTGCCGCGCCGCGCGGGATCACGCGCAGTAGGGCACGATATGCCTATGACAGATGGCGACGCGGGCGTGGTGGACAGTTCAGCAGACGAAACGATGGCCTCAGCGGCACCGCCCGCCAAACCGGAAGTGCCCTTCGGCGGATGGCCATCGCCTATTTCCTCTGCTGACGTTGCCCGCAGTGGCCGCCGGCTGTCCTTTCCGACGATCATCGGGGGCGACGTCTGGTGGCAGGAGACCCAGCCGGACGAAGGCGGCCGGATCACGGTGATGTGCCAGGCCGCAGGAGGCAGGCGGACGGCGCTGCTGCCCGCCCCCTGGAACGCGCGCACCCGCGTGCACGAGTACGGCGGGCTGTCCTACCTGCCCGTGCCCGTCCAGCCCGTGCCGGGCAGTAAGGCCAGGACGCCGCGGGGCCGGGCGATCGTCTTCGCCAACTTCACCGACCAGCGGCTGTACCTGGCCGGCCGGGAGACGGCGGAGGGCAAGGGGCAGCCGCGGCCGCTCACCCCCGACCCGGTGACGGTACCGGCCGGCTCGGGGACCGGGACGCTGGCGGCCGGCTCGGGGACCGGGACGCTGGCGGCCGGCGCGCTGCGCTACGCCGACTTCGTGCTCGCGGCGGGCGACACGGAGATCTGGTGCGTGCTGGAGCGCCACGACGGCGGCAAAGTCACCCGCTCGATCGTGGCCGTCCCGCTGGACGGCTCGGCGGCGGCCGACCCGGCGGCGATCCGGACCCTAATGACCGGCCCGGACTTCTTCGCGTTCCCGACCCCGTCGCCGGACGGCAGCCGGCTGGCCTGGATCTCGTGGAATCACCCGCACATGCCCTGGGACGGCACCGAGCTGCGGGTCGCGGCGATCGAGGACGGGGTGCCCGGCAAGAGCAGGCTGCTCAAGGGCAGCATCCGGGAATCGGTGCTGGCCCCGGTGTGGAAGGACAACGCGAGCCTCTACGTGGCGACCGACTGGACCGGCTGGTGGAACATCTACGAGCTCCGCCTGTCCGGCCAGCCGCCGCAGGCGCTGTTCCCGGCCGACGAGGAGTTCGCCGGGCCGCTCTGGCAGCTCGGCCCGCGGCCGTTCGCGATGCTGGGCGACGGCCGGCTCGCGGTCGTGCACGGCCAGGGCGGCGCCCGGCTGAGCATCCTGGACCCCGACACGTGCGAGCTGACCGAGCTGGACACCCAGCTGCCCGAGTTTGACTACGCGGTGTCGGCGGCCGGGATGGTTATCGCGGGTATCGCCGGCGGCCCGCTGCAGCCGACGTCGGTCGTGCGCATCGACGCCGGGACGGGCAAGTCCGAGATCCTGCGCCAGGAGCTCGACGAGCTGCCGGAGCTCGATTACCTGCCGGTCCCGCGGGCCCGGCAGCTGGAGGGCCCGTACGGGCGGGTGGTGCACGCGCTGGTGTACCCGCCGACCAGCCCGGACGCGACGGCGCCGGCCGGCGAGCTGCCGCCCTACGTGGTCTGGGTCCACGGCGGCCCGACGGCCGCCGTCCAGCCGCTGCTGGACCTGGAGAAGGCCTACTTCACCAGCCGCGGCATCGGGGTAGTCGACGTCAACTACGGCGGGTCGACGGGCTACGGCCGTTCGTACCGGGAGCGGCTGCGACGGCAGTGGGGTGTGGTCGACGTCGAGGACGCGATGGCCGCCGCCCGCACGCTGGCCGAGGCCGGCGAGGCCGACCCGAAGCGGCTGGCCATCCGGGGCGGCTCGGCGGGGGGCTGGACCGCCCTGGCCGCGGTGACCACTGGTACCGCCATGTCCGGGCCGGTGTTCAGCGCCGCGACCTCCTATTACGGCGTCGCGGACCTGCGCAGCTTCGCAGCGGAGACGCACGACTTCGAGTCGCGCTACCTGGACGGGCTGCTCGGGCCGCTGCCGGGCTTCGAGGCGGTCTACACCGAGCGGGCGCCGGTCGGGCACGTGACCAGCGCGACCTCGCCGATCCTGCTGCTCCAGGGACTGGACGACCTGATCGTCCCGCCCGCCCAGTCGGAATCGATCGCCGCGGACCTGGCGGAACACGGCATCCCCCATGCCTACCTGAGCTTCGAGGGCGAATCGCACGGCTTCCGGAAGGCCGAGACGCGCATGACGGCGGTGGAGGCCGAGCTATCGTTCTACGGTCAAATTCTTGGATTTAACCCGCCCGGCATCCCGCAGATCGAGGTATCGGAGGCCAAGCCGGGCCGCTAGCGGGCGAACTCCGTGGCGCGGGACTCGCGGACCACCGTGACGCGGATCTGGCCGGGGTAGGTCAGCTCCTCCTCGACCTGCTTGGCCACGTCGCGGGCGATGACCTGGGCCTGGATGTCGTCCACGTCGGTCGGCTTGACCATGATCCGGACCTCGCGGCCGGCCTGCATGGCGAAGACCTTCTCGACGCCCTCGCGGGACAGCGCGATCTGCTCGAGCCGCTCCAGCCGCTTGACGTAGGCCTCCAGCGACTCGCGGCGCGCGCCCGGCCGGCCGCCGCTGATGGCGTCGGCGGCCTGGGTCAGGACGGCCTCGACGGTGCGCACCTCGACCTCGTTGTGGTGGGCCTCGATGGCGTGCACCACGTCGGGCGACTCGCCGTACCGGCGGGCGATCTCCGCGCCGATGAGCGCGTGGCTGCCCTGCACCTCGTGGGTCAGCGCCTTGCCGATGTCATGCAGGACGGTGCAGCGCTTCATGAGCACCGGATCGAGGCCCAGCTCGCTGGCCATCATCCCGGCGATGTGGGCGGATTCGATGAGGTGCTTGAGGACGTTCTGCCCGTAGGACGTGCGGTAGCGCAGCCGGCCGAGCAGGTTGGTCAGCTCGGGGTGCATCTCGGTGATGCCGACGTCCACCAGCGCGTCCTCGCCGGCCCGGACGCAGAGCTGCTCGATCTCGGCCTTGCTCCGGTCGTGGGCCTCCTCGATGCGCTGCGGGTGGATCCGGCCATCCAGGACGAGGCGCTCCAGCGTGAGCCGGCCCACCTCGCGGCGGACGGGATCGAAACAGGACAGGAGCACGGCCTCCGGGGTGTCGTCAATGATCAGGTTCACGCCGGTCACGGACTCAAAGGCGCGGATGTTTCGGCCCTCGCGGCCGATGATCCGGCCCTTCATCTCGTCACCCGGCAGGTGCAGCACCGAGACCACGGACTCGCTGGTCTGCTCGCTGGCCACCCGCTGGATGGCCAGGGTCACGATCTTGCGGGCGCGCTTGTCGCCCTCTTTGCGCGCCTCGCCCTCGATGTCCCGGATGATCAGGGCGGCCTCGCGCTTGGCCTGGTACTCGATCCCGGCGACCAGCTCGGCTTTGGCCTGGTCCGCGGTCAGCCCGGACAGCCGCTCCAGGACCTCCCGGCGCCGGGCGTCCAGCTGCTGGAGCTCGGCCCGCTGCTGGTCGAGTTCGCGCGAGACGGTGTCCAGCGCGTCGGAGCGCCGGTCGGCCTTGCGGGCCTCCTCGTGCATCCGCTGCTCGCGCTCGGCCAGGCGGACCTCGCGGCGCTCCTGGTCGGCGCGGAGCAGCCGGATCTCTTCCTTGACCGTCTTGATCTCGGTCTCGACCTCGCGGCGGGACTGGTCGGCCTGCGCCGCCGAGGCCTCGGCCCGGGCCACGATGGCCGCCGCGTCCCGCTCGGCCTGGGCGCGGACCTGCTCGGCCTGGGCGCGGACCTGCTCGGCCTGGCGGGCCGCCGCCGCGGCGGCGACGGGGTCCGGGGCGGCCGGGAGGGTGTCAGCCGGGGTGTCAGCCGGGCGGGTGTCGGCGGGCTGACGCTCGCCTGCCTGGGTTCCTGGCGGCTCGGCGGTCTCAGCGGTCTGGGCGGGCTCGGCGGTCTGGGCGGTCTCAGCGGGCTGGGCTACTGGGTCGCGGGCGACGGCGGATGCCTGCAGCAAGCTGGCACTGCGGCGGATGACCAGCACGAGCGCTATGAGCGCGGCCAGCGCGATGACGCACACGACGATCGCCACCGTGAGCAAAACTCCGCTGTTCAAGTCGCACCCCTTCCCGCATGCGGCCCAGGTCATGAGCCCTGACGGGCATATGCGGCTGACGCACATGCCCCGCAGCGAGGGGTACTTCGCGCAGGAAAGCTGATCGCGGCACGGACCGTGGGCAGCGCTATCGGCGCCACCACAAGCCAGGATCCGGGCACCGCTGCTCGCGTGCAGTCTGACCCGCATCTAGCCCAGGCGCTCACCACTCAGCGCGCACTACGATGGGCACTTCGTCAGAAGTACCCCAGCCACCTAGCTCGCACGGCCTTAACCAGCGCCAGCTCCGCCAGCGCCACGTAGCCATCTGTGCGAGCTGGCGCTGCCGGGCGCGAGCTCAGTGCCTGCCGAGACTGCCGTAGTGCTGCTCCTTCCACCGGGTTGCCCAAGCCCAGGTCAGGCCGTCCTGTAGGCCCGTCCCGGTTCGGTGACCACCCGTCGGTCGTCCGTCACGGTCAAAAGCTCCCGGGGGGCCGGGCTTGAGTCCAGCCCGGCCGTCCAGCGCTCTTATCGCATATTCCTCATACCGCTCATCCGCCCTGCACGGAGAAAACCTCGCTGCCGTGAGATTAAGCCGAGAATAACGGTTTGGTCAACGTGGCCCGGCCAGCACGGAACCGCTGGTAGACGCGCTGGTGCTCCTTAGGGTGAACGGCGGGTTAATCGCTGCAGGTCGCGGACGTGCACGGACGTTCCCGTTCCGCTGGCCCGCCGTCAGTCATCCGGGTCGCAGTCCGGGGTCTCGTCGAAGCTCGGCTCCGGCGAGAACTCGTCCGGCAGCGGGCCGGCCAGCGCGGCGCGGACGACGCGGAAGGACAGCTCCGCCGGGTAGCCCTTCCGGGCCAGCATCCCGGTCAGCCTCCGGATCCGGACCGGCGTCGGCAGGCCGCGCATGGTTTCCAGCCGCCGCTCGACCAGGGCGCGGGCCGTCGCCTGCTCCTGCTCGGGATCCAGGCGGCTGACCGCGGACTGGATGTCCTGCGTCGCCACGCCGCGACGCCGCAGCTCGGCCGCGAGCGCACGGCGGGAGAGACCGCGCCCGTGGTGCCGGGATTCGACCCAGGCCTTGGCGAACAGCGCGTCATCGATGAGCTGGACGTCGGCGAACCGCTCCAGCACCGCGGCGGCCGCCTCGGGCGGTACGCCGCAGCGGGCCAGCGCGCTGGCGAGCTGCGCCCGGGTCCGGGGCGCAGCGGTCAGCAGCTGCAGGCAGATCTGCCGGGCCACCGCCTCAGGGCCGGCAGGCGGGTCCGCCAGATCTGGATCGGCTTGATCTGGATCGGCTTGATCCGGATCGGCGGCGGTCCGGCGGGCACGGGCCATGGCTAGTCCGTGCTGCGCAGGGCCGTCACCGTCGCCTTGGACCCGGCCTTGCCGGCGGCGGGAGCGGCCGGGGCAGCGGCAGCGGCGCCCGCTCCGGCGGCGGTGGAGACGTCCGCGTTTACCTGGGGACCCACGTGGAGCTTTTCCTTGATCTTCTTCTCGATCTCGTTGGCCACGTCTGGGTTCTGCTTCAGGAACGTCCGGGCGTTCTCCTTGCCCTGGCCCAGCTGATCGCCGTCGTAGGTGTACCAGGCACCGGCCTTGCGGACGATGGACTGCTCGACGCCGATGTCGATGAGGCTGCCCTCGCGGCTGATCCCGGTGCCGTACAGGATGTCGAACTCGGCCACCTTGAACGGCGGCGACACCTTGTTCTTCACGATCTTGGCGCGGGTCCGGTTGCCGACCGCGTCGGTCCCGTCCTTGAGCGTCTCGATCCGCCGCACGTCCACCCGCACCGACGCGTAGAACTTCAGCGCCTTGCCGCCCGTGGTCGTTTCTGGGCTTCCGAACATCACACCGATCTTCTCGCGGAGCTGGTTGATGAAGATGGCGGTGGTCTTCGTGTTGTTCAGGGCGCCGGCGATCTTGCGGAGCGCCTGGGACATCAGCCGGGCCTGCAGGCCGACGTGGCTGTCGCCCATCTCGCCCTCGATCTCCGCGCGCGGGACCAGCGCGGCCACCGAGTCGATGACGATGATGTCGATGGCCCCGGACCGGACCAGCATGTCGGCGATCTCCAGGGCCTGCTCGCCGGTGTCCGGCTGGGAGACCAGCAGCGCGTCGGTGTCCACGCCGAGCTTCTGGGCGTAGTCGGGGTCCAGGGCGTGCTCGGCGTCGATGAACGCGGCGATGCCGCCGGCCTTCTGCGCGTTGGCCACCGCGTGCAGCGCGACGGTGGTCTTTCCCGAGCTCTCCGGGCCGTAGATCTCGACGATCCGGCCGCGCGGGAAGCCGCCGATGCCGAGCGCGATGTCCAGGGAGATGGAGCCGGTCGGGATCACCTCGATCGGCACGCGGGTCTCCTCGCCGAGCCGCATGATGGCGCCCCGGCCGAACTGCCGCTCGATCTGGGCGAGCGCGGTCTCCAGGGACTTCTCCCTGTCACCGCCGCTCGAGCCCCTGGTGACCGTCTTGTCGTTCGGTGCCATGTGAACTCCTGTCGGGACCAGCTATCTGCCTGACTACCGGTGGGTCTGACCTTTGGGTATGTGCTAACGGGCGAGACGCTACCCGCCGCCACCGACAGTTCCGGGGACCAAGCTTGCGGCCAGGCATCCGCGTACCGGACGTGTTCCATTGTAGCGAACAACTGTTCGACGCGACGCCGACACGCCAAAGGGCGCCGAAATCACGGCAGGAGAATCCCGGCACCAGCACCACGCATCGCGGGGCGGCGGCTCAGCGCACCCGCTCGGGGAGCTCGAAGGCCTCGCAGACGGCGCGCCACACGGTAACGACGGCCACGCCGTCGGACAGCGCCTGGTTGACCGTCCGGTCGCCCAGGGCCGCGATTACGTAGTCCTGCGCCACGCTCGCCGCATACGTCTCACCGAACTGCGCATGCATTCGCTCCCAGAACGCCGTCAGTCGCACGCGGGCCAGGCTACCCGCTACCCGGCGGCGCGGCGCCCGCGGCGGCAACACGGGCGCGACCAGCCACAACACCGGCCCGGGCATACCCGCCTGGCGGTTAGTGTTCAGTTACAGAACTAAGTCCTTGCGTTCCAGCCGGGACCGAATGTTACTGTCTTAATGGAGTACGCCGACAACCCCGGAGGCACCGCAGTGACTCGCCCGGCTGATCGCCCCGGCCTGTGGCTGGTATCCCGGCGCCACGTTGACCTGCTCCGCGTCTGCAGCGCGATGTGTCGCGCTTTCTGCTGATCCGTACTGACGGATATCCGCTCCTCCTGACCGGGTAGCACCCGGCACCAGCCAGCGATGGCCGCCACCACCATGTCCGCACGCCAGCAGAAGGATGCCGCATGCCGTCCCAGCAACGGCGGGGCCAGGGCCAGTGGGCCATGGGCCACCTCGAGCCGCTGAACGCCGCCGAACGATTCAAGAAGGACGACAGCGGGCTGAACGTCCGCGACCGGATCGTCAACCGGTACGCCCACCTGGGCTTCGACTCGATCGACCCGTCTGACCTGCGCGGCCGGTTCCGCTGGTGGGGGCTGTACACGCAGCGCGCGCCCGGCATTGACGGCGGCCGCACCGGCGCCCTCGAGGACAACGAGATCGAGGACAGCTACTTCATGATGCGGGTCCGCATCCCCGGCGGCCAGCTATCCGCCGACCAGCTGCGGACCGTCGCGGGCATCGCCAAGGAGTACGGCCGCGACCTCGCCGACGTCACCGACCGGCAGAACGTGCAGTACCACTGGATCCGGATCGAGGACGTCCCCCCGATCTGGGACCGGCTGGAGGAGGCCGGGCTGTCCTCCATCCAGGCCTGCGGGGACGTGCCGCGCAACATCCTGGGCTGCCCGGTGGCCGGCGTGGATCACGCCGAGATCCTGGACGCCACCGAGGTCCTGCGGGCCACCGAGGCGGTGGCGGCCGGCAACCCGGAATTCGCCAACCTGCCGCGCAAGTTCAAGACGGCCATCTCGGGCTGCGCCTCGCACTGCACCGCGCACGAGGTCAACGATGTCTCGTTCGTCGGGGTCATCGGCCCCGACGGGACGCCCGGCTTCGACCTGTGGGTCGGCGGCGGCCTGTCCACCAACCCGATGATCGCCCAGCGGCTCGGCGTGTTCGTCCGGCCCGACCAGGTCCCGGCGGTCTGGGCGGGCGTCGCCGGCCTGTTCCGCGACTACGGCTACCGGCGGCTGCGCGCCCGCGCCCGGATCAAGTTCCTGGTCGCCGACTGGGGCGCCGCGAAGTTCCGCGAGGTGCTGGAGAAGGAGTACCTGGGCGAGCCGCTGCCCGACGGGCCGGCCCCCGCTCCCCCGCCCGCCGCCGGCCGGGATCACGTCGGCGTGCACCGCCAGCAGGACGGCAACTACTACGTGGGCGTCGCCCCGCACGTCGGCCGCACGTCCGGCACCCAGCTCTACCAGGTCGCCGACCTGGCCCAGGCCTACGGCTCGGGAACCATCCGGACGACAACCGAGCAGAAACTGCTGATCCTCGACATTCCGGAACTGGCTCTTCCGGGGCTCCTGGCCGACCTAGAGGCAGCGGACCTGCAGGCCAGTCCCTCGGTGTTCCGGCGCGGGACCATGGCCTGCACCGGAATCGAGTTCTGCAAGCTGGCCATCGTCGAGACCAAGGGCCGGGCCCGCGACCTGTACACCGAGCTCGCGCGGCGGCTGCCGGACTTCGACACGCCGATCACCATCAACGTCAACGGCTGCCCGAACTCCTGTGCCCGGTTCCAGCTTGCCGACATCGGCCTCAAGGGGTCGATCGTCGACGGCCAAGAGGGCTTCCAGGTCCACCTGGGCGGGTCGCTCGGCACCGAACCGTCATTCGGGCGGAAGCTGCGCGGGCTGAAGGTGACGTCCGAGGGCCTGACGGACTACGTCGAGCGGGTGCTCCGCAACTACCAGGCCGACCGCACGGACGGCGAGACGTTCGCGACCTGGGCGCGCCGGGCCGACGACGGGCTGCTGACATGAGCGGCGAGCGCCAGGTGCCGTTCTTCTGCCCGTACTGCGGCGAGGAGACGCTGCGCCCTTCGGGCCCGGACGCTGGGGACTGGGAATGCGGGTCGTGCGCCCGCAGCTTCCAGCTCCGCTTCGTCGGGGTGCTGCGGCCCCCGGCCCGCGACGGCGCCCCGGGGCTGGCGTCATGACCAGCGGTGGCCTAGCGGAGGCCGGCTCTCCGGCCGTTGACCCGGCGGCAGGCAGCCCGGCGGCAGGCAGCCCGGCGGCAGGCGACCCGGCGGGGCCGAGTGCCCTGGCCGCGAGCGCCGACGGCCCGGCGTACCCCATCGCGCTGGACCTGACGGGACGCGCCGTGGTGGTGGTCGGCGGCGGGCACGTCGCGCTGCGGCGGGCGCGCGCGCTGGTCGAGGCCGGCGCGGTGGTGACGGTGATCGCACCCCGGGTGCGGCCGGAGTTCGACGAACTGGGCGTGCACGTGGTGCCGCGCGGCTACCGGGACGGCGACCTGTACGGCTGCTGGCTGGCGCACGCGGCGACCGACGACCCGGCGGTCAACGCGGCCGTGGCCGCGGCAGCCGAGCGGGACCGGATCTGGTGCGTGCGGGCCGACGACGCCAGTGCCTCGGCGGCGTGGACGCCGGCCGTGGCGCGGCACGGCGACGTGACCGTCGCGGTGACGGCCGGGGCGGACCCGCGCCGGGCCGCGAAGCTGCGCGCGGCGCTGGCCCTGGCCCTGGCCGAAGGCAGCCTGCCGCTGCGGCACTACCGGGCGGCGCAGGCTCCGGCCGGACTGGCCGGAACCGCGGCAGCGGCCG
>Ga0193728_1001814_pt1 | contig 11000 bp, 9 predicted proteins | sample U1c1metaG_FD_143037 | JGI IMG/M metagenome (GOLD analysis project Ga0193728, IMG submission 143037) | Soil microbial communities from a riparian zone of the East river system, Colorado, United States - U1c1 | ecosystem: Environmental > Terrestrial > Soil > Riparian zone | place: USA: East River... | reverse complement strand
CGACGCCGGGCCCGGCGCGCTGCTGCGCCAGTTCCACTCGGGCCTGACCAACCAGCGCGCGGACGCCTACGGCGACGACCGCCTGGCCCTGACCCGCGCGGTACTGGCCGCCGTGCGCGGCGCCATCGGCGCGCACCGGGTGCTGGCCCTGCGGCTGTCCTGCGATGAGCTGGCGCCGTGGGCGGGCGTGACCCCGCAGCTCGCGGCCGGGCAGGCCGCGGCGCTGGCCCCGTACCTGGACCTGCTCACCGTGGTCCGCGGCGGCCCGTACTCGGGCAGCGCCTACCGGCCGGACGCGCATACCCCGCCCCAGTTCAACCAGGACCTGGCGGCCGCCATCCGGGCCGCGGCCGGCGGCGTCCCGGTCGTGCTGCAGGGCAGCGTGGTGGACGCCGGAGCCGCTCAGGCCGCGCTGGCCGCCGGGGCGGCCGACCTGGTGGAGATGACCCGCGCCCAGATCGCCGACGGCGAGCTGGTGGCCAAGCTGCGGGCGGGCCACGGCCAGCGGATCCGGCCGTGCATCCTGTGCAACCAGAAGTGCCGCGTGCGGGACAGCCGCAACCCGGTCGTCACCTGCGTCGGCGATCCGCGCAGCGGCTACGAGTCCGTCGACCCGCCGGAGCCGAAGGACGAACGGCAGCGGGACGCCAGCCCGCCGGCCGTGCTGGTCGTCGGCGGCGGGCCGGCCGGCCTGGAGGCGGCGCGCGTCGCCGCGGCCGCCGGCCACCCGGTCCGGCTGGCCGAGCGCGGCGCCCGGCTCGGCGGGGCGCTCCGGGCGGCGGCCGTCGGGGCGTCCCGGCAGCGGATGGCCCGGCTGGCCGACTGGCTGGAAGCGGAATGCCGCCGGCTCTGCGTGACCCTGGACACCGGTACCACCATCACCGCCGCCGACCTGGACGCGGCCCGGGCCAGCGGGGCCGAGGTCGTCCTGGCCACCGGCTCGCGGCCGGCGCCCCGGCGGGATCCCGGCGCCGCGGTCGACGCGCTCGCCGCGCTGACGGGCCAGGACCTGCCCGAGGGCCCGGTGGTGGTGCACGACCCGGTCGGCGGCCCGGTCGGCGTGGCGGTCGCCGAGTGGCTGGCCGCGGCCGGCCGGCCGGTCACCATCGTCTCCCCCGATCCGGTCATCGGGACGCTGCTGTCGCTGTCGGGCGACCTGGCCGACGCCAATGTCCGCCTGCAGCGGGCCGGCGTCACGCGGGCGCCCCGCTCGCTGCTGCGCGATGCCGGCGGCGGCACGGCGCTGCTCGAGGACGTCTGGACCGGCGAGCAGCGGCGGGTCGACTGCGCCGTGCTGGTCGACTGCGGGCACCGGCTGCCCGAGGAGGACCTTTACCAGCGGCGGCCCGGCACCGTCCGGGCGGGCGACTGCGTCGCCCCGCGCTCGGTGCACGAGGCGGTCCTGGAGGGACGCCGGGCCGCCCAGGGCCTGCGGGCCGGGCGCGAGCTGGCGCCCGCCGGGTTCGGCGCAGCCCCGTAAGAGATCGTGGCCGGCGCGGCGACCCACCCCATCGGTCGCGCCCACGGCTGTGACCGAGTGACTGCAGAGATCGCAAGTGACTGCAGTGGCAGGGAAGAGGAGAGAAGGGCCAACGACATGGCAGGGAAGCTCGAAGGCAAGGTCGCCTTCATCACCGGCGCGGCGCGCGGCCAGGGCCGCAGCCACGCCATCGCGCTGGCGGCCGAAGGCGCCAGCATCATCGCGGTCGACATCTGCGCGCAGATCGACACCGTGCCGTACCCGATGGCCACGCCGGAGGACCTGGCCGAGACGGTCAAGCAGGTCGAGGCCCTCGACCGGCGGATCGTGGCCAGCCAGGCCGACGTGCGGGACGAGGCCGGCCTGCGGGCGGCGTTCCAGGCGGGCGTGTCCGAGCTGGGGCCGGTCGACATCGTGCTGGCCAACGCCGGGATCGCGCCGATGGCGCTGCACGAGACGCACGACGCCTGGCAGGACGTCATCGACGTCAACCTGACCGGCGTGTTCAACACCGTGGAGATCGCCATCCCGTCGATGATCCAGCGCGGGCAGGGCGGCGCGATCGTGCTGACCAGCTCCACGGCCGGCATCAACGGCATCGGCGGCCCGACCCACGGCGGCCTGGGCTACACGGCGGCCAAGCACGGCGTGGTGGGGCTGATGCGCTCGTACGCCAACAACCTGGCCCCGCACCGCATCCGGGTGAACTCGGTGCACCCGACGGGGGTCAACACCCCCATGGTCGTCAACGAGGCGATGCAGGAGTTCCTGGCCGCCGACCCCAGCCTGGGCAGCGGGATGGCCAACGCGCTGCCGGTCGGCATGGTCGAGGCGGTCGACATCTCCAACGCGATCGTCTGGCTGGTATCCGACGACGCCCGCTACGTCACGGGCGTCACGCTGCCGGTCGACGCCGGCTTCACCAACAAGAAGTAGGAGCAGACAGAGCATGACGGGACGAGTAGCAGGCAAGGTCGCCTTCATCACCGGCGCCGGGCGGGGCCAGGGCCGGTCCCACGCGATCCGGCTGGCCGAGGAGGGCGCCGACATCATCGCGATCGACATCGGCCGCGACTACGACACGGTGGGCTACCCGATGGCCACCGCCGCGGACCTCGCGGAGACCGTCAGGGCAGTCGAGGCGCTGGACCGCCGCATCGTCGCGACGCAGGCCGACGTGCGCGACGCGGCCGCGCTCAAGGCCGCGGTGGACGACGGCGTGGCCCAGCTCGGCCGCCTGGACATCGTGAGCGCGAACGCAGGCATCTGCACGGTGCAGGCCTGGGACGAGGTGACCCCGGCCGTGTGGCAGGACACCCTGGACACCAACCTGACCGGGGTCTGGAACACGATGGTGGTCAGCGCGCCGCACCTGATCGCAGCCGGCGGCGGGTCCATCATCTGCACCAGCTCCACCGCCGGGATCAAGGGCCTGCCCTTCCTGGCCCCGTACGTCGCGGCCAAGCACGGGGTGGTCGGCATCGCCAAGACCATGGCCAACGAGCTGGCCCGCCACCACATCCGGGTCAACACGGTCCACCCGACCGGGGTCGACACGCCGATGGGCACCGGCCTGGGCGGCCTGGAGCCGCTGCTGACCCGCGACCCCAACCTCGGCCCGATCTACATGAACACCCTGCCGGTCGAGGTCGTGGACGCCCGCGACATCAGCAACGCGGTGCTGTTCCTGGCCTCGGACGAGGCCCGTTACGTCACCGGGCTGGAGTTCACCGTCGACGCCGGCAACACGATCCGCTGACCGCGGAGAAAAGGAAGAAAGTCATGACCGGACGAGTAGCAGGCAAGGTCGCCTTCATCACCGGCGCCGCGCGCGGCCAGGGCCGCAGTCACGCGATCCGGCTCGCCCAGGAAGGCGCCGACATCATCGCCGTCGACCTGGCCGGCCAGGTGGCCACTGTGCCGTACCCGATGGCGACCCCCGAGGACCTGGCCGAAACGGTCAGGGAGGTCGAGGCGCTGGACCGGCGGATCGTCGCCACCCAGGCGGACGTGCGCGACTTCGGCGCGCTCAAGGCGGCCCTGGACGACGGCGTGGCCCAGCTGGGGCGCCTCGACATCGTGAGCGCCAACGCCGGGATCTTCAGCTTCGGCACGCTGGAAGAGCTCGACGACACGACCTGGCAGGACATGATCGACGTCAACCTGACCGGCGTGTGGCACACGGCCAAGGCGGCCATCCCCCACCTGCGGGCAGCCGGCGGCGGGTCGATCGTCCTGACCAGCTCGACGGCCGGGCTGCAGGCCCTCCCGAATACCGGGCACTACAACTCGGCCAAGCACGGCGTCGTGGGACTCATGCGGACGCTGGCCCTCGAGCTGGCCCCGGACATGATCCGGGTCAACAGCGTGCACCCCACCGCCGTCGACACCGACATGATCCAGAACTCCGCGACCTACGCGCTGTTCGCCGCGGACCTGCCGGAGGCCGAGCGGACCAAGGACGCGCTGGCGCCGCGCTTCCAGGGCCTGAACGTGCTGCCGATCCCGTGGGTCGAGGCGGTCGACATCTCCAACGCGGTGCTGTGGCTGGCCTCCGACGAGGCCCGCTACGTCACCGGCGTGACCCTGCCCGTCGACGCGGGGCTCACCATCAAATGAGTGACCCCCGCACGGGTGTGAACCTGGCCGCCGCCTACGACCGGGTGGCCGCCCGCCTGGTCGGCCGCGAGCGCGAGCTGACCCTCGTGCTCGCGGCGGTGGCGGCCGGCCGCGACATCGTCCTGGAGGGGCCGCCGGGGACCAGCAAGAGCACCCTGCTGCGGGCCATCACCGCCGAGTGGGGCATCCCGCTGGTGTTCGTCGAGGGCAACGCGGACCTGACCCCGGCCAAGCTGGTCGGGCACCACAACCCCGCGCGGGTGCTGCGCGAGGACTACAGCCCGGACAACTTCGTGGACGGGCCGCTGCTGACGGCGATGCGCGAGGGCGGCTTCCTGTACATCGAGGAGTTCAACCGCGCGCCCGAGGACACGATCAACACCCTGCTGACCGCCATGGCCGAGCGGCAGGTGACCGTGCCCACCGCCGGGACCGTCACCGCCCGGGCCACGTTCCGGGTGGTCGCCTCGATGAATCCCTACGACAACGTCGGCACCACGCGGCTGTCGACCTCGGTGCACGACCGGATGTGCCGGCTGGCCGTCAGCTACCAGGACGCGGCGGCCGAGCGCGGCATCGTGGCGCTGCGCGCGCCGCTGCCCGGGCTCGCCGCGGGCCGGTACGCGCGGCTGGTCAGCGACGCCGTGGCCGTCACCCGCGCGACCCGCGAGCACCCCGACATCCGGCAGGGCAGCAGCGTCCGCGGCGCCATCGACCTGACCCTGGTGGCCGGCCAGCTGCTGGTCCTGCGCGGCCTGGCCGGCGACCGCCTGGACGGCGACCGCCCGGACGGCGACCACCCGGACGGCGACCGCCCGGACGGCGACGGCTACCCGGAGGTCGTATTCGACGCCATGGTGGTCGCGCTGTCGGGCCGGATCTTCCTGGACGAGACCGTGGAGGCGACGCCCGAGGCCGTGCTGCGAGAGATCTGGGAGGACCAGTTCGTGCTGGCCCCGGCCGCGGCGGCCCCCGGTTGAAGAGCCGTTGACGGCGACTCCCCGCTGCAGCGCCGCGGCCCCCGCCCGGCGCCGGCCATGCGGCCGCTGCGCCGGCGCCCGAAGCAGCTCGACGCGGAGCCGCTGCTGCTGGAGCCGAGCCCGGGCGGGGCGGGCGGCCTGGTCCTGGCGCGCGACCCCGGCGGCCGGCCCCGGCGGCCGGGCCCGCGGCCGGGCAGCGGCGGGCCGGCCATGACCGACGAGCAGGGCACGCTCACCGACGCGGAAGCGGCCGCGGCCGGCGGCGAGCCGGCCGCCGACGCGGAGACCCTGCGGCGCGCCCGGCAGATCGCGGCCCGCCTCGCGGTGCCCCGTCCCCGGCGGGACGCACTGGCCCGGCGCGGCGCCGGCCAGCTGGCCAGCCTCCGCTACCGGGGCGGCTCGGACGACATCGACCTGGACGCGACCGTCGCGCGGCTCATGGAGCACCCGCTGCCCGACGAGGACGACATCATCGTCCGCGAGCGGGTCCGGACCCGGCGCAGCGTGGTGCTGCTGGTCGACGTGTCGGGCTCGATGCGCGGCGAGCGGGTCCGGACGGCCGCCGCGACGGTTGGCGCCCTGGCCGCCGAGCTGGACCGCGACGACCTGGCCGTGGTGGCCTTCTGGTCCGACGCGGCGGTGCTCGCTCACCTCGGGCAGCACGTCGGGCCGCAGCGGCTGCTCGATACGATGCTGCGCATTCCGGCTAAGGGGCTGACCAACATCGCCTTCCCGCTGCAGGTGGCCGCGCGCGAGCTGGCCCGGGTCCCGGCCCGGGACGCCCGGGCGGTGCTGCTGTCCGACTGCGTGCACAACGCCGGCCCTGACCCGCGCCCGCCGGCCGCCCGGCTGCCGCGGCTGGACGTGCTGCTGGACACCTCCGGCGAGCAGGACGGCGACCTGGCCCGCGAGCTCGCCCGCCTGGGCCGCGGGCGGCTGCGGCGCATCCGCACCTACACCGACGTCGCGCCCGCCCTGGGCGCGATCTTCGCCCCCCACTAAGGAGCCCCCGTGTCCGTTGTCGTCGTTGCCACCATCACCCCGCTGCCCGGGCACGCCGACGAGGTCGTCGCCGCCTTCGCCGAGACCGTCCCGCTGGTGCACGCCGAGGACGGCTGCGAGCTGTACGCGCTGCACCGGGCGGAGGACCGGCTGATCATGATCGAGAAGTGGGCCAGCCGCGAGGCGCTGGGCACGCACAGCAAGGGCGCCGCGCTGGCCGCGCTGGGGCCGAAGCTCGCGGGCAAGACCGCCGGCCGGCCCGAGGTCGTCGTCACCGAGGCCGTCCCGGCCGGCGACCCGGCCAAGGGCCAGCTCTAGGCCGGTGAGCGGCCCGGGCCCGTACCGCCACCTGTTCTCGCCGCTGCGGGTCGGGCCGCTGACGCTGCGCAACCGCGTGGTCTTTGCGGCGCACCTGACCAACTACGCGGAGCACGGGCTGCCCTCGGCTCAGCACGCGGCGTACTACGCCGCGCGCGCCGCGGGCGGCGCGGGAATGATCATCACCGAGGAGCATTCCACGCACCGCACCGACTGGCCGTACGAGAAGCTGATCCACGGCTTCCGGCCCGGGGTCATCCCCGGCTACCGGCGGATCACCGCGGCGGTGCACGCCCACGGCGCGGCGATCCTGGCCCAGCTCAACCACAACGGCGGCCAGTCCTCCGGCATGTACTCGCGGCTGCCGGCGTGGGCGCCGAGCCCGGTGCCCGATCCGCTGTTCCGCGAGGTGCCCAAGGCCGTGGAGGGCCACGAGATCGCCGAGATCGTGGCCGGCTACGCCCTGGTCGCCGGGCACTGCGCGGCCGGCGGGTTCGACGGCGTGGAACTGCAGTGCTCGCAGTCCTCCATCGTGCGCGCGTTCCTGTCCCCGGCCACCAACACCCGGACCGACGCCTACGGCGGCTCGCTGCCCAACCGGGCCCGGCTGCTGCTGGAGATCATCGGCACGGTGCGCGCGGCGATCGGCCCGGGCCGCGCGCTCGGCGTGCGGATCTGCGGCGACGAGCTGACCGAGGGCGGCATCACCCTCGACGAGGCGGTGGCCGTGGCCCGGCTGGCCGACGCGACCGGCCAGGTCGACTACATCAGCACGACGATCGGCATGGCCACGGCCACCATGTACCTGATCGCGGCCAGCATGCAGGCGCCGCCGGGGTACGCGATGCACATCCCGGCCGCGATCCGGCCCGCCGTGTCGGTGCCAGTCGTCGGGGTCGGCCGGATCTCCGACCCGCGGCAGGCCGAGCGGGCGCTGGCCGACGGGCAGTGCGACCTGGTCGGCGTGGTCCGCGGCCAGATCGCCGATCCCGACTTCGCGGCCAAGGCCCGGGCCGGCCAGCCGGCCGCGATCCGCACCTGCCTGGCCTGCAATCAGGAGTGCGCGGGGCGGGTGGGCCGCAACCGCTGGCTCGGCTGCCTCGAGAACCCGCGCTCCGGCCGGGAGTCCGTCCCGCTCCCGGCGCCGCGCCGGGCGGGCCGCCGCGTGTACGTGGTGGGCGGCGGCCCCGGCGGCCTGCAGGCCGCGGTGACCGCGGCCCGCCGCGGTCACAGGATCACCCTGTTCGAGCAGGCGCCGCGGACCGGCGGCCAGGTCACGCTCGCGGCCAGCGTCCCCGGCCGGGAAGGGTTCGGCGACCTGGCCCGGAGCCTGGCCCGCGAGGCCGCGCGGCTGGGCGTCGACATCCGGACCGGCCACCGGGTCGACGCGGAGTTCCTGCTGCGCGCGGCCCCCGACGCCGTGATCCTGGCCACCGGCTCGCGCCCGGCCCGGCCGCCGTGGTCGCGCGGCCATCCCCGCGTCATCGACGTCCGCGAGGTGGCCGACGGGACGCACGCCCCGGCGGGCACGGTCGTCGTCATCGACGAGCTGGGGTTCCACCAGGCCACCTCGACCGCCGAGCTGCTGGCCGACCGGGGCTGCGAGGTCGAGATGATCACCAGCGCCATGGTGATCGGCCAGGACCTGAACCTCACCCTCGATTTCGAAACGTGGAACATCCGGGCCGGGGCCAAGGGCATCCGGCAGCGGACCGACCTGGTTGTCCAAGACGCCCGCGAGGACGGCGCCGCCGCGGCGGACGGCGGCGGCCGCCGGCTCGTCCTGGAGCTGCTGCATCACCCGACCGGCACCGCCCAGCAGGTGACCTGCGACTGGGTCGCCTGCGCGGTCCCGGCGCGGCCGGCCGACGAGCTGTGGCACGCGCTCCACGGCGCGCCCTTCGAGCTGCACCGGGTCGGCGACTGCCGGGCACCGCGCCGGGCGCACGCCGCGGTCATCGAGGGCGAGCGGGCCGGGGCGGCCCTGTGACGGGCGCGGGCGGACCTGCAACGGGCGCGGGCGGACCTGCAACCGGCGCGGGCGGCCTGCGGCGGGCGCGACCATGACCGAGCTGGGCGGGCTGACCTCGGCCGAGGCGGGCGAGCGGGCGGCGGGCGGCGCGTTCCTCGTGGTGCCGGTCGCCTCGACCGAGCAGCACGGGCCGCACCTGCCGCTGTCGACCGACACCGACCTGGCCGTCGCCCTGTGCGGCGGGCTGACCCGGGCGTGGCCGGGTGCGGTCATCGCCCCGCCGCTGGCCTACGGGTCCAGCGGCGAGCACCAGGACTTCCCCGGCACGCTGTCCATCGGCCAGGACGCCCTGGAACTGGTCCTGGTCGAGCTGTGCCGCTCGGCCACCTGCACCTTTCCCGGCGTGCTGCTGGTGTCGACGCACGGCGGCAACGCGGCGGTCGTCCGCCGGGCGGAGCGGCGGCTGCGCGCCGAGTCCCGCGACGTCCGGGCCTGGCTGGCCGCCTGGGCCGGCGACGCCCACGCGGGCCGCACCGAGACCTCGCTCCAGCTGGCCCTGGCGCCCGGCCGGGTCCGGCTGGACCGGTCCGAGCCGGGCAACACGCGTCCCGTCGCCGAGCTCATGCCGGCCCTGCGGGCCTCGTCAGTCCGGGCGGTCAGCGCCAACGGCGTGCTCGGCGACCCGGCCGGCGCGTCCGCCGCCGAGGGCGACGCGCTCCTGGCCGCCCTCCTCGCGGACCTCCTCGACACCGTCCGAGGCTGGCGCGCGGGAGAATCCGGTTAGCCGCGGCGCCGGCGCCGCGATTTTCATGATCGTGGGAGGATCACTCACCGCCCAGGGTGAGCAATCTTCCCATGATCATGGACAATCCGGTGGCCAGGCTCCGCCGGCGAGTGGACATATGGGATGAACATGGAGGAAGCTGACATGAGCCCGCCGCAGGATCGCGTCGCGCTCGTCACGGGTGCGGCGCGGGGCATCGGCGCGGCCACGGTCGCGGCCCTCGCGGCCAGCGGCTGGCGCGTCGTCGCCGTCGACCGCTGCGCCGACGACCCGGACCTGCCCTACCCGATGGGCTCCCGCGCGGACCTCGACCGCGTCGTCGCCGCGGCGCAGGCCACCGCTGCCGCCCGCGCGGCCTCACCGGTGCCAGCCGGCACGGCAGCGCAGGGCGGGACCCCAGCGCAGGCCGGCACGGCAGCGCAGGGCGGGACCCCAGCGCAGGCCGGCACGGCAGCGCAGGGCGGGACCCCAGCGCCGGGCGGGACCCCAGCGCAGGGCGGGACCCCAGCGCCGGGCGGGACGCCAGCGCCGACGGCGGTGGCGGGGGGCGACGAGGTCTGGGTTACGGCGGCGGTGGCTGATGTGCGGAACTCGGACGGGCTGGCTGCGGCCGTGGGGGTGGCCGAGGAGTACTGGGGCGGGCTGGACGCCGCCATCGCGGCAGCCGGCGTCATCGCGGGCGGGGTGCCGGCGTGGCAGGTTCCGGCCGGGCAGGAGCAGGCCGTCCTCGACATTGACCTGGGCGGCGTGCTCAACCTGGCCCGGGTCTGCGTGCCGGCCCTGCTGCGGCGGCTGGAACCGCGGCACGGCCGGTTCCTGGCCGTCGCCTCGGCCGCGGCCACCCGCGGCTTGCCCATGCTCGCCGCGTACTGCGCGGCCAAGGCGGGCGTGGCCGGGTTCATCCGGGCGCTCGCCGTCGAGCTGGGGGGCACCGGCATCACGGCGAACGCGGTCAGCCCCGGCTCGACCGCTACCCCGATCCTGGACGAGAGCGCCCGGCTCTACGACCTGCCCGGCGCCCGCGCCTTCGCCGCGCAGCAGCCGCTCGGGCGGCTGATCGACCCGGCTGAGGTGGCCGCGGTCCTGGCGTTCCTGGCCGGAGACGGCGCCAGCGCCATGACCGGCGCGGTTGTCCCGGTCGACGGCGGGCTCGCCCTGTGACCCGGCCTGCCGGACCGCACGGCGCCGAGTCGCGGTCTCCCGGGCCGGCGGTCGTCGCGCCCGGTGAACTCGGGCTGCGGGATGACGCGCCGCTGCCGGCCGGGATGACCGTCGACCTGGAAGACGATACCCAGGAGATCGCGGACGGCGTCTTGTTCGGCGGGTCGCCCGCCCGGGTGCTGCGGCTGAGCGCGGCGGGGGTGGCGGCCCTGGCCGAGCTGCGGGCCGGCCCGGTGACGTCGGTGGCCGGGGCCGTGCTGGCGCGGCGGCTGACCGACACCGGCCTGGCGCAGCCGCGCGCGGCGCGGCCATCGTTTCGCCGGGAAGCGCCCGGGGCGGCGGCACCGGCAGCGGATGAGCCGGCGGCAGCGGCAGAACCGGACGTGGCGGCAGCGGCAGCGGCAGCGGCAGCGGCAGCGGCAGCGGCAGCGGCAGCGGCAGCGGCAGCGGCAGCGGCAGCGGCAGCGGCAGCGGCAGCGGCGGACGCGGTGGCGGCGCCCGCGCTGGAGGCGACCGTGGTGGTGCCGGTCCGCGATCGGGCCGCGGAGCTGGACCGGTGCCTGGCCGCGGCCGGGCGCCGGTATCCGGTGGTCGTGGTGGATGACGGCTCGGCTGACCCGGCGGCGGTGGCCGCGGTCTGCGCGGCGCGCAGGGCCGCGCTGGTCCGGCGCGAGGTGAACGGCG